>ERZ650310.10-NODE-10-length-53199-cov-7.021884_pt1 | contig 53199 bp, 77 predicted proteins | sample MGYA00376246_ERZ650310 | MGnify/ENA primary metagenome ERZ650310 (study PRJEB26733, sample SAMN07839286) | wastewater metagenome | biome: small river; feature: stream; material: water | place: USA: North Carolina | collected 2016-03-01 ...
TTAATGCAGATAATATTCTTTTCCAGTGGCGAGTTGTTTACCGCTGAGAACGAGAATTATCTCAAAGTGAAATATGTATCTTTTGGTGATAAAATTTCAAGACTTCGAGAAGTTTTAAAAAAATATCATCCGGATTTAGCAAAACGAAATAAGAACTTATTCAATCGGCTTGACAAATTTTTGACCTTTAGAAATGAAATATTTCATTTTATCAATAGCACGTTGGCAATCTAATTTTGAATTAGGATTATATATCATTCCTTAATTTTTTAAGTGAATTCTAAATGTTCTCCATTTTTACAAATTTTTGTTTTAAATGGAAATTTATCTTTTGGAACTTTTTCTATGGTTTGTATAAGATATTTACCTCCAGTAAAAACCACTCTTGGTTCATCACGATATTCAATTTGTAAATCAAGTCTATCTCCTTTTCCTTCAAAATTTGATGGAACTACTTTGTAGTCAACTATAATAATTTCTTTATCCAGCAATTTTGAGGTGGTTATTTTTTCTCCCGTGAAATTTGTTATAACAGGTTTTATATCGAAATCTTTAAAATTGTTCATTTGGTATTAGTTTTTTTAATAGATGTTTTGAATTGCAATGTTTAGCCCAACCATAGTAGGAGGCAATTGTTGCTTTGTTTTTTGTTTTAGATACTGCTTTGGCGAATCTTTTTTTAATTGATTTACGAAGCATTGTGTGGGTATGGTAGAATACATATCCAACAAAATCAATTCCTCTCGATTTTACTGGAAATACCTGATAATCACCTTTTACTTGAAGTTTTAAATTATCATTTAAATATTTTTTTATTTCAAATAAAATTTGATGTAAATGAGGTTTGTTATTTGATAGAATTACAATGTCGTCAGCGTATCTGAAATAATATTTAACTTGCATTGTTTCTTTAATCCAATGATCGAAATAAGTAAGATAAAAATTGGCTAAATATTGACTCAAATAATTTCCAATTGGCAAACCCTCAGCGCTTTCAATAATCTCATCAAGCAACCAAAGTAAATCCTGATCTTTAAATTTTTTACGTAATAATTGTTTAAGTATTTCGTGGTCAACATTTGGATAAAATTTAACAATGTCTAACTTTAAGCAATACATTGTTTCATTTTTATTTTGTAATGCTTTTTTCAAATTATTAGCTGCTCCGTGAATACCTCTTCCTTTTATACAGCTATAAGTATCAGCCGTAAATAGTTTAGTGAAAATTGGTTCTAAAACATTCATTACTGCATGATGTGTAATACGATCAGGGAAATAAGGAAGTCTAAATACTAATCTTTCTTTTGGTTCAAATATTTTGAAAGTAGTATATTCAGATGTTTTATATTTTTTCTCAATTAACATTTTATGAAGTTCATCGATGTTTTTTTCTGGGCTTTTATCAAAAACCTTAATTCCATATTGACTTCCTTTTCCTTTCCTAGCTTTAATGTTCGCAAGTATCAGATTATCAACTGAAATTATTTTTTCATAAATATTATTTACTCTTTTCATTCCTTTGCTTTTTTGACTCACTTTCATCTTCATTACTAGCGAGCCTATTAAAAGTGTATTTTTTTGCTATGTAAGCAAGGTCTGTGGTGTTTAATCTTTTTTTGCTCAGGTGAGAGCTGACATTCGAATTCGTATTCCAATTATCGTAGTCGTTGTACGAAAAACTGACGCCTGAAGAAGAACTACAGCAACTACACCACACAACCTTATTTTTTTATTTTACAAAATAAATTTTGTATAAATCTTGAAATTGCTCTCCTACGTATTTAGCTTTTTCTCTGCTTTCAAAGCAAAGGCGAGAGCCGACAGTCGAACGCGTATTCCAAAAACCGCAGTCGTCGTACGAAAACCCGACGCCCGAAGAAGAACCCATTTCAAACCAAGGATAGTATTTATATTGATCCCAATTTTTCCAATCTGGAATCCAATCACCATTTATTGCTTTTGCAATGATGATAAGTTTTGCATGTGCCTTCATTGCTTCCTGCTCTTCTGTAGGAAATAAAGAAAAGTCTGGAATTACTTTTTCTGAATCAAGGTTTAATACCTTACAAGCATCTTCAAATGTTTTAATTTCTGTGTACATAATATTTTGATTAAATAGTGAATAATGGTTTATAAATTTCTTGCTCAAAAAGTTTCCCAGCGTGTTTTGCTAAATCAGCAGATTTGAAGCAAAGGCGAGAGCCGACAATCGAACCCGTAGCCCAACCATCGCAGCCGTAGGACGAAAAACCGACGCCCGAAGAAGAACCCATGTTGAAATAAGGAACATATTTATATTCGCTTGAGTTGGTCCAATCTGGTATCCAACCTTCATTAAATACTATACATACTAATTTTGCCATTCTATATGCAATCTCATCAGGCTCTAATCCTTTACATGAGGTTTCAAAGCTTTCTCTTGAAATATTACATTCTTGTAACACATCATCAAAATTTTTAATTCGGTCTTTTACATCTTTTAGAAAAACTTTTTTACCAAATAAATTTTCTAATAATGATTTCCCTTTAATACTTGCCTCCTCGTGGGCTTTTAAAGCATTTGCTTTGTCAATTTGTAATGTTTCCATAATTATATTAAATATGTTTTGTTACTATTATTTTTTTAAGTCGTATAATTTATTTTTAGGAAATGCTTGTTTTAAAACAGAATTTCCTAATTCTACTAATGAGTTCCAATTATCAACAGATAAAGACATTTCATATCCATTGTGGTTTACTATTAACCAACCGCCTAAATCTTCTGAATCCAAATGAACTTCTTGAGTACATAATCTAACTTCGTCTTTAAACTTTTGTACATCTTGTGTTGCTGTAAATTTTGCCATAACTAAATTTTATTTTGTTTAATAATTTGATGATTCGTGAAGTCTTAATACTTGGGAATTTGCACCGCCATTTTTAAAAATAAAATCTCTGGCTTGTTGCTCTGAAAGATGTGTTTGTATAGATCCAACTTGATAAGCAAACTCTCCTTTTTCTTGTTTCCTTTTAATACTCTCAAAAATTGTATCTTCATTATAATTTGATTCAATAGCATACAAATCATAATTTTTTGCTTCAATTTTTTCAAGATGTGCCGTATCAGTAATATGAATAGTTTTGTGATTTTCTTTAAAAATTCTATATCCAAAATTTGGAACATCATGATATAAAACAATTGGAGAGATTTTGAAATGACCATAATCATATAACAATCCTGGCTCTAAAACATCAATATTTTTAATTCCATCTAAATATTTAACTAAGAACTCCCCACACGCAAAGCGCAGTGTAGGTCGTTCAAAAGCTAATTTTTTAATTGTTGAAATATTGAAGTGGTCGCCATGTATGTGTGTTAATAACACAATCTGTAGATTTGATTGGTGGTTTTTGATAATTGAATAAGGTATTCCCATATCTACAGCAATGGTGTTATGATAAATTACACAATTACCTTTCGAACCACTTGACAAAACTTGGTACATTAGATATTAACTTTTTCAGGTTCTTCAATTACTTCAGTCTGATCTATAACTGTTACTTCAGTTACTTCTCTGTGATTAACATCAATTGTTTCTGGTTCAGAATACAAATCATCTTTATCGGTTTCAGTATGCATTTCAATGATTCTTTTAATGGTAGCATTGATTAATGTTTTTTCATACATTTCACGTTCCCACGCCCAAAAATTGCCGTTTCTTGCTTTTGATTTGTCTCTACGTTGATCTAATTCTTCTTTTGTGTAATATTTTGGTCGTATATCACCATTATTAGCTTCTACAACACAATAACCTCCAATTATAACACCTTTGAAAGTTGGAATATGTTTATCAATTTTCAATACACCATTTTCATAATGCATTGCAAATTCATCTTCTGCATTAATCAAAATAGGAATTATGTCTTTTACTTCACAAGTGCTTTTTGCCACTTTAACTAAACCTTGATATTGCCATCCAAATCTTAAAGATTTTCCTGTTGGCGAATCTTTATCGTTTTGAACAAAAAAGTAACAATGATTTTTTTGAAAATCTAATTTGTTTGAAAACATTTTAAGAAATGCCTTTGTAATGCTGACTTCTGGAACTTGGTTTATAAATTCCAAAGTAGAAAGTTTTTCCATTGCAAAAAACACGCTTTCTTTATAGCTGTCTGGCAATGAAACAAATTTCGATGTAGCCATTGATTCCATTTGCTTGATTACCTCTGATCTTACTTTTGTTGGTTCGTAAACCGCTACTTGATTTTCCATTTTATTGAATTTTAAATGTTTTTATAAGTGATATTGTTTTGTTTCATGTATTCTCCTAATGCTCTCAATTGAGTCATTGTAGCTGTAACTTCGAATGAAGCTTTTTTCAAAGGTTCTTCAACTTCTTTTTTCTCAACAACCGGTGCTGAAATTGGAGCAGCAATTGCAGATGGTTTACTCAAAACTGCTGTTCCGTTAGTTTTTGGTTGTTGTACAGTTTCTAAAGGTTCGGCAACTTGTTCAGGTTGTAATTCTTTTGCTTTAACGTCTTTAATCTTGGCTTCTAAATCATGATATTTTGTTGTGAAATCTTCTTTTGAGAGGTCTTCAATGTCTGAAACAGTAATGTATATATCTGCATTGAAATCATAAGAATTAGTAATTTCAACATGTTTCATTCCAAGTTTTAAAAGAAAATTGATTCGATTTACTTTTTGTTCTGCTTTCAATCGAATTTGTTCGTTTTTCTCGTTTTCCTTTCTTGTTTTTACAGTTGTAATTGCGTTTGAAACATTTAAAGTTGATTTGTACTCGGTTAGTATTTCGACTTCATAATCAGTTGATTTAATTAATTTCAAGTCGTCATTTACCTTATTGATGTAATCGAAAATTTGTTCTTTATATTTCTTTTCAGAAGTAGAAAGATTAACTTCAATTCCAAGTTTATCAAATGTGATGAAATCAATACTTTCAGAAACACATAATTCTTTGAAGTAAGTTTCAATTGATTCCTTTTTCTCAGTTTTTATCTTAGTTTCTACAGTTGCAATCTTATCTTTTAGAGTATCAATTGCAGATTTGTATTTTTCAGAAATTTCAGTTTTATATAAGTTTTCAAACTCTATATATGGATTGTTAACTCCTTCTTTAATTAACTTTCTTTGTGTTTCAAACTCAGCTAATTCTTTATTTAAATCAGCTCTTAAATCTTTTAATGATTTTACTGTTTCTACCGTTGCAACTTGTTTGTCAAGTTCTAACTCCTCAATCCTTTTCGATACTGCCTTACCAGCTTCTTGAAGTTTATGTTTGATTACAGGAGATTGTACTAATGTGATATTGTTTTCCATTTTTATTTTTTAGTTAGTTAAATTTTTATTTTAATTGAAGTTGTTCCTTGTATTTTCTTCTGAAATATCCCTCACAATCAGCGCTTACTTCTAAAGAATTAATATTTCTGTTTTTTAATTCTTCTTCGAATGCTAATTCAAACTTTTTGAAAGTGATAATAGCTTCTAATGTTTCTCTATTATCAAAACAGATACTTAATAAACCATTCACTTTTATTTTGTCTTCATCTACTTTTTCAGTTGAAAACAAACCTTTTGCTTTTTCAACAACTTGCATGATAATTTTTTTCATACTTGATTTATATTTAAGATTAAACTTCTGCTTTGAGTAGAATTTTCAGCCTTTGAAAACTCACAACATCTTTGTAAATTTTCAAGAAGAGTAAACTCTAATTTTAGCAACTCTGATATTTCATTTCTTACTTGAAATTCGTCTCTCTCTTTTTCGTGTTTGCCAATGGTTTGATAATATGTTATCTCACCTATATTTTTAAGTTCTGCCTTTTTCGCTAAAATTTGTTTTTTAACATTTTGTAGCTTTTTGTATATCTTTTTCATTTTATGATTGCATTAAAATTTGGAAACCTGATTTACCAATTGTTGCTTGTAATGATTTATGAGTTTCGGAATTGAAATACTCATTTTGAAGTTCTAATTCAAAAGGCTCTAATGCTTTTTGAATTTTAAATTTTAGATTTTTTAGAGAATTCCATCTGTAACTTTTAAGTTCAGTGTTTTGATAACTCAAACTACATTCTCTCATTAAATTAGAAACTCTATGAAGTTGGTTTCTTAATTTTAATCTGACCTCTTTGTTTTGGTCTGAATTTTGAAGTATATTTGCCATAGAATTTGTTTTTTTAAACATTTTTAAACTTTGATTTTAAAGCCACTTGCCAGAGTGGCTTTTTCATTTCTTATTTTTTAAGTTGTTATTATGAAATAAATGTGTGAAGCCAATACTATAATCGTTAATAGAAAAATCAAGATTTTAATTATCAACTTATAGATCAAACTTGCTCGCTCATCATCTAAATTTTCATGAAACATTATTTTTTCTTTTTTAATTGATTAGGTTTAGTTCCCCTTGCTCCAGAAGTAAGTAAGTCTTTATATTTACTTACTTTGTCTTTTTTAGTTTCTTTTGGAACAACATCGGGACCAATAACTGATCCCGAATTATGTCCATACTTTTGAAGTATTCCTTCAATCGCATCTAAATGTCCCCGCAGACATTTCATATCTTTAATTGGAATTATTACTTGCTGCATAGTGTGTTAGTTTCAAAGATTTCAGTATCTTCTTTACCTGTGTAAAGCATTAATTGCTTTACTACTAAATAGTGTTCTAATTTTCCAGATTTACGTTTAGCATAAGTGTAAACGCTTCCTTCTGCGATACCTAAAATATCAGCAAGTGTTTGTCTTAATTGCCAATCATTTCTTAGCAAATGATAAATTTCTTCTCTAAACATTTTGTTTTTTTTAAAATTTTTTAGTGGAGTTGCTAGTAATGAACTAGTTCAGATTCCGAATATTCTCCTCTGCAACTCCGTATGACGAGTATTTCCGCCCTCCGTGGCGGTCGTTTAAATAAAGCCAATCCTTATCGGAAACACATTTTAAGTTGTACTAAAGGAGTTCCACCTATTGATTTCATTACTCGAATGGAATCTTTTTACATTGCCCTGCTCGTTATTCGGCGATTTTTTTTATTTAAACCCTAAAATGTCAAAGAACTTTCTTAAATTTGTCTTGTACTAATTGTATGGGGCAAATATACATAACTGTTATGTAAAGAACCAAACAAAAACAAAACAATTTAGCAAATAGTTATGTAATTTATAAACATTCTAAATAAAAAGTTATGCAATATGATTTAGAAAGTATCATATCTGAAATAAAAGAAAGGGGACTTACTGGTTATAAAATAGCGGAAGATACGGGGTTGACAGAGGTAGGTGTTAATAAAATACTTAACGGGCAATCAAAAAATCCAAGAGTTTCTACTTTAGAAATTTTACATAACTATTTACATAACAAACCTAATTTAAAAGAAAGTTCTCTAACAAAAACAGACCCCAAAGCTGTGCCTTATTACGATGTAGAATTTACCTCTAGTTATCTCGAAGTTGAGAATAACCAAACTTTAATACCTAATTCATATATTAGCCATCCATTTTTTGCTGGTTGTGATATGGTTGTTAGGAATTCAGGTCAAAGTATGGCAAAGCTAATTGCTCATGGTGATGCAGTCGGATTAGTTAGAGTTCAAAATTGGAGAGATTTTTTCCCTTTAGGTGAAGTATATGCTATAGTTACAAAAAACGGATTCAGGATGATAAAGATTATCACTTCTGGAGTAGATGATGAACATTATATGTTGATTAGTAAACCAACTGATGGAAAAAAAGATGAATTTCCACCTCAACAAATTAAAAAAGAGTCTATATTACAGATCTTTAAAGTTCAAGCATCAAGCCATTTATTTTAATAATTAAAAATTTATAACATGAAAAAAATAATTTTTATATTACTAACAGCTTTATTTTTAAGTTGTAGTTCAGATTCTGCCACAGAGCAAAACAATCCAACCAATAATGATAATTTAGTTGGTAAATGGAAACTAACCAAAGAGGTTTATTACAATACAACATTAAGCACTTCTCAAACGAGATTAGCTGATGCTTGTGAAGACTTATCATATAATAAGTACAATGTTGACGGAACCTTTACTTTAGTTTCTTATGATGCTAATGGTTCAGGTGGATGTGATTTAATACCTAGCACTTTGGAATATGCAAATTGGCTAAAACTAAGTCCAACCACATATAAATTTACTTCAAAATTTACTGGTGAAACTGAAGAAACGTATAATGAAACAATTTCTTTTGAAGACAACAACAATACGTTGATTGTTCACGAAAATCAAAGCGGTTCTTATAACGGACAACCATACAATAATTCAAGTGCGTTTTACACTAAAATAAATTAATGTAATTATGAAAAAATTAGCATTATTTATATTGGGAATTTTTACTATTTTATTAGTATTACTTAAACCCAGCGACGAAGAAATAAGAATTAAGTTTTGTAAAGCATTAAGCGATAATGGTTATGATGGAATTGAGTCTTATGAAAATGCACAAAAAGTTGAAGTGAATGATTATATGTTCTTTTCAACTTTAGAGTATAAAAGTAAAAATGTCGGATATACGTTTTTAAATAATATTTCGATCAATAGCGTTGAATAAATGCACACATCCGATAAAACCATTTTAAGATTAATTGAACTGTTGAAATTTCAAAACAAAATTACAACGGCAGGAAATTTTGCGGAAGTTATCGAAATGCAACCAGGAACAATATCAAAAATCGCATCTGGCAAAAATCATTTTACAGTTGAACAAATTGATAAAATTTGCTTAAAATTCAATGTTAACCCAAATTTCGTTTTTGGCTATGATACACAGGTCTTTAGAGACGATACATTAACACATATAAAAGATTTTATAGTGAACAAAAAAGTGAACAAAAACTAATTTTTAACCATTTTAATTTGTTTGTTAAGGCTTACAAATCAATCGATTAGAAAAAGTAAAAGGCTTATCGGAGTTTCCCTCTTTCTCCGCAGAAATTGGGAAGCCCTTTATTTATTGGTCTTCCCTTTTTTTATAAAATAAAAGTGAACAAATAGTGAACACTTTTAACGATTGATTAAATGTCCCCGCAAACATTTTAATTTTTAAACAAATTAAAATGAAATCAATCTACACTATCCCTAAGGTGGTCAAATATGACGACCTCAGCAAACCATGGTTTGTCTATTTCAGATATGACAAAAAACTATTTCGTTTTAAATACGGAATAAATTACATTGACAATTACAAAAAAAGACTTGCCGAAGCTACTGCTTTGAAAGATGCTTTATTGGAAAAACTCAAGGAAGGTTGGAATCCAAACATTCCAGATGTAATTCAGCAGCATAGCGAATTAACTTTTAATGATGCTTTAGATTTTGCTTTAGAGAAAAAAGAAAATAATATTTCTAAAAAAACCTATTCAGGATATAGCGGAACTGTCAATTTTATGAAAGCTGCAGTTCGCGATCTAAAATTTGATAATCTTCTAATTGAAGACACTAAGCGCTTACATATAAAATTGATTATTGAGAAAGCTAAAGAAAAGCGTTCTTGGTCAAATAATGCATTCAACAAACACTTGAATCATTTAAAAGCCATTTTAAGCGAGTTAATCCAATGGGATATTATAGAATCTAATCCAGCACATAAGATTAATAATTTAGCCGTTTCTGAAAGCGATGCGAATATTCCAGCGTGTGATGAAGATATTGAAAAAATAAAAACACAATTATCGACAAATCATAAGCATTTTTATAATTTCATTTTAACGATTTTCCACACAGGAATTCGACCTGAAGAAATATTAAAGATTAAAATTTCAATGGTAAATTTCAGAACTCAAGAAATTATTTTACCTGCAGGAATAACAAAAACAAATATCAAAAGAATAGTTCCAATAAATAATCATCTGCTTTCAATTTATGAAAGTATGAATATTGATTTTACACAACCGGATTATTATTTATTTGGAAGTTATCGAGAATCTGGAAAAGGTAATGTTGGAAAATTTATTGATTTTATTCCTGGACCAACTCACATCAATCGAGATACTGCAACAAAACGATGGGAGAGAATAGTAAAAAAAGATTTAGGAATTCAGATGAATATGTATGCGATGAAGCATTTGGGTGCAAATAAGAAAATACTCGCTGGTTTAGAATTAGATAGTTTGCGTGAGCTTTATGGCCATAAGTCAAAACTAATGACTGAGAAGTATGCCAAAGTTGTAAAAGAGGAGCACAGAAAGAATATTATGCAATTTTCGCCTGCGTTTTAAAACCAATTCTATAAAAATCATCAATATAATTTATGAAGAAAACTTTATCAGATTGTTTGTGATGTTTGAAAAAAAACCTCAAATCTCTTTCGGCTAATTTTTCAGTATCAAACCAAATAGCAATAATTTTGTGGTCTTTCAAATATTTAACAATGCAGCCAACCCTTTTGTCTGCAGAAACAAAAGTTTGTAGAGATTCGGTCGTTTTGGAATTTACCAATTTTGCCATTCTCATAAGTAGATCTATGTCGTTTTGATTAATCATAATTCTAATTTATAAAAAAAGTGCGAGAATATTTCTATATCTCGCACTTTTAATTAACTAAAAAAAATAACTAAACTACTTTACTGTTTTAAATTTTGCATTAAATTTAATGCTGAATTTATTTTTTTTCCAAACCACCAAGCTAAAAACATAATAACCAATAGTAAAAAAACTAGAAACATTCCAAATCCGATTAATATAACCATTGTATTGTCTTTTTCTTTGTTGCTTTTATCAACTTCTGTTTTCTCCTTTTCTTTTTCTTTTTTGGCGGTTGTATCTTTTACAATTTCTTTCGTGTGAGTATTGTTGTAAACAATTTTTGTATTTGTAAAAGTTTCTGTTTCTCCTTTTGAATTAGTTCTTAACATAGGTTTTGTTAAGTCAGCAGGTTCTAAACTATAATTACTCGAATTTATCCAACGTGCAGTATTACTACTTGAATTTGTTTCCGTTTCTTTTTCCTTTTCAGTATCAATTGAAATTTTATCTTTCTTTACCGAACCACATCCAATCAAAAATAATGATGCGAATATTAATATAAAATTTTTCATCTTAGTATTGAAATTTGAAATCAGCTAATCGGTTTTTCCAACCTTTTATAAAACGTTTCTGACTTGGATTGTTTTTTACGATATCGTCTAAAAATTTGATTCGTGCTGCATATATTTTATCAAATAAAGCTTCGGCATCTTTGTCAATCATTTCGTTTAATTTTGCGATTGTTTTTTCTCCAACAACACCATCTGCAGAAACTCCTAAAATATCACGTTGAGGAATAACAATTCCCCATTTACCAGAACCCCAATACCAATCAACAAGTATATTTGCAATTGATTGATTTTTAATTTTATCGGCAAGCCACTTATCCCAATATTTACGCAATACAAACTTGAAATCATCTTTTGAAAGCAATTTCATATCTACATTATTTATTACTCCATCACCATTTTTGTCGTAGCCTAACTGCTTCCAAGTATTAATTGTAATGCCCATATTTGTTGCTCCACCTTTATCAATTGGATCGTTAACATAGTCGCCTTCCCATTTAGCAACAATTGGTGCTAATTTCTCTATTTTACTGCCTTGATATTTTGATTTATCGAAAGGTGCTTTCTTAAATTCTGCCATCGTTATTGTTTTTAAAATATTTATCTTCTTTTACTTTTGTCCACATTAAAAACAAAATCAATGCGCTGAAAATAGTTTCAACTAAATTTACTTTTACGAATGTTGTGTTTTCGTCAAAAACAAAGGATTGTTTAAATAGACTTACACTAAAAAATAGTGAGCAAAACATTAATAAAAAATAAGCTAATTTTCTGCAAAAATCTCTTTCCTTTTCATCTGTTAATTTTATGAAGAATGTTCCAAACAATCCGCCATAAATTATCCAATTAATTATTAGAATCATCTTGTCCATCTTTGTCAATTGTTTTAATTACTCTTTTTACTGAAGCTTTTAGAATGCTTTCTAAACCATACGCAACTATTACAGTTAATAGTAATGTCATTTTTACAGTTAATCCGAAATATTCCATAATAGCAGGCATCACAAAAAATGATACTATTACAGAACCTAAAATTTTACCGATTAAAATGCTTCTTTTTATTGTTTCATCATTTGAGAAAAACCCATAAAAAGTTGAGCTAAAACCTGCTAAAAAAATTAATACTTGCGTTATAATGTCTGGGTTTTTCATACGTAATTTATTTTTTAATTATGTTTGTTAATCTAATCTATTGTTGTTTTCTCCATATAAATTGCCTACAATAGGCAATATTCCAATATATTCAGCATAATATAAACTGCACCAATTAAACCCGAAATGAAATGCCATTGCAATAAGTATCACAAATCCGAAAATCATCTTTAAAGGGCGTTGTTTTGGGCTTGAGAACAGTATCATTGCTGTCAAATTACCAATGAAGAAAAATGCTGCAAATGTGTAGTGAATAATTGTGTAATCTTTGTGTGGTGTTAATGCAACACCAATAAGGGAAAACCCTAAAATAATTGAGTACCATTTATTTCTTGTAACCAAATCATCTTTGCATCCATCTACAATAAGCATTGCGCCAGCAAATGTGAAAAGACAAACAAATATTTGACTATGGGTTGAATAAGCATAATTTGATATTGAAGTTCTAATTTCGCCATCAATTGCAAACAATATAAATGGCATAAATAATAATCCTATAAAGGAAATGTTCAGTAATTTCTTGATTCGCTTTTCCATACTATTGTTGTTGATTAGCACTTATAAAAAACTCTGGTAAATCTGTAATACCAACAATTGGAGCAAGTAATACTAAATTTGGGTCGTCAATTCTAAATGTTTGAGCTGTGTCTATTTTTACATTTATTTTAGCCTTTTCAATTTCTGTTAACATTTCAGAAGGAGCAGAATTTACAATAGTCTTTAAATTAGTTCTGGAAATTCCTCTTTCTGCTAATTCAAGAAAAATTTTCATTCTGTGAAGTTCTTGAGGCACTAATGAAAGATTATACTCATCAATTTCTTCAAGTGTTGCACCTTCTATCCAAACTTCATTTAAAAAACTCCATTTTTTTATAATAAAATTTTGTTCACATACAGGAACTTCAACTGCACCTTTATTTTTTTCTTTTAATATAGCAGCTTCATCTTGATATAAACCAAGACTAAATCCTTCTGAATTTACTAATTGTATCATACTTCCTCTACTTCAATTATTATTAATGGATTTTGAATTGGAGCATTAGTTGAACCTCCAGTATTTATAAACAGCCTATTGCAACTGCCTTTTGTCAACACATAATCATTATCCACATTAGAATCGGCCATTGTTCTGTTTAGTCCTTGAACAATATTATTAGTTTCTCTTGCTATAATTACCCTGTCGGTTACTCCACTTCCGACTCCAGATGAATATGTACTAGCAAGTTTATAATTTAGAATCGCTATTTCTAAATTATATGTCGCTCCATTATTGAAAGCATGTACATATACATTCTTAACTTTACAATCAAAAGGAACTCTTTCGTTATAACCATACGCTTGATTAAATGCTGCAAAATTATCAGATGGCGTTAATGTGCTTAAAACACCGTAGTTTTGGCTGTATTTACCACCATATGATTGTATATAAAACCAGTAACCACTTGCATTACTAAAACTGCCCCCTCCAAAAGAAAATTCGATAAAGTGAGTTCTTTTACTAGCTACAGCTAAATCTCCACTTCCTAAGATCGAACTTCCATTTATGGTTTTGATGTTTGTTCCTGAAACTAAAATATCTTGAAATTTACCAACAGCCCAATCATAAATCGCTTTTGCAGTTAAAAACACTACATTTGATGTAGTGTTTCCTGTCATTGTAGTTGATTTGTTTACTGAATTTTCAGGAACATAGCCAATATTATTTTGTTGAATCGCCCAATTAGAAGGTGTTGTATTTGGAGAATCAACCAACGCACGAACTGTATCTCCAATTTCAACTGCTTCAGAACCTAAACTTCCAGAACCTGAAATTGTCCAAATATCTCCTTTTTTAATTGCTCCAGAAGTTCCGCTACCACCAGTTGAAGGAAATGTATTTGAAGAAGCATTATGTGGTCCTCTATCATCCCATAATCCCACTACTAAAGCATCAACATAAATTTTATCTGCTTTTAAATCTAAAGCATCTTGAAGCCCAATTACATCATCAATAATATTCCAACTATTCATGATTTCATATAAACCACCAGAATCATAACGAAAAATAATTGCATGATTGTAAGGAAAAACAATATTAGTTTCTTCTCGAATAAACAACGGCAAATCTGCAGTTGCAAAGTCTTCGTGATTTAGTGTAATATCACTACCAGTTCTATTCCAAAAAAGAAAATCTTTTCCTTGATATGGTGATTCAAAGTTTGGACCAGTCATTAAACTTAAATCCACACCCGAAATAGATGTTAAACCAGCATTGATTAATCGAATTTCTGAATATCCATTTGGATTTAAAGGAATTATTGCATTTGCTCCAGTTCCATTGAACTCGAACATATTTGCGAATGATTTTTTTATATATGCAGCTCCTAAAATTGGTGAAGTTGGATCTCCGATTGCAGAATCAGAAACAGAAATTTGAGTAACTAATAAAGTTTCTAATGGTAGAGGAGGAGCAATAATAATTCCACCTGCAGTTTCTTCTCCAGGAATTCTTTCGATATTATTACTATCGTTGTAAACTATTAAATCAATTCTACTTAAACCAGTTGCGCAATAAGGAACATTTACTACAGTTGGAGTAGGAATAGATTGAACAACATTATTTATTTTACCTGATATACTTGCAATTGTAAGGTCGTTATCATCTAACGTAATTGCTCCAACAGATAAAAGTTGGTCTTGATCATTATTTACTGCTGCATTAACGATTTGTTGAACTGATATTTTTTCAGAAATTCCACCTCTTGAAACAGGAATCAATGAACTAGCATCTAAAGTTACTTGTGCTGGTAGTTCTGGAATTGATTTAGAGCCCGAGAGAAGTTGATTAACAGTTTGTGTTAATGCTGCTACTTTATTCTGTAACTCATTGATTATATCGCTCATTTTGATATTGTTTCTACAAATGTAAAAATTATTATTTTAATTTAGTCTAATTCTAAATAAGAAAATCTTTAAATATTTCAAATACAATTATTTATCTTTGTGTATGGCTTTGTCACTATTCATATTATTCGTTCTTTCTTTACCATTTTTAGGCTACAAGCTAGGAAGTGGAATAGGAGGTATGATTGATAAATTGAACGGAAGAAGAGAAGAAAAAAAGAGAATTTACTACATTGATAACGCCATTCATTACCACACTCATGAACACGGAGATAGGTATATCACAAATGAAAATCATCTACACCAGAATCTTACCGTTATAGATGAAGAAACCCACAAACGAGGAGTAGAACAATTTGAAAAAGAAAAATAATCATGAGTGATATTGAAGTATTTAAAAAAGTCATGAATTGGATGCAAATGGAAGTCTTAAAAGAAAAAACATTAGATAACGGCCATATTGTATTGAAATTTCAGGATACTAAAAACGATTCAGATGTTTTCACTAAAATTGGATATGATGAGTTTTATGCTGGAATTATTTTTGATGAAGAAGGAAATTTAATAAAAGGATATATAGATTCTCATGTGGCTTACGCTTCAAAGAATTGTGAAATTATAGATGAAATTTTAAAAGATTAATCATGAGTAAAAGACTAAATTACTATCAAGTACACCTTAATAAAAAGCCAAGAAAAAAGAAAGGTAAAAGGTTTAATTTATTAGACTTGAAATTACAATTAATACAAATGCAAGGTTTTGCTCAACAAGCAATTATCACTTCTCAGGCTTTTAATTCATTAGCAGAAAAAAGCATAGCTGTTGTTGATAATGTTTTAAAAATAGCTGAATCAGTTTCTAATGAAATTAAAAGAGAAAAAGCAATGCAATATTTGAATAATTAAAATATTATGACAACAATTGAGTCAAATTGTCCTAAATGTAATGTTGAATTAGAAATAAATGTTCAGAGATGGGACACAAAAACCATTTGTCCTTCATGTGAAACAGAATTACTTATTGAATTTGATTTTTATTATGGAGATGATCATGAAGAATATGATGTTTATGATGTGAAAATATTGGATAATAAAAATGAAAAATATTTAGAATTTGAAATAAGTTCAATTTTAAATAAATGAAAAAGCCTCTATAATTAGAGGCTTTTTCATATTACAATAATTCCAAAAAATTATATACAATTTTTGATTGAAATTATATATTAGTATTTAATAAATCCATCATTTCCAATATCAATCAATCCTGGAATAGCAACGGTGCCATAATCAAACTCCTCATTTCCATCACTTGTTGATTTAAATGAACCAGATTTTTTAATCATTTTTGCTTTCAAAACGTATAAATTTGATTTTTCCAATGGTCCTTCATTTTCAAAACCGCTTTCAGTTTTTGCATATCCAACCTCGTCAATAATTACATTTTTACAAGACAAAGCAATCAATAATTTTCTCCACAACTCCTTTGTCAAAGGCTCAAATATAAACTGATCTAATTCAAACAATTGAGAACTCAATGTTACAGCTGTACTATCTGTTTTTAAAAGTTCGTTTTCATCTTCAGAAATTCCTTGTTTTTTTGTCAATAGTACTCTTATTTTATGACGAATTCCAGTGCTATAAAAAACATCTGTATTATCATCATTCCAATAGTCAATTGCAACTGTTTTTGGTTGTCTAACTTTTACATTTATTAATTCAGATATAAGATTAATCGTTGAGAAATTTGGATCAGTTAATTCTATTGAAACACGAATATCTTCGTCCATATATGCTACCATATCGATTGTAAATTCGTAAACTTCGTAATCAAATTTGTTATATTTAGAGCCAACAATTACACCAACATCTGCGCCAGTATAAATATTTGATATAACTATCACATCAGCGTTTTTACTTTCGTCATAAAGAATAGATTCAATCAAAAACCAAGCAGATACTATTTTGATATAATTACCTGCTTTCGCCCAATATGGAAGTGTGCCATTGTAAGAATGGTCTTCTCCAGTATCAACACCAGTATTAAAATCATAAATATTTCCTACTGTAAAATAAATACCAGTTTTTCCACCTCCTAAATCATATTTTCTTGCATCAAGTGAATCAGTCAGTCCTATGTTGTTTGATTTCTGAACAACAGGTACATTTACTTGAGAACCATCTGCTTTCACAACCTTAACAGTATTGACAGCGTAATTCGATTTAAATTGCGTTGTGATGATATCCGAAGTTTGAAAAAGTTGTATTTGCTTAAAAGCATTTCTTACATCTACTTCACATGATAAAGTGTTCTCGTCGTTTTTATAATTTCCAGAATCTCCCCAATCAACACGATAAGCAAAACGAAAACTATTTGATTTGCTAATATTAAAATATGGTAAATATATTCCGGTTGATGATACACTAAAATCTTTACTAAACGAACATCCATAATTATCTCTTACATACAATGTATAACCACCATCTGGCAAACTATTAAATACATTATCACTTTGCCAAACAGTACCATCTAAAGAATATTCTAAAGTTAAGCCTTGAATATTTGTATTATTTACTATAACAGTTGCTCCACTTGGACTATTGTTTATCTGTAATTGAAAATTATTTGGATCTAAAATACTCGGCGCTTGAATTACTTGAGTTATTTGTTGTCCGACAGAATTTTCTAATGTTAATATAATATCTTGACCTCTTTGAATATCGAAGAAAAACGGATTGTCAGTATTAGGATTTACAACAATAGGACTTAATATTTTAGTTGCCAACTGACTTGTTTCAACTGTCATTACTACATTTGCACATGGAATTGCAGCTTCACTAAATGTAATCGAATCAAATTCAAATGATGCTAAAACCCCATTGTCAATATCAAACTCAATACTTGGGTCATTTGCTATTCCAGGAACAATATTAAGTAATGAAAATTCTATAAGTGTACTTGTGTTTGAAGCTAAAATTGTTACTTCATTTCCTATTCGGCTGATGTTTAAATCAAACCATGCAGGAATATCTAACAAAGCAGCTGTAATGAAATTAATTGCCGTTCTTTCTCCAACATTTAAGGTTGGTGTTCCAATAGTTACTTGATGATCGCCAGCCCTTGTGTTAACCCATTTATATGTTTCTTGAAAGTTAAGTCCTCCTGAAATACCGCCATAATGAATTGTAAAAATACATCTGTCATTTAAGACTAAATCTTCGGTAAATGTTATTTTTATTGTTGATGCACTCATAATTAATTTTTTTAAAATGCTTTTAATAATTTAAATTCTCCATCGTTTATTTTACAATTCAATAAGTAACCATATTCGGTTTCATTATCTTCATTTTGAAATTGAATTCTACCATACATATTTGGAATTTTCTTTCCATTTATTACTGTATATCCATCCAGCATTTGTAATATGCTAAAATCAATCTGATGAGTAAATTCTATAATGTCGCTTGTATATCTTGGTCTAGCCAATTCTGAATTAATTATCTGGCCATTTTCAGCATATTCATTTCCACCAATCAGTTTTGTTTTCAATTTACTGTTCCCATTACTCGAAATATAACTAATGAAAGCGGTCAAATCTTTTTGTAAGCAAGATGAGATAAAACGACCATGTCTCAATAATAAATTGAAAGGCGATAACCTTAAATTAGTTGCAGTTTCTGGAGAGAATGTTCCCGTTGGAATTTGTGCAAAATCATCTTGCCATTTTCTTTCTAAAAATATAGATCCAACACCTCGCTTCATATCATTGAAGAAATTATCAGTATCGTATCGAGTATCTTGAGTTCCGTATCTTATTTTCGGTTTTCTTCTTGCGAATTCCTTACCATAACTATCAGCTCTAATTTTTGACTTTCTAATGAAAATATTTTTTACTCTGGTAATTATTGTTGTGAATTTTGAAATACCATTGTATTCATCTAAACCGAAAGCTTCTTCATAATCACCGCCTTTTTCATAACCTATATCCAATGAAGAATAAACGCTATCAATATCAACACTTCTTTTTACTTTCGAAATTTGATTTGGTAGTATTATTGTAATATTTCTATTGAAGAAAAATTCTCTATCTTCAATTCTAACTCTTTCTTGATTTCCAAAAGTCTCAATTCCTAATCCTAAATTCCATGTTGCAGCATAAGATTCAATAAAATCTTTTAGCGACATGGTTAACGGTTTGAATGGGTTTATATCATCTTGTGTTGATACTGGCAAAGCATCAAAACCACGAATCCAAAAACCATGAGAAACAGCACATAAAGATGCTTTTCCATCAACTGGATAACCAATATCGGTTCTACCTAATGCATCAGAATAAACACATTTTTTATTCGAAATAATCTCAATAATTCTTTCTACTAATTCGTGAGGAAGTAATGTTTTTGAAATTGATTTTTCAAAGAAACTATCTTCTTCAACCGTAAGCTTACATTCAATTCCTTCAATAACAACATCTAAATGTGCTGAATGTCCGTTTTCTCCATCCATATTTTGGTCGAAAACTAATGCTAAACTTTCTCCCTCATTTATTGTAATCATTTGATCAAATGTAAAATGTCTATTTACATAATGAACATCAGAATGTTGGTCAGTACTAAATAAAAAAGTATTTGAAACATTAGTATAAGCCGAACCACCTCCATATCTGGCTAATCTAAAACCAAACATAAAAAAATTGATATCGTCAAAAGCAGCAAAATAAGTATGAAACTTAATATCAAACTTAACCCTTAAAGTTCGTTGTCTTTCGCTAATTGCAAAAAACATTAAACCAGTTTCTCCAGCACCGGTTCTGTTCCAATCATCATCACCAACTCTCGTATTTGGAATAGGGCTTTGTAATTCCTCATGAGATCTGTTAATAATTTGCATTGGAACAGGATAAGTACTACCTCTTGTCTGTCCGTTAGTTTGGTTATTAGTATGGACAATATTATCAGAACTTTTTACTTCTAAATCTGATTTTAGAAATATTCTTCGACCTTCCAATTCAACTTCATCAATTCTAATTGGTGCTAATGGAATTCCATCGATTGAAGTTTCTCTTGTAACTTCTAATTGTTCGTTTTCACGTGCTTTTAAAACGCTTTCAAGGCCTCCAGAATTAAACTTAATAGAAACCTTGTTTTCTTCATATACATAAGTGGAAATGTCTAAATAACCATAATATTCAGTAATCCATTCATCAGTTTTTGGATGTCTGATTTGTTTCTTTAATCTCAAATCAGCATTCACTCCAACAACAGCATAAACCATCTTGATAAAATCCTTACCATTCTCGACAAACTTTAAAGAGTTTGAGAATTTCGGGAATATACCATGGTAATCTTTATGACGAGAAATTTCTTTCTGATCAGTATCCCATCCTTCAGGTTCCGTAATTGTTTTACTACCAAACTCAGGATTATAAATTACGAATTTGACCCTATCTGTAAAGCCTTGGTTTATCAATTTCATATTAACTCCATTTAGTATTAGTGTAAGCCCAAATAGAATGAGGAATATCTGCACCTTTTTGAGCAATAGGTCGTTGTGGTTTGTTTTTCTCTATTGCTTTTCTTGTCAAACGCATTTCCTCAATCATTTCTTTTGAATGGAAATTAAGTTGATATAAATAATTATAATCGTTAATTTTTCCTTGACTCGACTTTAACATACTATCCATGTTATCTTGACCGAATTCTTTTTGGTATTGCTCCAAAGACGGAATTACTTGTGTTCCTTTGGCTAAATTCAAAATTTGAGGATTCGAAACTATGTAAGGATTCTTTCCTGGTTCAATAACTACCTCTGGACGAACTTCTCCAACTTCTGCCAAACCACCTTTGTGACTTTTAGTTCCTTTTTCATACTTAGGAATTGGAGCAGCCAAAACCGCGGCTAACTGAATTGCTCCTAATGCACCAACCAAAATTGCTCCTGCAGAACCTCCAATTGGTCCAAGTTGAGCATAAGATTGCATGATGGCCATAGCGGTTGAAATTCCAATTTGTAAAGCCGACATCGTTTTGTTTAAAACAGCTTGTTTATGTTGTTCCTTACGCTTTTTATCTTCTAATTCTTTACGTTTTTTCTCGGCATCAATTGCTAGTAGGTCTTTCTGTCTTTGGTCGTCTCCAGCCAATCTAATTTGTTCAGCATAGTATTCATCCCATTGTTGCATTTCTGCATCAATCTTAGAGATTCTATTGTCGAAAATAACATTTGCTAAGTTTCCAATTTCAGAAGTAAAAGCAGAAGATAACTCAAGAACCTTTTGAGTATATTCTCGTTCTTTTTCCAGCTTTTTTTCTGTGGTTAAATCTGTATTAACCAAATCTTCCTCAGATAATAACTTTTTAGCTTTGATTAAATCACTTTCAATTTGCTCTCTTTTTTCCGCAGAAATTTTATCCTTTTCAGGAACAGTTTCTTGCTTTCTTAAGAAGGCCTCAATCGCATCGATTTGAGTTTGCAAACCTTGTTTAGCAAAATCCTTTTTAATTTTCAGAATTTCTTCTTCGTGATCTAATTGTAAATCTTCAAGTTTTTGAAAATATTCATTTTGAGCAATTATACCAGCATCCAAATCAGCTTTTAAAGCATCCTTATTGCTTTTGAAAGTAGTATTTTCATTAGTCAATAATTTATTTTCTTCGTTTTGTTGAATTTGAATTAGAGCCTCGACTTTTTTCTTTTCTTGATCAACAATTGCATCAATTATTTTTTGAGTATCGTCTTTTTCTTTAAGTTTTATTTCACGCTTTTTGGCGATGAATTCCTCAAGAACTAATGTCTCAGCATCTGATAAAGTCTTTTTAATTTCAAGGCCATTAATCAAGTTGTCAATTTCTTGATTTGTTAAGTCGCGAACTTCATCGTTGAATTGAGATAATTGGCGAAGTTTGTGTTTAGCAGTTGCTTCAGCCAAACTTTCTTCAACGCGATTACCATTCAACAAAGCATCAATACGCTCGTCGATTGCTTCTTTATCGTTTACAGCGATTTCATCACTGATTTTTATTTCTTGCTCTTTACGGAATTTCAACAAAGCAAACGCATCATCATCTGCTTGTTTCATTCTGGCTAAATAATCCTTTCTCGCTTTCTCAGCTGCTTTTCTCGCATCTTCAATTGCTTTTAATTCTGCTTTTGATAGAGCAATTATTATCTCATTTTTCTTTTTTTCTTCATTTGTTTGTTTAATATTTTCTTGAGCAATTTTAGTATTAGCTTGTTTAATGATTGCCAATAATTCTGCTCTTTTTGCTATCAATCTTTCAACTTCTACTTTCGCATCTCTTCCTGTTGGTAAACCCAAAACACCTCTTGCTAATGCACCAGCATCGCTAACTGTATCATTTTTTCTTGCATCTTTTAACTCTTTGTCAATTCTTACAATATCCAAACGTGCTTGTCCTAATACTGATGTTAAAGCTTCCATATCGCTAACTCCATTAGTTCTAAGAGATTGGAATTGTTTTTGAAAAGTTTCTAACCCTCTTGATTTTCCAGATTCAGCAGCTTTCTTATTCAAATCATCCCATGAAGTATTCATTCTTATAAGACCTTCAAGCATGTAGTCAAAAAGCTCAATTACTTCTCCTAAAAATATTGAAATAGAACCTTTTCCAGAGTTTAAACTAAGTATAAAACTGTCATAAGTAGCAGATAGTCTTTCGGTTTTTCCTTGTAAAGTATTGCTTCTTATTTCGGCTTGTTCTTGAGCAGTTCCATATTCAAACATTTTACCAGTCAAATCTTTAAGCCTATCTGTGTGCTCAATAATATTTCTTGCAGCAACTGTGTTTTCAAAACCAAACGCTTTTAATAATTTACCATTATCAGCTAATAAAGGTTTTAATGCTTCAAATTTTTGTTGAATTGGCACCGATTTATCTTTCAATAATTCAAATGAAATACCTAAATCTCTAAGCGCTTTTTGTGCTTCTTTTGGTAAAGCATCTGGTGCCGAAATTTTCAATAATACATTTCTCAATGCAGTACCAGCCTCAGCGCCTTTAATACCATTTTCAGCTAACAATTCAATTAATGCAGTACTTTCTTGAATAGAAATATTAGAAGACCTTGCAACTGCTCCAAACTTTAATAACGCTTCGGTTACTTGTGGGATTTCCGCAGCACCAAATTTTGCACCATTCGCTAACGCATCAATGAAAATTCCCGCTTCTTCAGCTGGTGCTCCGAATTGATTCATTGCATCAGTTAATGCAGTAGCTGCTTCTGGTAATTCTAAACCAGAGGCTCTTGACAAAGTTAAAACGGCTTTTGTTACCTGGTTTAAACTTTCAACATTTTCAAGCAATTCAGGTTTAGCTGAAGCAATCAATTTATATGCTTCCACAACTTTAATTGCACCGCCTTTAGTTTCTTTTCCTAACTCGACTGCTTGGTTTTTTAAATATTCAAGGTCTTTTCCAGATGCACCGGTTATTGCTGCTAAATCTGCAATACCTTGGTCAAACTCTTTAATTGTATTAAACGCTCCTTTTAGTATGGAAACTGCTGCACCAATTCCAGCTGCTAAACCAAATGCACCAAACAATTCTTTAACTCCACCTGCTAATTTTCCAATAGTAGGGTAGTTACCTACATTTTTAGTAAAATCATCTGTGGCATCATCGGCTTTTTTTACTTTAGCTGCTAATACATCAAATTCTTTTTGAGCCTTTTTTATTTCTTGAATAGAGACACCTTCAGTAGCAATTAAATCACGAAGTTTATTTTTAGCTTCGGTTCTGGCCTTATTCATTTTTTCGTAAGCACCAACCAAACCTAATTGTTCTCTTACTTGCTGACGAATAACTCGATTGTTTGCTTCGTTCTGAACACGTTCCTCAATTGTTAATTTGGTAACTGAATTTTTGGCTCTTTCTTCTTTTGCTATAACATCTAACTCAGCCTTACGAGTTTTGATAACTTCTTGTTTTGTTTTTTCTGCTGCTATTAATGATGTTTGCTCTAATTTTATTGCATTGGTAGATTCTATATATAAAATTTTCTCTTGCTGTTTAGCAGTTAAGAAATCGGCTTGACTTTCTGATTTTTTAAAACTTTTAATTACTTCTCCATACGCTTTTGCTGATTCAGCCAATTGATCTTGTGCCTCAATTGCTGGCTTAATATTCTTTGCCAATTGTGGTCCGTAATTTAAAGCATCATCTTCAATTAAATCTTTTCTCGTAATTGTTCCTCCAGGTGTTGGCATCTTATACTTTTTTAGAAGATTGTTTTTTTAAATTTTGTATTTTCAAATCAACTTGTTTTTGAAGACTGAAAAACTTAGTAACCGGAATTGTTTCAAAATCAAAATCAATCCCTAATATTGAACAATAACTCGCCATCACATCATCCAAATTTGTTTGTTCATTTGTTTGTTCTGTTTCTTTTGGTAGAAAACCTTTTAATCTGTTTATTTTAATGATAAGAGCCTCTGACTGTCGTTCAATAGTTTCTAAATAAGAATGATAATTTGCATCATCTTTAATTTTGTACATACTCGCTCTCAAAATATCAACAAGTTCTTGATCCCATTGAAATCTCAATGAATGACAAGCCAAAATAACTTGAGTATGTTGGGCGCTTAATATTTCAATCTCTTTTCGGATTTCAAATAAAGAATTGTCGTTATTCGAATATTTAGAATCATACGATGCTTTTAATTCATTCCAAGTCAACTGAATATTTTCGTTAGAAACAAAAATGTCTTTTTCCTCAAGCAATAATCTTAAATCATTGGTTGCTAATATTTCGTAAAATAATTTGGTCGGTATTTTGCTTAGTGAATTATACATTTAATATTTTTCTATTGTTACGAATAATAAAAGGGAGCAATTGATTATCAATTAACTCCCTTAAATCTTTATCTGTTAAACCGAATAACTCGTCTGATAACCAGTTATCGCTTTTAAGTATTAATTCAGTTTTAGAATCTGTTGAGCCAAATCTTAATTCGGCATTACTAATATTTACATACCAGCCTTTCAACCAATCTCCCGTATCATCACCATCGAATGGATCACCAGCATATTTAATTTTATTTCCTTTTCCAAGTAGTGCATTGTTTTTAGTAATGTATTCGGTGGCTTCGGAATAATAACCAATTGGTTTTTCGAAAATGTCTTTACTGTCGTTGGTAATCTTATTTTTATTAATTTCAACAATTTCCTTACTGATAGATTTTAAAAAGTCAAACAAATCATTACTTACTCTCTTCGGTGTCAGTTTTTTCGCTGCCTCCAACTGTTGCTGTAATGTCCCCATGTGGTTCTATTGTTTTTGCATCATCAACTACAATCTCATCTTTTACCTTTTGATTAGTAGCTATTTTGTGCGCTTTTTTTAATTCTTGCTCTCTTTGTTTTTCTGGGAATTTTTTAAAAATGTGGTTTGAGCCAAACTCCTTTTTAAATTCAGCTAAGGGCTTGTTATAGCCCTTAGCGAATTCAATTCCTTTGTAGGTTGCCATTATGTAACAGCAATTACTAATGGTTCCTCAGCTTCGTAGGCAATTGTTGCAATAGTAACAACACCATCTAAATCTAAAATAAAACCATCAACAAAACCAGTCCCAGTTAACTCATATACCCCGTTTGCATCAGCAGGTACAAAACTTACTGTTTGAACATCTCCTGTAGCATCTGTTAATACTACATCTGATGTAGTTAAAGAAGAAATATTATCTTCTCCAGCAGTACAACCAACAGAAGCTGTGAATTTAATTGAAGTTGCAGTTGCAGAAACCTGAGTTAACTTAACATCATAGATTCCATCTAAATCACTTGACAAGAAACCTGTTTTGATAACAACCGGATTATCCTCTAATTCGTTGTAATCGTTATAAGTCAAATTCACTTTTGTGAAAGCAGGTTTGTCTTTTGTTGGAGCATTTCTGATACCAACTCTTAAAGATGATAACTCTTGACCTTTTACTCCATCACCATCAGATACACCAATAAATTCTCCTTTATTAGTTGATTCAAAGATTTGAGTATATTCAGTTGAATTGTTATAAGATTTTAATGCTCTATGAGAACAAAAACCTAAATAAGATTCAAAAGCAGTTTTCTTTACTGCTGGTGCGGTTTCATACTCGAAATCACCAGTTGAATAAACCGTTGCTTCTGTGTTTTCTGGCGCTAATTCATAAACCTTATATAAAGGCACGATGTTTTTAGCAGCAATAGCTTCACGCCATTTTACTATGTCTTCAAAATCTGCTACAGAAGCAAATTTGAAGCCTTTTTTTGCAGCATACATTCTGTCAGTTAATCCCTCAAGGCATTGTTTTTTTGCCCCAGTATTTCTTGCAGAAGTTGCTCCATCATTACAATGTTTTAAAATAACACTCATAATTTTGTATTTTTTTGGATTAAATTTTAATTAACAATCAGAATAGACCGATAGATCTAAACTTAAAATAAGAGTATCCCAAATATCAGATGTGATTGATTTTTTCTCATTTGAATCTGCTACAACAGTATTGAAACTCGCTCTTTCTTTATAGGAAATATTGTTTTCTTCAATTCTGCCGTATTGATTTAATTCATCTATAAAGTCATTTGCTACTTTATAAAGATTTTCAAAATTTGGAACTCTATTTTCGTTCAATGATTCAATTCTTGAATTACTTGATATGTAAAAATTCACATTAGTAAATTTTACACCAGAAAAGTATTCTTTAGCAACCCAACCTTCAGCTAACCATATTAATGGATATTTTTTTCCTCCATCAATTCCCAGGCTTTTATGTACTTGCTTTTTATTCATGTCTTCAATCCATTTGTGTAAAGCATCGATATTTCCCCAGCTGTAAGAAACTGGTTTAGCATCGTGTAATACTTTTTTAGCAATTGGAATTAAAGCCGTGTTTAAACTAAATATCATAATAAGTCATAGTTTTAAGGCAAATTTCTCTTACGTTTGGAAATTCTTCTTTATGGTTTTTTAAGAATTTAGACAATGAAATATTTGTACACGAAAAGCCATAGTGTGCCCATTGTACAAATTCATTCCAAGCATCAACTCTTTTGTTTTTTGAAGATTCTGGTGTTGCGCTTTTTGATTCTGAACGACCTTCGCCAATACCAAGATTTAGAGTTCTATTATTTAAGGACCAATAGAAAAATATATATGGTGCCATTAAACTTTCAAAAACATCTTTTTCTTGTATCGTTGCAACTTTTTTAACTAATCCTGTCCAATAGATTTCTTCAGTATTCGGACAATTACATTCACTCTCTGAAGGAGTGAATGTTTTGCCGTTTAACAACCAGCCCCATTTTTCGTCGGCATCTGTTTTTAACTTATAAAATCCAGCATCTAATTCCACATTCGACATAAAATCTTCATACGTAGCATCACCAAGCAACAATCTTAAACTTGCCTCTTCATACTTTTGTATTTGAATAAGCAACTCAATATTATTATCTAAAGCATCAGCATCGATATTGGCGATTCTATAATTGCCGTAAGTGAAATTTGATAATCTTGTGAACATTCTTAGTTAGGATTAAAGTTTTTTAATTACTCCAGCTGCAGTATAGATCTCAAGAGCAACGTCTGAAACTTCTTGTCTATGACCTTTTTTAAAGAAACCGTGGTCAGAAATAAACTCTACCTCAGTTTTATTGGTCAAATTTACTGTTGCTGCAGTACCACCTTTTTTAAAGTTTTCAAGAGTTTCAGCACCTTTTTTGTCGTAAAATTCTTTTACAGCACCTGCACTTTTGTCTTTATCAGCACCTTTTTCGTGTGCTTCTTTTGCTTTATTATAAGCTTTCAATTCCGTTGGAGTTAATAAAGCTATTTCTTCTGCTGATTTTTCTTCGAACATAATTTCTATTATTTAATTAATTTTTGGATTTAAAACCCTACTCAATTAAGAGTAGGGTTTGTTTAATTTGATTGGCTAATTAGGCAGCTGTAATTAAAGTTTTCACGTTAGTGAAAGTATCTTTAACTAATCCTGTTTTTGTAGCATCTGGAATGATTACTGCGAAGAATTTCTCTAAAACGTGAGTTCTGATATTTCTTGAAAGTCCAGTAGCTGCATTTGTTGCAACTGCATCTGTACGACCGTCAGTTTCCATATACATAAGGACACTATCAACTCCAACTTTTACAGTTGAGAAAATATCTCCTGTTACAAATTCATCAACTCCTAATGTTGGATCCTTGATGATTGGAATGTATGTTCCTCCCCAATCTAAACCGTTTTGAAGAATGTTAACAGATTGCCCGTTTTGAAGAGTATAAACACCATCAGCCGTTTTATCTTGTTTCATATTTCTCCAAGCAATTGGATTCATCATAAATGCAGTCACATTGAAACCTAAGTTTTCAATAGTTGCAATTACAGCACCCATAGCATCATAGTTGTTTGGATTAGAGTTAATTGCTAAAGCAGCAACTGGCGTAAACGCACTTGCTCCAGCTTTAACAGCATCTAAAACAACAGATGGTAATTTATCATTAACCAATTCTGAGAACTTTTGAACCATACGGTTAACCAAAGCAGGAAAGAATCTTCTTAATTTTGTAGTTGTAAACCACATAACTGCAACTGGTTCTGCTGATTTCTCTTGAGTTGCAAAGCTTTCTTTTACGATTGGTTTTAATTTACATTCAGTTGTGATTTCAGCTGTACCAGTAACAGTTTCATTGATAACAATTAAAACTGCTGAATCCATTGGCTGAACGTCAACTAAATCAAGAATTTTAGATGATGGGCTTCTGTAACCAAAATAACCTAACAATCTACCCATAAGAGTTTGCACTCCAGTTCCAACAACTCCTGTTGTTCCTGATGCAGGAAAATCAGTATTGTTAATTGTGTTTACAGACATTACATCTGTTGATGCAATTGCTTTTGATGTGTCAATTGAAAACCCTTCTTTAACAGTGTGGTTTTCTCCTGATACAGCTTCGTCGTATTTCTCTTTGAAAAGATCCTCTAATTTTACTTTTTTAGATTCACCTTCAGATTTAGACATTTCAACAATTTTTTTTCCTTGTGCTTCCACAGTTTCTTTTAATGTTGTAATCTCTTTTTCCTGATTTTCGGTTTTTTCTGTAAAAGCTTTATTAGCTTCTTCAACTGCAACTTTTGCAGCTTCCTTTGCAGCACTTTTAGCTTCATTAGCTTCGTGCTCTCTTTTTTCTGTAGCGTACTGATCTCTTTCCGCTTCGGTCATTGCCTTTAATTCGGCTTCTGTTTTGTACTTAAACATAATTTCTACATGTGATAGTTAAAAAATTTTTCTTGTTCCTCGTTTTGAGTGCCTTTTGGCGGCTCATTTTTATCAAGTGATTCATCGGCTTGACCATTGTCAAGTGATTTGTCGGCTTGTATTTCAACACTTTGAGTGGGTGTGATGTGGTTGCTTCCTTTCGGAATAGCGGAAAACTCAATAACTCTTATCTGAGGTATTGCAAAGAAATATCCGTATAAATCAACGTCTTCTTTGTTGGCAATCAAAGGATAATATTTGTCCCAATTTTCCTTGTATTCTTTCATATATTCTACTTCAGAATTCGCACAATAAATGATATCACCTACATAGCGCATTCCAACAGAATGATTTTTTACCCATCCATTAGCATATTGATTATACATGAATAGGTTTCTAATCGGGTCAATAACAGAAACATGTTGTAATGCTTGAGTTTTACCTTCTAAATCAAATCCTAAATCTTTGAATGTGGTTTTTAAAATCTTCGTTTTGCAGTTTTCAGAAATGATATTTGCAAAACCATTTTTATGCTCCTGAAGATGGTCAAATCCATCTTTATTGTCTGAAACAGTTTTATTAAAGCAGCTATCTAAATGAACGTCTTTATGTGAATCAAAAACATTAGTTGTACTTGAAATAACCGTAACAATTAATTTCGGTAAATTGGCTTCTTTAGTATAGTCGATTGATTTATCAGTTTGATCAAATGATTTACAAGTAATCTCTTTCAAAGATTTCAATACTTCTTCAGTTACACCTTCAACAGTTACTTGTACACCATAGCCATCGGCCTGTTTCATTACTGATTTTTTAGTTTCAATAATCTCAGGTAACTTTTTCGATAACGCTTCAAATATTTCTTCTTGTGTTTCGAAGCTTTTGTCTAGTTCTTTACAATAAATCATTTTATTACGGTTTTATCTTTTTCAAGAGTTTTTAATCTTTCCTCAATAGCTTTTTTCATTTGAGGATTATCTGTTTTATCTGCAGCCTTTTGCAGTTTCTCAGTAGTTGTGGGTGATATTTTTTCTACACTCATGACAAAATCTTTTTACTTACTAAAATGTCCTTATACTCTTTATCAGAAATTATTTTCTTTTCGTGAAGAATTCCGTATTGATCTATCGTTTTTCCATTGGTTTCTTGAATCCTTTTCTCAATTATAGACATTGAGTTTAGGTGGTTGAAATCAACGTCTAAAGGACCTTTTGTAGGGAATTCAGAATTTAACGATTTGACTAAGTTTTTTGTTAATGGCATTACAGCATTTTCAATCAATGTAACTTCTGCAATTTCTTTATTCTCGAATGTTGCATTCTTGCCGTATGGACTTAATTCAATTGGGAAGTCGTAAGCATCATAAACAGCCAAAATATCAGTTTCAACTATTTCATAAAATTTAACTGTATTTAATTCTGTAGATAAATTTTTAGCATCTAATCCTTTAGAAGAAACTATAATTCTATTTTCAAGACCACGAGTATTGAAACGATCCTCCATTTCTTCTTTTTGAGTTTTCAATCCTCCACCCAAAACAGGAACCGGTGCATTCAATCCCTCATCGATATTGTTTCCAGCTGCCGTTTGTTTTGGAGATACAATTGTAGTTCCTGAATTCTCAATTTGAATTCCTTTGGCTTTTTGAGCATTAAGGATATTGTCAATTTGGCTTTTTAATGGAGTAATTCTTGAGTAACCTTTTTTGTTATTACTGTTTTTAATAGAATCGTAAAAAATGATTAGATCAGAGAAATTAATTGTTTCTGATTTATCATCAACCACTGTTTCAATTGTTGATGTGTTAATTTCTGTTTTATCTGGGTTAATATTAATAAGCTCCATAGTTTCGAAATTACCATAAGAGACATATTTTTTCCAGATAAAAGTATAACCAGCTGCTTTTATGAATGTGGCAAATTCATTTAAGAATTCTTCTTGTGATTGAGAATTATTAGGGTTTTGAATTTTAGCTAATAATTGGCTGTTTTCTTTTTCACTTGTAAAATTTGCGCTTGAAACCTTACTTGCTATTTTACCAATAACATTTTGAAGTACAAATACTTTACCCGTAAGTTCTACATATTTAGTAGAATTAGGATAATGTGTTTTTTTGCTTTCACCAATGCCAAAAGAATCAATTTCCATCCTAACAGGTTGTCCATTGACTGTTTCGTTTCTGGTCTCGATTCCAAAACGGAAATACTTGTTATTGTTCCACCAACTCACTGAGTTACATTTTAATTTATACAAATGTAATTAAAAAATGTTATTATTTTTATTTAGACTAAATAAAAATAATACAAATAAAAAAAGCAAGTAGAAATTTACTTGCTTTAGCTTTTAAGATGGAGTGAATAAATACCTCGCATTTGTATATAAATATCTCATTCCTTCGGTTAATGCGTCTTCGGCATCATCGTGGCCATCTTCTGATTTTCCTTGTTTTGGATATGCTGCAACGTGTTTAAGTGCCATGTTATATTCTGGAGTATGATAATCTTGAGTATCAGGCTCAACAAAATGTAAGAAATCTATAAACTGAGCATAAGCGCTAATTCTTTCTTCCTTATTTCCGCTACTATAATAACCTGATACATTTACACCTAAATTTTGCATCATAGTTACGAAAACACTACCTTGATTATTTACCTCAATTTTATTCATGTGGCTTCCATGATATTCAATCTTAAGTTTCATTTTGCCAGGAGTAACTTTACTTCCTTCTTGAGTATAAATTGCATCGAATACATAAATCTTACCTTGGTTGACTTCGAAAAACCAAGTACATAAGTAATCGGCACCAGTATCGGCAACATCTGTAAATGTATAGCGCATAACACCTTCTCGGTTGGCTGGTAGGTGAGGGACTTTCTTCAAACTACCATACATTAAACCATCGTCAGTTTCTGAAGCTTGATTAAATTGAACATTGTATGCAATTTCAGAAATAGGCTTACTATCATCGTTAAGACCTTTTTTTTGAGATTCTAAAATTTCTTTACTCAATCTTACTGGGTCCAAAAGGCCATTGATATAAAACTCTCTCAATTCCTTTGGTTCGATATTATTATATAAATCTTCTGCAGGCAAACAAATATGTCGAACATCACCTTTAAGTACTTTCAAAGCGTGAGCCGTTGTATCTCTGGTTGATAATTTTTGCATCATCAATATATACGGACAAGTTGCTTTATTCTTTTTTCTGGTAAATAAAGCCTTGAATCCTTCAATACAAGATTTCGCAATATCTGGACTTTGAGCGCTTTCATAATCCATTGGATCATCATCCGTTAAAATATCACCGTGCTTTCCTGTTTTCGAACCTCTTGTGGTAAAAGAATATCGCATACCTCCTTTAGTGGATTGGAAGAATGTTTTTGCCGATACATCGCGTCTAATTGTTATTCCTGGAAAAAAACGTTGATATTTCTCTCCTTGAATAAGGTCTTTTGATTTAGTGGCAAACTCGGTGGCATTATTTCTATCAATCGTATTACTCAGCCAAGTTTTACTTGCATCATTTGACCAAAGCCACGCTTGAGCCATACGAGATAAGATTGTAGTTTTTGAAGTTCCAGGAGGAACGTTGATAACTAAATTCTTTTTAATATCGTCAGTTATTCCTTGATACCATTTATCATTTGGAATATGTGGTTCTCGATTTAAAAGATATTTGTCAATGACTAATTGAATTTCATCACATAACAATTCGATATGCCAATTGTGAACGTATTGATCGGTTACGATAACGTTCCAGAATTCTTTTACAAATTCAAAAAGACTTGCTTTCAATTCGTCAGCTCGTCTTTGTGTTAAAAGAATTTCAAGTTCAATTAATTCTTCATCGGACAGCATGAATGTTATTGAGTTTTTACAATATGACCGCTTTCGATAAATTTTTCTATCTGATCAATTATGCTTTTTCTTTTAGAAAGAGGAAGAGTGCTTTTCTTTTTCATAATCAATCTGTACTCATCAATAAGTGATTGTAAGTACTTTTCAGTTTGACGATTCACTTCGTCTTGTTGAAGCTTTGCTTTAAGTTTTTCAGCTGCTTCTAATCGTTTTAATTGACTCTTTTTAATCCAATAAAGTGGATTTAAATATCTGAAGTATTTCATTTTAATTGATTTTATCCTGCATTAATGCCTAGCATTTCATTAAACAATCCCATTACTTCACCATCGCCAGTTATTTTATGAATTTTACTTTGAAGATGTCCGATTTGTGTTTGTGAAAAAAAAGGTTCTCGAACAATATTTTCTTCAGAGTCTTTTATGATAATATCTTTACCATCTTGCACCAAATCGATAATTGCATAACCAATTAAAACTGGGTCGCTGGTTTCAATTCCTTCAATAAAAATTCTTCTTTGTTCAATTACGATTGGTTGTGGTTGCATAAAATGATTTTTAAAAAACAATACTATTCACAAATGTTTTTAATAACTACACACTTTAATATACACGAAAAACTCATGTGTAGTAACGCTAAACGCTCATTTTTTCTACTTGCTAATCGATAACCCAAATATCATGAATGAAATTATTTCAAACGATTCCATGTGGAGGCTTATCTCCGTGAGTAGTATTGTTTTGTTTAGTGGAGAAGAACGGAATCGAACCGCTGCTGCATAGGTTTGTATTAATTTTATCTCGAGTTATATATAATACCTAACTAAATTCTGACCACCCATCGGTGCGCTCTTCCAGCTGAGCTACTTCCCCTTTTAAAAAACCCATCAAGCAAATGGGTTTTTTTAGAAAATTTTGAAGATTGTTATGGATTTTAAGTCCAGAAATCTCCTTTCGGTTTTTTTAATATCGCTACCGATAATTAATTTCTTTGCAGGGGGTCCAAATGTTAATTCGGTTTCTTTGAAAAAATAATCATCGGATGTATATTCTAAATTCCCAATAAGGTCGTACTTAGGGAAAATTCGTTGATATAGAAAAGGATCTTTCTTTTTCAACAATTGGTTTCTCTTGTTTCGAGAAACCTTGAGATACTGAGAATGACATACATAATGTCACGGCTAATGAAAACAATACTTTTTTCATGTTATAGGGGTTTATTGGTTACTGTTTAAAAGAAAAAGCTGCTGTGTCCTGCAGCAGCTTTTAATTAACTACTCTAAATAATACTTATGCCAAATATTAATTTGATTGTAAAAATAAGATATTTTGCAATTAAATTGTAAAATATGCTATTTATTTTTCAAAAAAAACTACTTTTTAGATTTATCAAGTAATTCAGCAATTCTCTTTTCGCGATCTTCTCTTGTAGATAATTCAATTGGGTTTTGTGGGTCACCCTGAAGAATATGCCTTTTGATTGGGTATAAGTCTTCAAGCTTTGAAATCTCTTTCTTGATTTGATTTACCACTTGCATACCTCTCGGTGTGCCTTTGAATTCATCTTTAAGGTTTCGAATATCTTGCTTCAGTTCGGCAATACGAAGCGACCTTTTCTGTTCGATTGTCGCTTCTTGGTCCTCATGCCATATTTTGTATGCCTTTTGTAATAGAACTTTTGCTTGACGTCTGCCTAAGTATTTTCCATCAGCATTTTGGAATTGCTGCTCTATGTTTTTTAAAATCAAATAATCGGGCACTCCAGCGATTATCCACCCTTGAATGGTGAACACACGTCTTTCGGTTTCAATTGCTGTTGATCTTATTCCTGGCATGAGTTATGGATTTGGATACATTCGTTTTATTACTTGTATATGACGAGATAGTTCAGTAATTCTATCACGTAATTTTATAGCTTCACGCTCGCGCATTATTCTAATTTCTGAGTCACTATCTGGAATGATAGGGGTATCATAAGCTTTTAGAGCAGCTTCATTGATTGCTTTTTCCTCTTCAAGATATTCTACAATTGTTTTTGTCATAGCTGTAATTATTTGATTTTCTTTATTTGACATCTGCTAGGGGTTATTTGTTGGACCTAGCAAAGTTATTTTAAATTATTGGATTTTCAGTGTCTTCAAATTGTTCTAATTCTCCAAGGTTTAACTCTGGGAAATTTTCTTTTATCTTCTTCGGGTCGCCTTTATAGAAAACCAACACGTTTTGGTGCATTTTACCGACCTTACGACCACCGTTGAATTGTCTTCTTACTCGGATTGCTAACGAGCCAACAACGTTTACTAAAATGATTTCGTTGTATAGTTCCATTCCAGCATCTTTGAACGCTTGGATTGTATCACTCACAAAGTTGTAATAGAAACCAGTTTTCTTATCGCGAACATCACCTACAACGAAACACGCAAAGCGATCATCTTTCAATTGAGCAACTGATTTTTTGATGATGCTGAAATATACATCTTTGAAATCTTCATACTTCATGTTAGATAAGTCTTTCGGGTCGTCGCTGTACTTTTCTAAATCAGCGTAAGGAGGGCAAGAGTAAACGAAATCAGGTGTAACAGAAATTGTATCTAAAACTTCGTTACTATCGCCATCGTGCCAATTAACATCGTTTATTTGTAAAACGTTGGCTTGTCTTCGGTTAGCTTCTACTTGTTCAAGTCTTAAATCAATACCTTCGTACTGATAACCAAGAATTCCAGCCACCACACCACGAACGGAACCACCTGCAAACGGATCTAATATTTTACCACCAACAGGACAAAACCAACGATAAGACAATTCACATAGAACAGGGTCGAAGATACTCGCGCCTTCGTAAACGTGTAAGCCTTTCTTTTTGGCATACTCAAGTATTTCATCCCAATTCGGCTCACGCTGCAACATTTCACGCATCTTGTTTTTAAGTTCGTAGATACCTGTTGATTGGCCACTCTTTGCAATCAATTCAACATCTTCTCGAGTTTCTTGTGAGTTGAAGCCCAGCTCTAACCATTTACGTTTTCTTTCTTGCCATACTCCAGAGCGAGTATCTAAAAACGAGAAAGGAGGGAAGATGAAGCTATCTTTCAATGATGATGGAGTAATACCTTCGCCACCCAATAAATCATTCTCTTTGTTTAGTAAACCTTGAAAAGAAACATCGTCAAAATCAGCAATATTCAAAAGGTTTGTCATTTCTGGAAAATTCAAATCGAATTTAGCCACAAAATCAAGTAATCCTTGTTGTGTGATTGATGCATAGTGTGATGAATAAACCAAAACCAATTCGGCAGCTTCTTTCATGTTGGCACAATCAATAAAAGTCGCGGGAAGTTTCTCTGGAATATCAACACCATTTTCAATCGCTTTCTTCAGGTCCAAAAATCTATGCTTACCATCAAGGCAATATAAAACTCCATTTTCCTCGTAAACTTTGAACGGGTCAATGAATTGATACTTCAATATGGATTCCATTAACTTTTTATCGCCATTACCAACCCACTCTTTGAAGTTGTCGTCTTGCACGAATTTTAGGGTTGACCAGCTAATTAACTCTGTTTTAATGATTTTTGAAATGATTTGAGGTTGAGACATAATGAATATTTATTTTTTCTTTGGTTACATTTAACAACAAAAGTAGCAAAATATACAACATAATTGTAAAATATGCTAAACAAAAAAAGCCACTGTATTAGAGTGGCTTTGTGTAAATATTTGATTGTTAGTGTTTTATTTAGATTTGTATTGCTCTGATAATGTGAACCCTTTTAGTTCACCGTATGCTTTGTTCAGTCTATACCAATCGTTGAGGTCTTTAAATTTAAAGTGCATTGTTCCTTTTTTAAAGCATTTTATCTCAAAAAATCCCCAATCATACCAAGTATTAGGTTCAATCTTGTCAAAACTTTGTCCTTCTTTGATTGGTCTGCCTATATGATAAATTGGACCAATAGTGTTGTAGTCATTTCCAGTGATGTTGCAAAGTACTTTTACAAGGTCGTCAATCTTTCTTGTTGCATGAGAATCATATCGAGGTTTGAATCCCATATAAGATTGAGTTTCCATTACACCATCTACAATGAATTTTTTATTTAGCATATAACCAGAGTTTGTTTTCCAACCTTCAACACCAAATCGATTTTCGTGAGTGTGTGCTGTGAATTTATCAATGGCTTCTTCAAGTGCTCGGTTGAAAGTTTGTTGACGTGTCCCTACAATAATTTCAAGCATCTTGTAAATATTTTTCATTGTGAATGGGACTTTAACTTGAGTTTCAACAAATTTATTGATATCTTTCATTACTCCAGAAGTAACATATTTTTCCATATTCATTTTATTGAATATGTGGTTCCAACTTTGTTTTTGCAAAACTTTAGAGAATTCTTCTTTGCTTGTAATTCTTTCATTGTATCCGACTTGTAAAGTCATGACTGAAAGTCCAATATCTTTTGTAGTATTGTTTAGATTGGTAATGTGCTCATTCATTACATCAAAAGCTTTCATCGAATACACATATCTATTTACCAAGGCTCTAACTTCATTGTAACCCATTATTCCAATTCCTTGTTGTTCCTCTTCTTCTTCATCCATAAAGAAGCCTTCAAATTCGAAATTATCTTTGCTATTTGGTTTGTATAATTTTATCAATCCAACATCTACACCAGTTTTTCTTTCTGCTTCAGTAAAACAATCTCCCAAATATTCTGTGATACCATAATCTCTAAGTAGAACTTTTAATCTTCCAACTGATCGTTCGATTGTATAAAAATTACATAGTGAAATTATTTCGCAGCCATCTGGAGCAATTTCCCACGCATGAAGAATGTGTTTATCAGCATTGCTAAATGGTGGGTTCATGTAAATTGCATTTATGTGACTTATTTGTTCGGGTTTGCACATAAAAAAATCCTCACCGATAAGAGAGGATTTCTGTTTTACAATATGTTGTAGGTCTTTGTTGATTTCTATTGAAAGGACTTCTTTCGCTCCGTTTTGAATACAGAAGTCGACAATATTTCCTTTTCCTGCGTGTGGCTCAAGTATTACTTTGCCTTTGCAGTCAAGCTGCATTAATTGAATTACTTCTGGTGGTGTTGGATAAAATTCTTCGTGAAACATAAATTATTTTTTACAGGTTGTACATTTATTAAATTTGAAGATGCGCATTGCAACGCATCTTTTACAGAATTTGAACATGGTTATAAAATTTCAAAAGTATCTTGTTCGTATATTCCAACTACACCATCATCAAACTTTATCCTGAATTCATAATCTTCATCGTCAATTTCTTTTATAGAAATTATTGTTCCAATTTCTCCTTGTTTATTTTTAGGGTCGTTAGTTAAAAAGTTATCGATTTGTGCTTTTTTGTCAAGTAAATGTGTCATGATGATTTAGTTTTGAAATTCGAATCTTCCGTTAATATCGTATGCTAATTCTTGGGTGATTGTTTCTTCAAGTTCGTCGATGTTTTCTTCTTCAGTTTTAAATTCATAAGCACCGGAATAGAAATTCCATTCTGCTTTTAGATCTGATTCATCTAATCTAAATTGAAAGACGTTTGCATCGATTGTTGTTCTTGGTGTGAATAGGAGAGTTGCCATATTGCGTTTGTTTTTAATTATAGAGCAATATTGGGTTGACATTGTGGAAGTATCAAGGGATTTCGTAAGTATTAATGATGATTTTTGAACATTTTAATAATATATTTTGAACTTCTGTATTACAATATCTATAATTTACAAGAGCAATATCTAATTTCCATTTAAGTGATTCCTTATGCTTTTTTTTGTTTAAATCACCATCTTCCAAATCTTCTAATAATCTTTCAGCACATTCTTTATCGGGTTCAAAATTTGTATGAAAATAGTCTCCACATTCAGGACAACTTAAAGGTTCTTTTTCTCCACCTCCAAAATCAGGGTCGTGCCCTTCATAAGTAAATTTTGTTTTTTCAGGATATTCTCTAAGTTCACTTTCTTTTGCTTTTACTAAATCAGCATCAGGATATTTTTCTTTAATATCAACACCTTTGTAAAATCCAGTTTTTTCTATTTCATCGTATTTTTGTAAAATTTGCAACCTGCCTTCTCTATGATATTTTCGAGATTTATAAATTGCTTTTCCAATACACTTATGACAATAATCTTCATTACCCATGTCCTGATCATCTTGTTTTACAAAATATCCAACATAGTTAGGCTCATAAGTTGAATCGGGTAATAATTCAATTGCTTTTTCTATAATTTCTTCAGATGATAGTTTGCTTTTTGATTCATTTTCCATTTTAAAAAAGTGATTGAGGAACTAAGTCCTGGTTAATTTTCTCGATTAGTTTTTCTGCAAGTTGAAGTCCGGTTGTGATTTTTTGAGTTTCTTTTAATCGGTTCCAACAATGTTGTAGTGCTTCGAGTTCTGTGTTGAATGATCGGTTTATACAAGTGAAGCATTTCTCAAAATTATGGTAGAAGATGTTGGTGTTGTATCCGTAGCCAAATTTACCATTTGGAAACTTTCGGATTTCGAACTTAACGTATGCTTCTTGAAGAACGTATTCGTGAGTAAATTGATTTTCTTTTGTGTTTGTGGTCCACGTATCGTAATCTTTATCTCCATCACGGTCATAAAAAACGAGCCAAGATTTACCTGACTCGTCGATGTAAGATTGTGCTTTTTCGGACATGTTTATAGATTTATAAGTTCTGGGTTTTCGTAAATATTGCCGATAATTTCACATTCTAAATAATATCCCGAAAGTTCCCAATCAACTGCTTCGCTTCCTGGGCTTTTAATTGCAAATCCAGAATCCTCATAAACAATATATCCAATTCCTGATGGAGTTTTAATAACATCGCCTTCGCAAACTTCAATTCTGTTTTTGTCTTTTAAACCAGTGAATTGTAGTTCTATTAAATTATTAAAATACACTTTTTCTTTATGCAATTGTTCTAAAGTATAAGCCTCAGACATTCTGCCAACAATAAAGTTCCAGAACTTGAATTTTGAAATTCTTTTCATAACTAAACTTTAGGTTTATCGGTTATTACTGCAGCTGGCCATTCGTGCATGAAATTTTTGTGAGTGATGAAGTTTTTTAGCTTTTGTAATGCTATTTCTTCTGTTTCTCCGTGAATTTCAACTTTAATTTTATTTCCACGTTGGTTGTTCCAAACTTCTGTTTTAAGTGTTACTCCAAATCTTAGCGAACCATTGTTTGCAACTGGAGTTATTTTCGGGCGGTAATAGTTTACTAACATCTTATGTTTTTTTTAGTCTTCATCGTAGGGAGTACCCTAACTGAAGTATTGATTTTACTGAGTTTTAATTTTAATCATCTTCTGGATCAATTTCTCCTTTTGCGACCATTTCCTCATATTCTTTTTTCATGACTGGAAATAGTTCATCGGCACATTCATTACAGAAGTAGTTATCATCACCATCACGTTGCATATTATCCATGTCGAAAACTTTCTCACAGCTTTCACAAGTTTGGTCACAACCTTTCCAATCCCATAATGAAAGACTGCCTTTTACGTTTAGGATTGGTTTATCGTATAGCACAGGATTAGCAAGTACCCAATTGTAAATAATTTTATCAGGATATTCTTTGCTATTTGCTTTGTACAAATCCGTTTTATCAGCCCAAATGCTATGATGATTAATAACACAATCTATAATGTCAACTTCTCCGATTATAGCACTAAAAGGCATATCTTTAACTTGCTGTGGCATTATATCAACATTACAAACAATAAATCTTGCTTGCTCATTTGATAAAACATTTGGTAAATTTCCAGCTGCTTTTGCTGAAGCATGAATAAAAATTCTACCTCTAAATTTAGTTTTCCAAGTTCTATTCTCGATATCTTTAATACCATGAGCGATAAGGCTCGCCCATGGTTGTTTTATTGAAAGTGTTTTCATAATCAATCTATTTTGAAAACACCCATTTTATATAATTCGTGAACGATTTGTGCTTCATAGAAAGCATCATCGGCACCTCTGTGTTTTTCAACATAACCAACATCACCAAAGAAGTGTTTGTGTGCTTCTTCAACTTTCGGCCACTTATAGCCATAACCTTTTGCCTTTGGTAATCTGCATATATCGGTTGAAAGTAACATCGGGCACGGCAATTTTTTAGGAAATACAAAACCTCTATGATCCATAAATCTGAAATCAAAAGCATTATTAAACGCAGTTGCGCCCAATGGATAATTATTTAAAATCCCTTGAATTTCTGGCTTTAAAACTTCTAAATTGGTTGAGGTTCTAACTGCTTCAATTGTTAAATCAGAATTCTTAATAATCCATGCTTTCTCAAGTTCCTCTTCGGTCAATCCCTTTTCCCAACATACTTGATCGAAAATTATTTTTCGATTTCCATTTGAAAGGTCAAGTTCTACAATTCCGATTTCAACTATTTTACCACTTTCTGGAGTAAATCCGGTTGTTTCTATGTCTAAGATTAAAATTTTGCTCATTTTCGTTTCTTCTTTTTAGGAGTTAGATGTGTGTTTTTCTTTCTGATTTTTTTAATACCATTTTGTAAGTTGGTATAATATTCTTCCTCTTGTCTTTTTCTAAATTCAAGAGATTCGTCTTGCTGACGTATTTCGTCTAAACTTTGTGCTCTCATAGTTAGTAATTATCTTCTTCGTTAATTACGCACCAGCGCATAATGATTATTGAAACGATTATTGTCATTAGGTAAACAAAAACCATTTGACCTGTTGTCGGCTCAAATGAGAGGTAATTAAAATCTTTAAATGATTTATATTTCCAATACTTTTTCATCGTTTCAAAATAGGTTTTATAAAAGAATTCGGAATCTATTTTTCCGTGCTGCATTAATTCTTCTCGAATTTCAATTACTACTCTTTTGTTGTCACACCACGAAAAAGGTTTTACCCATGAAATTTTGTTTTTGGCATCAAGACCGATACAAACAATAATTTCATTTTGATTTCCACCATCCCAATATGCCTCCTGAAGAAACGCAGTATTAATATCTTTTTCTTTAAAAAAAAGAGTAAATATTCTGACTTTGTATCGTTTTCCATAAGCACCATTTAGGTAGTCAAGATATTTTTTGAATCGATATTTATCTTTGAAAGGAATTTTGTCTAAACCTAAAACTGTTTTCTGATATTCGTTTTGATAAATATTTGGATACTCATACAACCCAGCCTTTTTTGCTTGTATTTCTTCAATTATTGGATAATTAAATGCTGAATGATTGCTTTTTAGAATGTTGGTGAAACTATTGGTTACGGTTGTTGTTTCGGAGGAAATTCTTTTTTTGTCCCAATGAATAGAGTAGGCATCACCATCTTTTCCACAGCTTCCATGATAATCAATATCTCGATTTAATTCCATAAAAGCGGGTTTTGCTTTCCATTGCTTTACAAGACTTAAATATTTTTCTTTTGATATACCGATTGAATTCCTGTTTGTATCATACATTACATAACTATCGGAATGTTCATCACAATATGAACAATCGTAATAATGCGTTGTGCAGGTTCTGGTTTTGCCACTTCCTGTGCATGTAGTATAAGAACAAGTTTTCTGGACCCAAGTTATGTAAGGTTCGTAATATCGTGCTTCGGTTACTAAATATCCGTTATATTCAACATCGCTCAAAGTGTAGCTTTTCATCGAATAATATGAAATTACGATAAGTATAGACGAAATGATGGGAGCAATAAAGAGCTCCCACCATGTAATTTTTCGTTTATACAATACCCAGCCTAAAAATGAAATTATGACTGGGATTAATAATGAATACCAAATCATTTATAGATCCAATTTTTGTAATTCTTCTTTTCCTGTTTTCATAATCTGTTCGGTTAAAGAAGATTGAATTGGTTTATATTGAAGAAGTTGTCTTCCAATAAAAAAGTTGTAAAAACTGTTTGGAAATAATTGAAGATGATTTCGATGTTGTCGTTCTACATCCATCAAAACTTTTTCTTCAGAAAAGAAACCTTCTCTTTGGGCTTCTACACTTCGAGATAAGTCTTTGTACATTTCACTTACTTCATTGTAATTTACATTTGGATTTGTTTCGGTAATCCATTTCATAAACACTTGAGGAGCATCTTTTCTGCCTTCCATTATGATGTTTATGTTTTGGCGAAAACTCTCGTCGTTTTTAACTGCAATCTGAGATTTCTGCGCGACAATTTTATACATCTTATCGTAGAAAGCAGTTCTTTCTTTAATTTTCTGATCAAATGTATTTCTCAAATTTATTTCCTTATTTGAAAATGAAATAAAGCTGCCGATGAATACCATTAAAAGGATTACTGCTAATCCGATTAATCCAAATTTTACTAATTGATTGTTTTGCTCTTGCATAATGTTTAAATGTTAATTGTTATTAAAAAAGGGTTAATTGTTCGTTTTCGTTATTTTTTGGTAGGTCAATTAATTCAAACAGATGGGGGTTGTAATCCATGTAATCGTTCATGTGTTTCAAAGCTGAATCACTTACAATGTGTAAATCGATAAATTTCTGTTTGAATTTAACCAACGGAATTGATTCTCCGTTGGTTTTTACTGCGATTAAAGTGCTATCTTGACGAGAGTAGAAGTTAAGGTCTTCTACAAATGGAAGTGCCATTTTTAATTCAAGATTACTGGCATTGCTAACATTAAAACTTCCTCGTCGGCTTCCAAATTATCAATTGGCATAATAACACCAGCTCTATTTGGTTGAGACATATCAATGCTGATTTCTTCAGAAGTTAAATTGCCTAAAATTTCAATTAAGTATTTCGAATTAAAACCGATATCTAAATCCTCTCCAGTATAGTTACAAGTTAATTTCTCGTCGCCTTTGTTCGAATAATCTTTATCTTCTGCCGATAAGGCTAAACTATTGCCTTTGAATGATAACTTTACTTGATGTGTGGTTTTGTTGGAGAAAATAGAAATACATTTCAAAGATGATAATAATGCATTTCTGCTAATTTCAACTTTTTTGTCGTTTACTTTTGGAATTACACCTTCGTAGTTTGGATATTCACAATCAATCAATCTGCAGCTTAATTCATAATCTGAAAATGTGAATTTTGCATTTGAAATATTGTGAGTGATTTCCAAATCATGATCTAAATTTGCCAATGCTGATTTTAATACTCCAAGAGGTTTTTTCGGAACTGTAAATTTAGCAGCATAAGTTGCTTTTACATCTGTACGAGAATATTTTGATAATTTGTGAGCATCTGTCGCGACAAACACACATCTTTCTGTATTGAAATCAAAACACACACCAGTCATAAATGGTCTTAAATCGTCGTTTCCTGTTGCGAAAAGTGTTTTATTAATAGAGTTCAAAAGAATTTTTGAATTGATTGTGGTGGATGATGATTCTGCAATTTCTGGCGCTTTTGGAAATTCGGCACCATCGAAATATGCAATAGAGTATTTTCCAGAATTAGAAACAATATCAATCGTATGGTTTTCTAAAATTGCAAATTCAATAGGTTGATGTGCAAATGATTTTAATAAATCAATTAGCATCTTTCCTGGAATAGCAATTGAAAAATTATTTTCTTGCTCCAACTGAATTTTAGTTGTCATTGTGTTGTCAAGGTCCGATGCGGTGATTGTTAAAATATTACCATGGGAACTGAAAAGAAAATTTTCTAAAATTGGTAATGTTGAGTTGCTGGATAATACTCCAGATAGCAGTTGAAGTTTTTCTGCTAATAATTTACTTTCGATAATAAATTTCATTGTTAGTTTTTATTTAATTAATATTCCTCTTTGTTGTAGTGTTGCTTGATTGATTATTACTCCTTGGTATGTAATGTATTTGTATCTTAAAAGTTTCAAAATAATATCGCTAGCTTGTGTAGAAACAAGGTCATTAATAAATAAATCTTGCTTTTCAAGGCTATCTCTGAAAGAACACGATTTAATACCTTGAGATTCTTCGTTGTCAAATTCTTCAAGGTTTCCATATATTTCAACGACAGATTTTAAATAATCTATTGTTTCAAATTCTGAAGATGGCTGTTTTATTTTTTGAGGAGTAGATAATATTACCTGACCAAAATCTTTACCATTTCCACAATCTAACCAGTAGAAAACATTTTCATAAGGATCGTTAAAATGTTTCTTATAAATTTCTTTAGAGTTAGCTAAATCCATTCTGAACTTAGCGTTATCAACACAAGTAATAATAATATTACTATGAACTATTTCAGAAACTTTAACCATTTTGTTTGTAGATTCCCAATCAAGGCCAAATGCAAAGTTTATCTTTTCAATCATTGTTGAAGCTTTGTATTTTCCAATTTCGTTTTCTGTGAAATTTTGTCGTCCAACATTATGTTGTTCAACGATATCTCCATCAATAGCGTGAACATGTAAACCAGGATGATCTAATTGTCTTAAAGCAAAATCCAATCTTGCTAAACGACTCAAAAGAAAAGAACCGGTGCCTCCACAACCTATTACGGTTATACTTACAGGGTGTGTTGGTGACATTAAATATTTATCACAATAATGCACTTTTACTTTATTTTCCATTATAATAATTCTTTAATTGTTTTATGAATGCTTTGAAGTTCTTTTTTATCAAAAGTTAATATTTCTTCTGATTTCAATTTATTCATATAGTCCACATAATTAGATTTAAGTAGGTTATTATGATTACTGTGAGTAAAGTAAGAATTGAAAAAAGCCGTTTCTACAAGACTAATTATTTTTTCATAATCAGTATTCTTGTCTGTGAATTTTGCATTCCCCATACATACAGAACCAACAGAACTTACATTGAAAAATGGTGCATGGTAGACTTTAGAATTGAAATCTTTTGGTATTGAATTCAATGCATAAACACATAAACTATTGTTAACCAATTTCCACAAAAGAGTTGGTATTGGATAACACCCAGTATCAATTGGCAAATCTTCTTTGAAGTAAAGTTTTTTGATTGTAGCTGGAGTGTACCAAATTATTTTCTTCTCATCGGTAGAGAATTTAAGTACATTTTTAGGAACAAAACCTTTAAATTCAAAAGCAGTATCAAAATCAATAAATTTTGGATTTAAAATTTTAAATATGCTTTTAAGTGAATCTTCAGTTATTTGTTTTCCAGCATTCAAACTTCCATTTGAATATTCGTGATAAACTAGTTTGTCTTCATAACCAGCGAGTACAAATTGCAACTGCTGATTTTTATTTTCTTTTAAATAATTCATACATCAAAAAATTTTGCGAATTCGCATAAGTAGTTACATAGTTTTTTTAATTCGATTGTGTCTTTTCTTGAAATTCCTTTTGTTATAATATCACCTGAGACACGATAATATTTAGAAGGGTATGTTACTTCTTCATTATCTGATCTCATATTGAAATTTTCAAATAATTCATTCTCAAAAACAGAATTTTCGGAAAGATCATATAATAACATAAATGATTCTTTAAAGCTTATTGCACCATCATCAGCATAGTATGGATTTATATTTTCAGCAAATTTTTGGAATATTTGAAAATCAATATCATTAAGCCCTTTTCTTAATAAATCTTTTAGATTTTTTTCATATTCATTTTTAGGAATATAATTTTTAAAAATCTTGTTATCAATGTCTAAGTTTTTATGGATTTGATATTCTGTAATGCAATTTTTTATAGGCTCAACCATTCTTTCATAATATTCTTGAAAAGTTTCTTGAGTATCAATTTCATCGCTTTCATTGTTTAGATTTTCTTCATATTGTTCCTCTAAAAAATCACACATTTCTCCAAAATGAGAATCATCTAAATCTTTAAAATTATGATCTAAAAATGATGTATGAATTTGTTTGGAAAATTTACTGAGTACTTTGAAAAATGCAGTTCTTAATTCTTTGCTTTGAATTTTAAGATAATATTTACCTTCCATCAAATACCAACACCACTCATAATCAATTTCTTCTTTAATAAAATCAATCATATCACTTTCACCGTTTTCAAAAGCATCTTCGATATAACTAATTGTCTCTTTTTGAGAATAAACAATCTCTGTAAGCTGATATATTAAATTTCCTAAAGTGTCACTTTCTGAAAAAATTAGTGCTTCAAGTTTTTTCGGAAATCGTTGTTCACAATAAACTAATAGACTTGAAGCAAAATTTTGATTAGCACTTTCTTTTTTAAAAGGAAGAAAGCCTTTTTCTTGTTTAGGAATTAAATCAATTAACTTAAAAATATCGTTTGATTGTTTGAAGTCATTATTCTTTTTTCGACTCCTTTTTTGAATAGGGATGATTGTCCCTCTATTAATTTTCGACATAATAAAGATGATTTTTTGTTTCCATGATTTTTTTTACAATATTTAAAAAACTCTCTTGCGTTCATATTTCTAACCTTTAGTTCCAGCTACCACTTTAAACTCATAAACAACTTTGTCATTTTCAACTCCTTTATTTACAATAGAAGAATTTAATAATTCAGGATACGTTGCTGTGTACATCTCTCTAACATCATTTGCGGAAAATGAACTGTTTGGATCTTCAAGAGTTATGATTTCCTTATTTACTTCTAATAAAAAAACTCTTGGTAATTCTTGTGCTACTAACATCTTTTTGATTTTTAAATTATTATTCTGTTTCTTCTTCGTTTTCTTCTTCAGAATCATTATCATCAGATTCTTCCTCTTGAGGTTCCTCTTTTGGAAGTTCTGGTTCAATGTGTTCAGCTGCTGGTTCAGAAAATAAACCTACAGCTCCAGCCTTAGCTTTATTATCTGCAAGTTCTTTTTTGATTTTAGCAGCATACTTGTTTTCTTTGTCGAGTTCTAAAATTTCAGAAATAATATTTAAAACCTTTTCTTCTCGTTGTTCCCAATGCCTTGGTTCTTTTAAAGATTCAATGTATTTTTTAGCCGAATCTTCAAGTTTTTTGACTTTATCTTTCTTGTTTTTTTCGTCGCTTTTCGACTTATTCGCTAAATCAGTATTCTTTTTAGCTTCTTCAAGTTGGGCTTCATAATTCTCGACATTGTTAAAAACTTCTGATGTTTTTTGAAGAGGAATTAATATTGCTTCAAAATATCCTTCGTCAAGTTCCTCAGGTGTATAAGTCATAATTAATGGCTTAATACTTTTTAATCCCGAATCTTGTGCGGTTGTTTTTGGGGTTGTTAGAACAACCATTTTGCCATCATCGGCAATTTTGATTTCAATTGTTGCAGATTTAATACCTGTTTTCAATAATTCTGTAAAGAAATTTGTTTTCATAATTTTGTTTAAAAGATTATCCCTCATATTGGTTGAGCAATATTGGGTTGATTAATTTATATGTGAAAGGGAATAGGGGGAGTATTATCGACCGAAGATTAGCATAAATGCATCACGCTGCTCTTGGTTGGTTCTTTTAGTAAATCCGGTTAATTTTTTAAAAGTATCCGAATCTATTTTTTTGCTTTTAGGTTTTATTTCCAAAACTTTAAGATTTAAGTATTGGCACATTTCAATAATTTTATTGGCTGTTTCAAAGTTTCTACCTGTGTTTTCTCCAATTTTAGAATTAAATGCTGCGGAATAACCTTGTTTTGCGTGCCAATTAGATTTGTTTAAAGAACCTTTTTCGACATAAACAATTGGCTTTTCTTCACGCTCTTTATAAAATTTTAGAAAATCGAATAATTCAAAGAAGGTTAAATTCTCAAGTGTGTATTCGTTTCCGTTTTTGAATGCTACTCCAGACTTATCTACGTCTGGGTCAATTCCGATTAGTAGTTTCGCCATTAGTTATTTTATTATCAAATTCGATTTGTTTATAATCAAGAATAATTTTTCCTTCTTTGTGTACAAAGTATAAATGAAAACCCTTATTCATTGTATGCCTTGCGCCAACATACTCAATGTGTTTTGGGTCGTTTTTAAAAAACAATTCCAAATCATCAAAATTTTTATAGATTGGAACAAGTTTTTTTGCCTGTTCTAAAGTGGTTACTTTAATTGCGTATTTCTCACTTTTTAAAATTTCTGAAATTTTCATTTTAACCAATAATTGATTTTTTAAAATCTTCAAAGTCATACATGTTTTTATTCAGATAATTAGAAACAATAATGTTTTTGCATTTATTTCTAACAACTTCAATTGGGTTTCCTGATTGAATTCTTTTATTTAAATCTTCGAATAATGATTTATGAAGAATAGTGGGTTTTTTTGAAATTTCTGTTCTTTGTTCAGTTGCAAAAATTAGTAATTGTTTATTATATAGATCTATTTTTTCTTCATCTGTAATTTTAATTTTACCAGAATTAAAAAGTTCATCATATAACAACCAGGCACTAGTAGAAAATTTATCTTTTTTGATTTCTTCGTAAAGCATTTCAATAAACTTTAACCGGATCTCTTTTTTTTCTGCTTCCGTTTTTTCGGGTGGAGCATTTAACAAAACTTGCTTTTTATCAATATAAGTTCTTAAAGATTCATTTCTGAAATTTGTATAAGCTTGAAGTACTTCACCAATAGCAACACAATCTAAAAGCCTAAAAACTTTTATATCTGGAAATTCTCTTGCAACAAACATTTTGAAAGCTTCTTTTATTTCCTCAATTGTTAGAAAACCAAATTTTGATTTTAAAAAATCAGAAACAACTAACATTTGAATCTCTAAATCTTTGGCTTCATTTGGATTTGAAACTTTTATATTTAAAATCGTTAGTAAATAATTGATCAATGCATCTGTTTCTGAATTGTTGTGAATTTTATTTAGTTTTGGATAATCTTCACTAAGAATCGCCAGTGATGGCCTTGATTGCTTCGTCAGTGCTAAACCTGAATTGCTGTTTTCCGTTGTAATTACTTTTCCCTGATTCATTTTGAATTATGTTTTTTTGCTTTGGAAGCCAGTTAACGAAATGCGTGATGAACGCTTTTTTATTTTTATGTTGGGTTGTTGTAGTTTTTAGAAACAAAACAAAATCATCAATTTTTGTTTTAATTTCTTCCATTGGAATTTTTTGTTGCATTGAAACGCTTTCTAACCAACTCTGACTTTCATTTTTCAAAACTTCTGAATGTGAACTATTAAAATCAATATCATCATTAACGAAATTTTTAATTTCGGGTATGTTAATTTGTAAATTGGTATTATGTATATTGGTATTATTATACTCATCATGCGTTGAAAGGTGCTCTGTAACTTGCTTTGTAACGTGCTTTACACTTGCTTTGTCATATGCTTTGTAATTTGCTTTGCAATTTTCTTTCAAAGCAACTATATTACTTGAATGCTGATTTCTGGAATATTGAATCACTTCTATAAAACCAAAATCAACTAAATCGTCAAATGTTTTTTTATAAACTGAATAACTTTTAATTCCAATTGCATCTAAAACCATAGAAGCAGGCAACCCAAATTTTTGTTTCCAACCAAGTCTATTACAATGCTCAACTGTAAATGCGTATAAAGCACAATGAACTGGTTTTATAACATCGGGGTTTTCAAATGCAAAATCCCAAAAATTCCTCATTAATGCGTAATAATCAAGTTTTGCCATTTATTTTTAGTTTTTGTTCTATTCGTTTTTTTTCTTCTAACAGATTAACAAACTCTTCCCGATGATTTTCAATAAACTTCTGGAGTTCTCTGTAATAGAATTCTAATTGTTCAATATCATCGGTATAGAGATTATTTGGCATATTATCTATTTTTGGAATGGTACATTTGTTAATTGTCGGCCATTATTCCAAATTGAAAAGCCGTTTTCATTTTCAATTATTTTCATGGTTTCAATTTTTCCGAAGAAATTATAATTTCCACCCATATCAACAAACCAACCTTTCTTCTTAGTTCCATCAGGATAAGTGAATATTCTCATTACTCTACCAACAATTTGGTAATACAATGATAAAGACATAGTTGAACGCGCCATTAAAACCGATTCTAACGCAGGAAAATCAAAACCAGTAGTAAGAACACCAACATTAATTAAACACGAAATTGTGCCGTTTTTAAATCGGCTCAAAATCTTTTCACGTTCCTCTTTTTTAGTATCAGAAGTTAATATTACTGATCCTGGTATCTTTTTTTGTACAGCTATTGCTTCTTCAATAAGTGAACAGAAAATCAAAAGATTTTTTCTTTTTTTCAAAATAGAATGTGCTGTTTTAGCAATCCTATAAGGCATATCAATTGATTTATAATATCTTCTTAATGAAGTTGAAGTAAAGTCAGTTCCTGAAGCGTTTAATTGTAATTTACTTCTGTCAATTACATCAAAATTGTAGTATTCTAATTCGGCTAAATAACCAGCATTAAATAACACGTCATTTTGAACATAATACAATACTTTTTCAAAAATCCTTGGTGTACTTCGAGTAAGAAATGTAAGTTGAGGACCAGTTGCAGTTGTCTCTAATCTGTAAGGTGTGGCAGTTAAACCTAAAACTTTAGCTTCTGGAAATGCTTTTATAAATTCTTGATACATTCCAGCATCAGAGTTAACTAAATGGCATTCATCAATTATAATATTTTTTAAGCCTCTGAAAAGATGCTTTTTATTAATGATGCTGCCAATTGTGCAAAAAGTCACATTGTCAATCCTTTTCTCTCCAGCTGAAGCACTATAAATTGAAGCTTTACCATAATAAGAAAACTTTTCATAATTCTGTTCTAATATTTCTTTAGAAGGTTGCAAGACAATTGTCTTGCCTTGCAACGGTTCCAAAATTTTAGCAATTACAAAAGATTTTCCTGAACCTGTTGGTAATATTTCAAGTCCTGTATTATAATCAGTTTGTTTAGTAAAAAAATCTACTCCAATATTAATAGCTTCAGTTTGATAAAACCTAGCTTCAAAAAACATAATTATTCTACCTTACCTTTTTCAAAATCATCATCTTCTTGAGCAAATGTCATTGAAGTTTGGTTTGGATCTTCTTGAGGAGCAGTTTTACCATTCATGTACTGTTCCACTTCTTCAATCGCTTCTTGAATTCTCTCTTTAAATTCTGATAAATACAAGTAAGCGCTTGAATATTTGATTTTAGGTGCTTCGAATTTGATAATTCCATTTGTGACTTCTTTCCAACCTTGAAGAATAATTGATTTGTTTTCTTCAACTCCAGAAATTTTAAATCCGGTTACATAATATTTTTCAGTTTCAACTTCTTCTTCTAAATCAACTAATTTAGTAGTGTTAGTGTTTCCTGTGTAGGCATCATCAAGATGAGCCAAAAACACATTTAATTTGTCGAATTTAATTTGTAAATCGTCGTGAACAATATGAGCACCTTTTCGTTGTAAAGTATCTCCTTTTGTTTTTCCTTTTAATAACTCATAAGAGTAATTGCAAAGTGCATCGCTAATATTAGCGCCTTTAATTTCTAACTCTTTGTTAGACATTTCTTCGACTTTTTTTTGCATCTGATCTAATTTATCAGCATCGATGGTAAAAACTTTCTTTGTCATAATTATAATTGATTGTTTAAATAATACTCTTTAAATTTTCCTTCCACATACTGTGATTCAATTGGTACATTCCAAGTATCTTTCAGGTCTTTTATTCTACGTCTTAAATCGCCAATACTATAACTTAGTAAGGCTTTTGTAGTTGTCAATCTTTCACCACGTAGAAGCGCTTCATAAACGATTTTACATTGGTTTGAAAATTTCTCTTTATTTCTTTCAAAATGTTCCTGATTAGAGATTTTATTTTCAGTGTGGTTTAGTTGTGAAAAATCTATTTCCATGATGTTTTGTGTTAAATGAATTCTTGATTTTTGTGTTTACTAATTTCTTGTTCCAAATCTTCTAATAAGGCTAAATCTTCTGGAGCTGGTAGATATATTCCAAGTTCGTTTGATGAAAAGTTTCTGAATCTATCAATTGCTAAAGTCATTTCTAAAGTATCAATAGATGCAGAACTTCGCCAACGTTCAATTTTAATACCTTCAACTTTTTCAACCTCGCCATCATAAAATATTTGAGAGTTTACGTGTTTTTTAAAAATATCTTGTTTCACTTCTTGAAGAGTGTAACCGGTTTCC
>ERZ650310.11-NODE-11-length-52052-cov-9.731311_pt1 | contig 52052 bp, 88 predicted proteins | sample MGYA00376246_ERZ650310 | MGnify/ENA primary metagenome ERZ650310 (study PRJEB26733, sample SAMN07839286) | wastewater metagenome | biome: small river; feature: stream; material: water | place: USA: North Carolina | collected 2016-03-01 ...
CCGGCTACGGCGACGGCTACGGCTATGGCTCCTGCTCCGGCGATGGCTCCGGCTACGGCTCCGGATCCGGCGATGGCTACGGCGACGGATCCGGCTACGGATGATTATAGCTAGGCCAATGCCAGCCCGTGGCCCGTGGATCGCAACGATTGACGGCGGGTTATGGTACCCACACAACCCGTCTCCTGACGATCTCACGATTGCCTCATTCGAGGCGCTCGCCTACGTCAATCGGTTCGGCGGGCACGCTCGCGACTACTCCGTAGCTCAGCACTCGCTATTGGTTGCCATGGCGATGGCTAAGGATGGCCTTCGCCCCGAGGCGGTACTCCTCGGATTGGTGCACGACGCGCACGAGATATTCCCTCCAGGGGACGTCCCATCGCCGATTAAGCGCCAAGGATCGCGCCTCGACAAAACAGCATCCGCGCTCAACGAATTGGAAGCGCGTGCAATGGCAGTCGTTCGTCAATTCCTAATGCATGGCATTGTCGTGACGGCTGACGATGAGGCGGCCGTCAAGGCGTACGATATGGCCGCTCTTGGAACGGAGGCGCGCGCGTTCTTCGGATACGATCCAACCAATAGCGATCATGTTGCGGTATGGGGAGATCTGCCCGAACTGTCGACCAATCTAAGCGTCGTGGATTCATCGCCATCAATGACGTTTGACGCGTGGCTAGTAATGTATGACCTCCTTATCGATCGACTCTAAAATGTCGTGGTGCAATCTAGATCGCTAGACGAAAAAAAGCCCGCCAGCTCGCAATGAGCTGGCGGGCTTTTTTCGTTGTTGTGTGTTCGCCTAGTTCAGGCGCGCACTTCTGGCAATCGACCGAAGCAAGTCGATTAGTCGATCAAGTTCGTCCTGCTCGTCGCTGTCAATATCACCGGCTGCGCGCTTTGCTGAGAGCAGCCTTAGTCTGTCAAGCTCTTCACGGATCATTGCTATCCACCTTACAGGTCGACGACAATCGGATGATTTAACGGCTGGTATGACGCCGTACATATGCTCGCGTTGACGTAGGTTGTTCCGTGCCGAGGCAAACAACTCGAACGTCACCGCTCATCGCCGCTCCTCATGTCGAACCATAGCAAAAACAGCAGGCAGCACACGGCGTGCGCGAGGTGCGATAGACCGCTATCAGAGTCCGACTTGCTGCCATGCGCCCAAGCGAAAATGTGGCGAAGCGCCGCGGCGTGATAGCGAGACCTTGCGCGATCGACTCGTTGCCAATTGTCGTCTCCGTACCTATCCGCACCGAACGTCAGCGCCTTCGCAACCTCGACGATTGGGCCGGCCGGCAACAGATCCATGCGGGCCTTTGAGGCGTCGTCCTTTCGACCGATGCTGATTGGAGTTGCCGCGCTCAAGAGATCAACCTCGATTCGATTGGAACGACGCAGGCGCCGTTCACGATCGGGACCGCCTGTAGGTGGATTGTTCCGTCGGACAGCATGTGTCCAATGCCGAATCCATGCACCCACGAGCGCGCCTTCTTGATTGCGTGAATATAGTCGCCGGCTGTTTCGCTGTGGCCAAGCCATCCAAACGCAGCGCCAACTCGCACAATTCCCATAGCGCTCCCGCTGTAATGAATGCCCATTGCGTGGACATGCCCAATAACGATGTTCCCCTCGGCCGCATCGCGCGCGCGCTTTACGGCATAGATCCCGGCCTCCCCAACGTCGTGAGTAATGGTCAGATGGCCAATACGAAGCGCTTGCATGTACGGCGTCCAGGTGAATCCGCGCTCCTCGAGCCTGAACAGCTCGGGCACCGATAGCATTCCGTGTAGCGCCGCCGCATTCTTGGACAGGTACCGCGCTAGCCGCCATTCGTGGTTCCCCTCAACGAAATGAACATTGGTAGCGCCAAGCGATTGGATCTCGTCAAGTCCCACGTTCACGTCTTCGATCTCTGACTCGAGCGAAGACACGCGCGCTGGGTTTTTGTCGTGCGATGACACCGCGTAGAAATCGGCGAAATCACCGAGCACGACGACGCGATCGGGCTTGAATACGCGCGCCGCGCGGAGCATCAACGACCATGCATCCTTATCGTGGAATGGCCGGTGAGTGTCTGGGATAAACAGCACGCGCTCGAGTGACTGCGTCGCCGCGGTCATAGCGCTAACCGGATTCGTGTCGACATGAGATCGGTCCGCTGTTAGCGGTTCAACGGGAGCCGTTGCGTCATCGTCAAAGTCTGGAGGTGGGGCGCCTCGGAACGACTCTTTCTTGAGGTTGCTCGATGGCGATCCGAGTCCCCATTGCAGCAAGAGCTTTTGCGCGCGCTCCTTAGTGTCGGCGAGACCAGAAGACAGCACGTCATCCATTGCAGCGCCTAGCGTGTAATGGCGCGCGATGATGTCGCGCACGGCCTCGGCTCTTGGCCTACCAGTCAGCAATTACTCGCTCCAATCGCGTTGCTCGTGCCATCGCTTGGACGATCGGTGAAGCCGGTCCCAGCCGATTGGCAATGGCGGGCACAACTCAATCCCGAGCGCCCTGTAGATTCCAACAACGATCGGCGAAGTGGCCTCAAAAAAGCGATGGTCATCACTGCCATGTTTGTCCCTTCCTACGTGGTGCAATTCGTGATGTAGGGTCTCGGCGAGTTGATCAGGAGAGAAGCCGGCATCAACGTAGATCGTCTTGATCTCGTAATGGCAAGCAGCTAGCCATCGCCCGTTTTTCATGTCCGGCAGGAACGACGGAGCAAGGCGCGGCGTGGTAAGAATCACGCGCCAAAGCTCGTCGTCAAACATGAACCGACACCACTCCAGCTCGCGCAACCTAACTGCCATAGCTACCTCGCTGGACACATGACTTGATGCACGAATGCGTTGATACTGTCAATCGTAGATTGACGGCACAAGGGCAGCGATCTTCGCGACGAATTCGACCAGTGGAAAGTTCGGCCCAGGGTCAGTGTGCGTTGATCGCTTGAACGCTCGGCTAACCATTGCGTGGGTTGTGATCCCGTGCGATCCTCTCAGCAATCCGCGCTCATCGACGATCGCCGGCGGCAATCCGTGGCGCGCGCACAAGTCCGCTATCAGCTCCGCGGCGCGGTCCAACATTGCCGCGCTGTACGGGTCGTGCCATTGCAAAGTGGTCTGCTTCGCGTAGCCGGCAAGCTCGACGTGGACCCCGTTATGGTTCGCCCCCGGTGCCGCAAAGGCGGTGTCCTCGTCGCGCACGCATTGAACGATGCTGTTTGCGTCGACGCAATAATGAGCGCTGCTAACGACGCTCCCGAGCTTGAACCACGCCGCCACGTTCTCGGCCGTGGAATTGGTCTCAGCGGCTTCCATATCGTGAATCACGACGAGCGAGATCGGTGCAGATCGTCCAGCTCGAAAATGCTTGGCCGGAACGAACAAGATCGGGTCTTCGTAGATCACTGGCTATCACCATTGAACGGAATTGCGCGCCTTGCGACAGCCACGAACTCATCCCACATGCTCTCAACGGTCTGACGAATAGCGCCCTTGGCGTTCCTCACGAGCACGGTGGTCGTGCCGTCGTCGAAGTGCGCGCGATTGTGCGCCACGCTATCGGGCTGCCACCAAGTTTTGTTAGGTCCAGCGCCGTCCTTGTCCCATCCCATTAGCCTCGACCTGCCAGGAGGCGCGCCATCAACCCAATGCTTACCAGCGCCGCACACTGGCCTCTTGCCATTCCACGCGAGCTTACGCAATTGGCGCCACACGTCGCGGTCGTGCGCCTCGCTGTGCTCGATACCATTCTCGGCCCTCGGCGTGCCAAGAAAAGGCATCAATTGCAGCCCGACATTGCGCAGCATCTCGACTTCGGACGGAGCAATCAGGCGAGCACCATAGCGGCCGGCGACACTCAACGCCTCATCGTAGTTGAGGCGAGCGAATAGCGGCATGCCACTCTCTAGTGAGTGCGCATTGTCAATCAATGGCACAGCCGTAACCTCGTGGGTATCGTCAAGCCTGGACCATTGCGCCGCGAACACCATCGCGTCCTTTGGCAACGTGTGATGAATCATTGCTCCCCACAAAAAAAAGAACGGTCCAGGCTAGTAGCTGCCTGGACGATCCATGATTGAAACAACGCCGTTGGTTAGGCGAAAAAAGAAAGCGCAGTCGTCGCTATTGATAGACACTGCGCCGTCTAGCGTGATGTTGTTCGCCCCGTCTCCGCGCATGTCGTAGCCGTCGCGCGAGGATCCTCGGTTGTTAAACCACACTCGCACTCGGTGGCTAACGATAGAGCATTGGACGCACAGCGGGCACGCCAGCTCTACGCCGCACGCTCCCGTGAGTCCGTCGCACTCCTCCCCGTCGCGACGAAAGAACGAGGCGCCAAGGTCCACTAATCTAATACGCTTCAAGGCCCATCCGATACGCTCCTAGCCTTTGCTGTTGCGCTAATCGGGCGGTCCCTGTCAATCACAATCTGCTCTAGCAGCGACTCAACTTCAGCGAGCACAGTTTGCCCGCGACGAGCCGCAGCCTCGAGCAATTCAAGCTCCGAGAAATGCAAGATCACGCGTCTCGCCATTTAGTCCAGGTCCTCCGTCGTCTTGATTGTGAGCGTGCCCATCTCGGGGAAGGTCTGAATCCTACCATTGCTGAATGTGACCTGCACCTCGACCAAGTAGGTGTCTGCCGTGGCTACGAACGTGTCGGTTAGCAGCGGCGCGTACGTCACGACAAGCGCGCTCGAAGCTGTCATTGCGTAGCTCTCAGTTGTTCCGCCGGACGCTGGCCTAACGTTGAGCGTGATTGACGTTACTCCGGCTGAAACATCGAGCGATCCGGACGTCACGGATAGAGCAATTGTGACCGGCTTATTCGTGTCGCCTCGTTTGCGCGTGTGTGCAGATCCGCTCATGCCGCGTGCTTACTCCTCGCCGTCGCAATGCTAAACGCGGCGTCAAAAGTTGCTTGATTGATCTTGGCGCAATGGGACTGCGACGAGTGCGCACAATCGTGGTCCACGGCCACGCACTTGGCGTTGAATGCGCTTGCATAGAACGCCGCATCTGCGCCCGCGAACGACTGCCCAGCCGACGAGACGCCGACGCATGTCGCCGATTGCGAGAACGCGATCGAACACGCGCCAGACAGCGAGCCGCTCCCGACGATTGCGCCGGATTGTGAGAACGTGAATCCCGTGGCAGTCGCCGATATGGCGCCCGATCCGCCAGCGTTCGTGCACGTTCCGGACTGCGAGAAAACGATAGACGATGAACCGGCCAGTCCACCAACACCGACGATCTGCACGGACTGCGAAAACGAGAGCGCGGACGACCCGCCGATAGCCCCGAGACCAGACGCGGTAGCCGATTGCGAAAACGCGAACCCGTTGGTACCAGCGAGTGCACCAGCGCCAGCAAGCGTGCCGCTCTGACCGAACGTGAGGCCGTTCGATCCAGCGAGCGCTCCGGCCCCAGCAATGGCTCCGGACTGACCGAACGTGAAACCATTTGTGCCAGCGAGCGCACCAGCGCCCTTGATTAGGCCGCTTTGCCCGAACGTGATCCCATTGGTACCAGCGAGCGCGCCTGCCCCCGTCAGGGTGCCATTCTGCCCGAACGTGAGGCCGTTCGTTCCGGCTAGAGCGCCAGCCCCGACAATGGTCGCACTCTGCCCGAATACGAGTGTCGTCGTCCCGCTGATAGCGGCAGCGGCGAACATCGTTCCCGTCTGAGAGAACACGAATCCAGACGTGGAGCCAGCGAGCGCGCCAGCCCCCGCAATGGTGCCGCTCTGACCGAACGTTAGACCGTTAGTGCCAGCTAGCGCGCCAGCGCCAACAATGGCACCAGACTGAGAGAACGCGAATCCCGAGGTGGTGCCGAAGATCGCGCCAGCCGCTGGCAACTCGGAGCGGTCGTCGTCAAACGCACCATCTCCGGCGATGAATGGATCGAACCACGATAGAGAGATTATCGTCGGATCGAAATCGCTTATCGCCATCGATTAACTACCAGGTGTAAACGATCGCGTAGCCCACGCCGCCGAGCCCGCCACTGCCACCGAGCCCGGGGTTCATTCCGCAGCCGCCACCACCGCCACCTCCGCCAGCCGCTCCGCCAGCGCCACCGTTCGCGCCGTTAGTCGAGGCCGTGACGGTCGTGCCACCGCCACCTCCACCGCTACCGCCCTTTGCGCTATTGCCGGCCGATCCAGCGCTGCCAGCCGTAGGCGCCGCGCCGTCCGTACCGACTGCGCCGCCACCGGCCGCAGTGTACGTGCCAGACGAACCGCCAGCAGCGCCGGCGACGATTGCCGGAGTTGCATTGTGGTGCCCGCCGGTCCCGCCACCTCCGCCACCGCGCAGGGATGAACCGCCGACGCTGCTTGTCGGCGTGGCCGTGCTGCCGCCACCTCCACCGCCGCCATTCTCTGCGTTGTGCGTCGTGACCACCGTAACAGTGCCATCGCTGCCCGTGCCGCCAGCAACGCCAGTGACGCCCTTGGCGCCGTTCACGCCGGGGTTACCGCCCTGTCCGACCGCGGTCGTGCCGGACGTACCAGCGCCACCAGCCCCACCGCCACCGCCGCCACCCGAAGCGGCAGCAGAGATCGCTCCGCCAGCACCACCACCACCACCGAACGCGGATAGCAGCGTGCCAAACGTCGTCGTTCCGCCAATGCCGCCCGCGCCACCTGCCGCGCCAGCGGCGCCAGGGGCACCGGCCGCACCGGCTGCGCCAACGGTAACGGTAACGGTCGACCCAAGATCGGACGCGAGGAATACGCCTCGAGCCCACGCGCCACCGCCGCCACCAGCACCGCCCTTTGCGACGACTGCGGTAGCTAGCGATGCGCCAGCGCCACCTCCGCCGCCAGCGCCAGTGATCTCGACGATAACGATCTTCGGAGTGAACGACGTGGGCTTCGTCCAGGTGTTTGCTCCGGCCGCTGTGAATACCTGAGTATCAGTCGGGCCGACGGCGTTGGACTCTTTGCGAATCCCGCCAGACGAATAGACAAGCCACTCGCCGACGTCGTTCAGGATCACGGCCTCGCCAGCGAGAAGCGTTCCCTTCCACAACGTCTCGACGTTGGTACCGTCTGTGTGCTGGACCTGGATATCGTTGCTCACGCTAGCGTGGTCGTTCCTCACACTGAGGTGCTTCACGTTGCGCTGTGTCGATGCCGCCGGGGACGCCACGACATCGGTGGTAGTAGCGGTCGAGATCGCCGCCGTGTTGGTCCGTCCAGGCGTAGCTGTACTAGCGCTTAGATCGACCCACGACGCGTGGACATCAACGGTGCCAGCGGCGCCAGTGATTACCTGGACCTTGTCGCTAGTGGACGATAAAATCAGCATTCAGTCGACCGTCACGACAAGCGCGCTCGTGGCAAAGCTCGGAGTGATACCGGCAGACACGGCCAGCGACGCTGTTAGCGTGCCATAAAAGATCAATTCGCCAGCAGCAGCAGCGTCTCGACCTACGCCGAAATCGGTTAGCGTGTTGCTGCCAGCGGTGCACGCACCAAGCGAAACGCTGGCAGCATTGGCCGCCTGAGTTGGCGCCGTTCCGCTAACGGTCCAACCCGCACCAGACCGAGCAACCGCGGCGCGTGCATATCCCGTGTACGTCGCCTCGCTTGTGGTCTGAGTCGACGCCTCACCAAGAGCCGCTGTGTGCCCAGTGACGTACAGCGAACCTGCCGCAGTGCTGCCGCGCACGCCAGTAGCGTCACCTAGGTTCGCCCAGTTGGTATTGTTGAAGATCAACAACATGATGTTGTTTTCTGATGTGTTCGTCGCGCTCATTTCGGGTGCCTCTTCATTTCTCCGAGGACGCGCGCCGCGACTTCTCGGATGTCAATCCGGCCATCTGTTGTTTGCACGGCGTGCATTGATTCGGTGATTAGCCGCGCAAGCGATTCAATGGCCTCAACGCCATCGATTGCGTCTTGCAGGTACTGGACCTTGCGAGTGTCATTTCCAGCCAATGCCATCATGGCTCGCACTCGCCTTGTCGGCCTAGCGATGCCCGAGATCTGAGCGATGCGCTGTTGCATTATTCCAACTCGTCTAGATTCGTCGCAATGGGGGCTGGATCGGTATCCCGCTCGGACAGTGAACGCCACGATAGGATGCGAATTCGAGCGCACTCGAGGCACATCGATCGGAGCATCGGGTGCTGTTCAGCAAGCCCGAGTAGGGCGACCAATTCGCCGCGCTGAATCTCGGTGCCGCAATCGCAAGCTATTGGTGTGCTCGTGGCGACATCGAGGCCAGTGATCATCGGAGCCGCTTGCCGTTTGGAGGAGCCTTGCCGCGCAGCTTGAACAACGCAAGCGATCCAGCGACGGCTCCGATTGCAGACAGAGCCGCCAGTGCAATCTCAACTGCGCTCACTTGCAACCCTCGCTATCCGGCGAGACCTTGCACCACGTCGAGTGCATCAGATCGAGCGCGTCTGCGATTGGATCCCATCGATCCTTGACGCGCGCCAAACAGATAGCGTCGCCATTGCATGCGCCTACGTCGGCCTCCTTTTGAGCAACCAAACACGGCTCTGCGCGTTCTACAACATCGCGCCCTGCCTCGGCGTACTTGGCAAGATCTTGCGCGCCCGAGCAACCATAGAGACCGAGCACTCCGCCACCAAGCGTGACGAGCAACAGAACGACCGTCGGTGGTGGCGGAGGAAGCCGCTTTGGCCACGCCGCTCTAATGGCAACAAGTGCGCGCGGTAGGTCAAGCCCAGCTGCGCGAAGGTACGCAATCGCAACTGGGAACCTATCCTCGGCCTTGTGGTACCCGAGCGAGAGCAATCCGGTGATCATCGGCCAAACGACCGACGTAACGAGCACGGCTGCAAGCTCGGGGTGCGAGTCGGCGAACAACAGGATCTTTTCGAGCACTAGAACCCTCCGGCGATCGCTTTGACGATCTCGATCAAAACAGGCGCCGCGGCGGCACTGACTCCAGCCCCGATTGCGACGCGCTTAGCCATACGAGACTGACCAGCGACGAGTTTTGACACGACTGCGAATAGCCCAGTTCCGTCGCGTTCCATGGCCGTAAGCTCTTCGGCTGTATGGTCCTTGACCAATGACGCGCGATTCAAATCGATCTTCTCTGGCGGCGAGCCGAGGCGCACGTCAATGGCCTCGGCTTTGATGGCGATTGCAACGATCGCCTCTTGATTGGCAACCGTTGAATTCGCAAGACTCTCGATTAGCGCTGGCATACCGAGCAGCGAGAACAGCGCTTCATCCCGAGTGCGCGTTGAGGCCATGAGCGAGCGCACGTCGCTGATCAGCGCATCGATCTTGCCGTCGCGCTTGTCGTCATGCGCCTTGCGATTGGCGTCGTGCCGCATCAGCTCTTCACGAGACGCGCGCACCTCCTCGATTGCGTAGAGCGCAAGCTCCTGAGTGGACATCATCCTAAGTTCGGGTGGGATTGAAGTGCCACTAGGCGGCGTTGATTGATCAACGCGTCGTCCCATTACCTCGCTCACTCCAAGTCCAATCATGGTCTCGCTTGACGGCCTAGGTGGAGGCACTTTCTGTTGCGTCACGCGATCCTCTTTCTGACAGCGGCGCAAACCTCGCGTCCGAGTTTCGGCGCTCCACTTGCGGCGTTTTCATGCACGGGGTCGGTCGAGTCGAAATCGTTGTACGGGTCGATGCACGACGACGACACGAGGTAGATCCCGTCGGTCGCACGATCGCGGAACCGAATGAGCATCTCCTCGCGCTCGACGTCGAAGCCGCGCTTGAATTCCCAGCGCCAATACGTCGAGCCGTAGCTGCTCTCGAATGCTGCCTGCCGCAGGTTTGGCGCAGGAGGGGCGACGATTAGCTGGATCACATTCGGCAGCTCACGCTTGAACGCACCCATGAGCGTTTCAGCGTGCGCGATCTGCGACGAACGGATATGCGACCTGAACCCAGTCGGCCCGTCGGCGTTGTAACCGAAGCCGAACACGCCGTTCACGTTGAGGCTCCAAATAATGATGGTCGGCGACGCTGGCAATGCCGCGAGGTACGCGGCGATGTCCACCTCGCCATCAACGTTGACGAATGGGCCCTTGCCCTCGCTCGGATGGTTGCCCTGGGCGTAGTGAGCCCACGACCATCCACCGCGCCCTTCGTTGCGCTCGTCGGCGGCGCGCAGGTAGTAGCTCGCGGTACCAGTGCCGGTGAAGTCGAGAATGGCTCCTCCGTTGGTGCGCGATAGCTCCACTGTGTTCGCGTCGACAACGGTCTTGACGTAGTACGTCGTACCGAGAGCGAGCGGTGCCCCGACAACTGCAGGCAGCACCCCCGTTCCGTCCAGGTCGAGCAAGAAGTCAACGGCCTCGCCGACGGTCAGCGAATGGCTTGTGATGGTGAGCCGGTCGGTGCCCGTGTTGATCGACGTGATTTGTCGACCGCCGCGCGACCCGAGCATCGTTACCGTGTAGCCCTGCGCTACAAGCTGATCGGTGAACTGCTTCGGTGTGCCAAGGTTTTCGATTCGCGAGTCGCCAATCCATAGCACGTTGACCGTGCCCGTTCCGGTCGCGGCGACGACGTGGACCGTGAACGAGCCCGTCGCTACGACTCGATTGCCTAGCGTGACGGTCACCGTTGCGGTGTGCGTCCCAACGTCGCCGCTCGACGGCGTGAACGAAAGCTTCGTCGTGTTCACGGTGGGTGACCCCGGCAAACCAGACACTGCGAACGTGTATTGGCTAAGCGCGGGGCTGTTGAATGCCGGCGTCGGAACGGTCATGACCTGCTCCCACGAAACCTCCATCGCGGCGCCCACGATCGCGTAGCGCGTCGGCGGAAGCTGGTCGAGGCCGTGTTGCAGGTGCTTCGCCCACGACTGTTGAGAGATGTACGTCAGCACGCCTTCGCTATCATTCGCGCTCAGATCGGCATTGAAAAAGTAGGCGTTGAACAGGTCGCCGTAGATGAACCGATCCACGCCGCTTTGCGCGCCGAGCAGGAACCCAGACGCCATGCCCGCGCTCGTCGCAGCCGTGGTCGTCGCCGCGCTCTCGGTGAATCGATCGCGGCGAGCGTAGAGACTCGTCGTGGCGACCTGACGCATGCGCGCGAGGATAGGCTGCCCGCGCTGCATTCCGACGCTGGCGTCTTCCATGTACGGGTTGATCCCGCCGTAGTTCGTCGCGAGCAGCTGATAGCTATCTCCGTCGCCGTTCTTGTCGACCGAGAACCCGCAGCCCGTACCGCCGCCGCCCATGAGGCCGTCATTGTTCACGGCTTGTCCGCCAGCCGCGTCGATGCTCGCCTCGCGGATGACAGCGCCGAGGTAGATCGTTTTCGCGGTGCTCGAGACGTAGTTGCTCAACGCGTCGGCCGTAGCGAGGTAGTTGTCAACGCCGTCGAATCTCACACCAGTGGCGCCCTCATGCGCATTGGCTGTGAGTGCTGGACGATTGCCTGCGGTCACCTGTTGCAGGATGCGCAAAACGTTTCCGGTCATCTCAGGCCACACGCCCGAGCTGTCCACGTAGTCGTCAGCCTCGAAGCCGGCCTTGAAGCTCGACACAAGGTTGGGCAGCCGGTACCAAAACACGCCGATCGATTGCGCCGGCAGCGCGTTGCCGCTCAGGTCAATCACGGTATTCGTCGAGCCGAATGCGACGTGCACCGTTTGGGCGTCCAGGTCTCCGCTCAACGCTGCGTCGAGTTGCAGGCGAACCTCGGGGCTGGTCGTGGCGTCCTTGATTGACGAGACGGTGCGAGCGAGCGATCCAGTGATTGTTATTCCTGTCGTCGCTGGGACTAGCACGGCACGATCGAACCGAACCACAACCACGTCAGCATTATCGATGTCCGCGTACGCGGACACGATGCGCGGCGCCGTTGTGATTCGCGCTGAGAGCTGGTGCAACTCACCGATGGTTCGGCCGAAGCGTCTCTCGAGACGGATGTACGTGTCTGCGGATTTGTCCCACGTCGCCGGGTCGAAATCAGTGCCGTCCGCGTTGACTACGTTCATATCCGGCGAGATCACGAGCAGGCTGCGCGTGTAAGCCGCGACGAATACGAACGTCGTCGTGTCGTCGACATGACCGGTGTCGTCGAGAGCCAGCATGAGCGGCTTACCAAGCGTTGATCCAGTACCGCTAGCGTCAATCTTTTGGTTCTGCGACATCACAATAGAAACGACTAGCGAAGCGGATACGATTGCTCCGCTGCCACTTACCTGGGCCAAAACCATAGCGGTCGTGCTCGGCGTAATCGTGCCGCTCGTTGGCGACGTGATCATCCAAAGCGAACCGCCGTAGGTCGCGCCAGACACAACGGGGAATATGCTGCCGGCTTGCGCGTCGGACGACGAGTCGAACCACGAAGGCCTAGACCACGCGCCACTAGCACACGTCCAAGGGCCATTGTTTGCAGCAGTGGTCTGAGCCGTCGCGAGCACGACACTCCCAGACGCAACCGATACTCCGTCGATTGTCTGCGTACCGCTGAGCGTGATGTTGCTATCGGCCGCCACAAGCGCCGGCTGCTTCCAAACGCTGCCATTCCCAAAGGTGTCGCTCAGTTTCCAGCGTCCAATAACGCCAGTCCCGAGGACGGTCGTACCATTGCGCGTGTCACTTGCGAGCGGGTACCACGCGAACATCCCAAGCCCTGGAATGACCGCATAGCGAGACGACGTTTGCGGCGTGGCATACTGCTCGAGATCTGCGACGGATCCGTAAACTGGAGCGGCAACGGGGAGTGCCATCAATACCTCAGACGCTGAACGAGCAGTTTCGCCAGCGCGTTGACGCGCCGTCGTAATAGAGGATACAACTCGAGCCTGCGCTTAGAGCGTGGTCGGCTGCGCTTGCCAGTGAGAACCTATTGGCGGCAGAGCTGCCAGCGTTCTCGTGTCTCAGAGTAATGGCGAATCCGCCAACATTGACCAACGTCAGCATGTCGCCGGCCACAGCCGCGAAACCGTCCACCGATAGGCCGGTAATGTCTCGAGCGGCGTCGCTGCTAACTCGCACTAGGCTGCAAATCGAAGCGCCGGCCGGGGAGTAGTCGTTCTGATTGGACGTGATCTGAGCGCCAGTCGCGATATTGAATCGCGGCCTAACGCTACCTCCGCCGGTCGCTCTAATGGCGCGATTGACGATACCGCTTGAGCCGTAAACCGAATCGCTCTCGGTCCCCTCACCGGCGGCACCAACCTCGGGAGCGACGTACACCTTAGCCGTCTTGACGAGATCGCCCGTTGCCTGAGTGCCGTTTAGTCCAGTGTACGAACCGCCATTCGCAATGCACTTCAGTAGCACCGCTCGCCCAATTACAGACGACGGCGCGGTTACGATCGTACTCGACCCAGACGACGCAGATAGCGACCATCCAGCCGTCCCGTTCTCGTCGCTTGACACCAAAGACCACGCAATCGAGCTGACTCCAACGGAACTATCAATGGTAGCCGTCGTCGTTCCGCCTGCCGCCACCGCGATCTTTAGAAGCGAGCCCTGGGCGTCAAAGTGAAAAGCCGCTGAAGCCATTATACACTAGCCTTTCGGAATCCGTACAGCGAGTCGAGCTGGAGCGCGCCATCCTCAACGCCGCTCGGAACGGTCGGCGCATCGGATGCGAGATACGCGAGCACCGTTTTGATCAGATCGGAGAGCTTGTCAATTGCCGCGAGTGTATTAGTCGAATCGGCACCGGGATGCGACGCCGGTGAGGCGGTCTGCACTCGGTGGGCTTCGTATGCGCGCCACATGTCGGCGTACAGAACGATAGCGCTAGCAAGGTTCGTGGCCGTAGGAGCCACGATGACGTTTTTCGTGTCGTCGCTGTTGTGCCAATTGATCGTATTGGTGGATGCGCCAGTCATGTGAGCCACCAACGTAGCGCGTAGAATGTTGGCCTGGGCAATTGTCTGCGATTGGTCGTAAGGCGTTGTCTGGTAGAACACGTTTACAGTATCGCTATCGCCGGACCCAGATGGATGCGCCGTCGCATTGGTTCGATGCGCGTTGTAGGCTATAGCGATTGCTGCGATTGCAGACGCCAGCGATGGGCCGATCGCATTGGACGCTACACCGACAAGGGCAGCGAGCTTGGCAATGACAGCCGTATCCTTGCTAGCGTCGAAGGCCTTCACGGTGGACGCGTCGACCAATTCAGCGCTCGTGATAACGGCGTTGTGGACCTTCGTTCTGACGGTGAGTGAATGCCCAAGCGCGTCGATTGGAAGATCCATCGTCTCGCCTACTCGCAGCGTGTAGCTCTCGCTCGTGGTAGCCACGCTCCTAACCTGACCGGTTCCGTCGCCATCGTAGGCCGCTGGCGCAGAGAACTCGTCGTAAGCCGTTACCGTGAAAACGTAATCGCCGGAGACGTCTGGCGTAATGGTCGACAGCAACTCACCGGATGCGTCGGTCAACAGTCCAATCGTCGCCAAAGAGTCTGGCGGGATAGACGTAAGATTGAATGCTGGCGACGCAATCGTCACGGTGGTTCCAGACACGGAAACGGTCTGAGTGAATGTCACCTCATCGCCGGCAATCGGGTAGGTCGGTGAACATGTGACGGTCACTCGCTCACCATTCTGATTGGTCGGTCACAGAGCACGTAGCGAGCAGCGCGTACAGCGATGCTCCGGCTACTGAGTTGGCCCCACCCTCGAAGGTGAAAACCATCTGATAGGTATTAGCGGTGCGGTCAATCGCGTGCGCAATGCTAGCAACTGAGATATCGTGCGTGGTCTCGTACGCGCCGGCGGACCCATAGGTGTCGGTCGTCGTCGAGCCGAGCTGGGTGAACGTCCCTTGCCCGATGGCGCGCCGATAAACCTTGAGCGTCGGCATCGTGCCTGGCGCTCCGCCGTGCGCCGGGTTGCCCTTGAATTTGACCGTTACCGTGTTGAGTGTCGCGCCATTCGGCAGACCGACTAGCGGCAGCGTGACCGTGCTCGTCGTCGTGCTCGTGCTGGTGAAAAAGTCGCCGCTCGTGAAGGCCGCGCGCGTGTTGTCGTATTCGCCAAGTGTCATGGCGATAACGCGCTGCACTGACCTGGACGTATAGGCTAGGCGGTTGCCAAGCTGCAACGCGCCAGAGCCATTGACGACAACGGCAGCCGCAGGCGCATAGGTCCCACCGGCAACCATGTCGGGAGCCTTAAGGATCTCTGCGCACACGAGCGTTAGCTGAGACGACGTGAGCTGTTCTTTGCTCGTCCAAGAGCTTTTAGCTAGGGATAGAGTCACAGCGCAACCTCATCGAGCATCGAGTAATCCAGAAAAAACCCAGCAACGCCGCTCAACGTGTCCTGCCTGAAAACACCGAGCGCGGACCAGCATGGCAGCATTGCGTCAAGCATGCGCTCTAGGCGTCCAACCTTTCGCGTGTACGCCTCATTGGTGAGCGCGAGCTTGCGCACCTCCACTAGCACAATCTGCCGAGCGCTTGACCAAGGTTGCGTCGATGGTCCTGGCGACATGACTGGCCAATAAGTCATTGCGGACGACTCGCTCACGTAATGCACGTTAACGAAGTGCGGGCCCATTGCCTCGGAGCACGCTTCGCTGATGTCCGCCTCGGAGTTGTTGAACAGTCCGCGAAACTTTCCAGCAAGCTCGCTGCGCCGATCGTCGTCGCTATCGCTCGAGGCGGGACGAAGGCCAGCAATCGTCTCCCAATCCGGGAGAGCCTCGACCATTGTCGACGGCACCGATTGATTCTCGAGACGCTTACCAGCGATCCACGCGCCAGACAGCACACACGATTCGGCAAACGCTTCAATCTCAGCGAACGTGTCCGAGGTCATGTCGAGCACTGGCGAATACGCGTCGACTAGCGACTCGTGCACGATCTCGACATCTCGCTTGCCACCTCCAAACTCAAGCGGCCACGGATTGAAACAACCGAACCCGGCCATTAGAAAAACCAGACGTCGAGCTGGGTACCGGCCGTTAGATCGGACGCAGCCGCGGCAGTGGTCAGACCGTAGAGCGTCCACGACGCTCCCGAACCAACGATCTGCGCGAACCCGACGACGGTGGAACTACTCAGCGAGCTAGTCGCTTTTGTGAAACTGAGTGTCTCAGTGTTGCCCTGATCGTCAACGAACGACGCCGGCCATACGATCGTATAGACGCCAGTGCCCGTACGCGTAATGGTCGGAGCGAACGATGCGCCATTGCCCCAAAGGGTATAAACGTCGCGCGCCGTTCGCGCTCCGTTGCTGCCGCTCGTCGTGAAATTGAAGTGCGCCCGACACAGCGGGCGTGTCATCTGAGCGACATCGGCGCCGAGCTTTTTCGCGTAGCTCGCATCCCATTCTGAGCTGGGGTTTTTGACAGGTTGCGAGTTGGCCGCATTCTGCAGACCGTAGGTAGTTAGATCGGCGGGCGTCATGCTGTTGGCCTAAACGCGATGTGTCGCGGGCAGAGGATATAGGGCGGGTCCAGGTGGCTAGTTGGCACGCTAGGCGACGTTCTCGGCGTGGTCGTGCCAGTGTCGTAAGACGTAACGCTGATATCACCGATCTCGTCGTGGCTATCTAACCAGCGCTCGCTGAATCGTGAGGTGATCCCCTGGGGCCATTGCGTCGCAGTTGGCACCGGCTTCCGCAAACCTCGAGGCACGATTGCGGTGTTAGTCGTCTTCTCGCCGGGCCCGAAGTTTTTGAACGCGTCAAGCGCTGTAGCAGCGTAGCCCGTGAGGTTCTCGGCGCCAGCGCTGATGTACATGCTGGTCGGGTCGAACGGGAACCCACCGACGACCGAGATCTTGACAGTGCCAGCAAGCGTGACCGACGACACCTCAAACTCGTGCATGGTCTCGGTGTTGTAATTCCAGATCCCAATATGCGATCCAACGGCAGCCGTTGTTAGCGTTGCGGCATTGGTTGTGGCGATGCCAGTACTTGAATCATAGGAGGTAACCTTGATCGCGCCAGTGCTGTCAGGCCACGGCGTACCGTCGCGCCAACCTCCACCAGTTCCGCCGGCCGACGTTGGCAACGGGATCTTAATCGACACGATTACGTCAAGGAATTGCGATTGTGTGGCGGTGATATTCAGGTACGCGTGGCCCGGTAGCGCCGACACGATTCCAGCGGCCGCTTCGTTGATTACCGTGCTCGTGACTTGACGATCCGTCTCGTCGCTCACGAGCGCTACGCCATAGGATCCGGGCCCACCGATGGCTGGGTAAACGAATGCCGCACTCACGCTAGCCGATCCGGACTCGGCGAGCCCCTTGACCATGCTCCAATTGCCGCCAGCACCCGGGCTCGCTAGGCGGTCAAGCAGGCGCTGGCGCACGATAGCCGGGCTATCCTCGTCTCGGCCAAGCGTAAGCCCGCCAACGTCAACCGTGGCCGTGCGTTTGAGGTTAGCAATGGTAGCACTGTCCCAGGTGAACTGAGTGCCAGCGGCTTGGTTCGTCGAGCTTCCGCCAGTCGTCGATTGAACGTCGACCGTTGACCCGCTCGACACAACGGAAACAGCAGTGGTCTGGACCTTGGTACCGTCACTGCCCGTAGCAACGAAGCCGGCCGGAATTGTAACGGTCGTCGTCGCGCTAGTCAGTGACACGGCGAGTCGCCCAGACGATGCGGACGCCGGTCGCGGAATCACGCCATACGCGGCGGCAACGTCAACGATCTGGTCATCGCTACACTCGAGCGGAGATAGCGACTGACGAGCGAGCTTGTTGTTTGCGTACGCCGGGACGACAATACTCGCAATTGCATCCGCCTTGATGTCATTCAACGATCCCGGCAGAACGTTGACGGTTAGGCCAGCGCGCTCAGCGGACGCCGACAGCGCGTTGAGGTAGACCGATTTTGCCTCTTCCTTGGTTGGGTAGAATTGGCCTCGCACCTCAGGCACTGTCACAGCGAAACCTCTTTCACCCTACCGCCGTCTAGCAGGTCTGAGAACACAACTCGAGTCGTGGTCGTGCGCTTGCCGTCGTCGAAAACGTCAACGCGTTGCAACTCAATCGCTGGCGACGTGCCCGAGGTTAGGACCGATAGCGCAGCCCTCACTCGCGATTCATTATCTGCCACGAAATCGGGCCCGATCTTCATTGGCTGTCGCATGCGCGTGGCGAGCAAAACCTGAACTCGCTGCGTTGAGTTATTCGCGCCCTCAAATGAGCCGTCCGACTTGAACGCGAACTTGCCATCGGAGTTGACGTATTGCGACTCCGGCACCGTACCCCGCACTATTGATAGTGCGTCCGGCCAAACGGTACCAAACGAGAGCAGACCAAACGATTGCAGTCCAAAGCCGCTCATAGGATCGCCAAGAACTTATCTGCCGACGGTGCTTGCGTGTCGACGCCTGCAACGCGCTGCAAACCACTCTGAGATGTTGTAATGGTCGCTTGCCCGTTGGCCTGAATATACGCGACGATCAAGCTGTTCGCATTGGCGGCCGCAGCGAGCCCACGACGCACGGCGACCAACACGCCAACGTCGGTTGGAATCGGTTGCGACGCCGCCACGAGTGCAGACGTGTATTGCGCCCAAAGCTCGTCATACAGCGAGCCAGCGAACCCGCTTTTTGTGACAGTCGCATCGCCAGCAACGCTAACGGTTCCTCGGGTCATTGCCATTGTGATTACCTCAGTCGAGCGGGCAAGACGGCAGCTCGAGCATATCGATTATTCGTTGCAGGAGAGCCATTAGATTCGGCGGCAGTGGTATCGTCGGAGGGAATCCAGGTAGCGCCATTGGTGGTAGCGCAATGCTGAATCCTGGGATGCTTGGTGGCGCTAGCATATCGAGCAGCCTCAACAGGGCAGCGATAGGAAGCGGCGGAATCGGAATCGCTGGCGGGAACGATGGGGCTGGCAGCTGCGGCAATGGCAGACTGAACCCTGGCAGGCTAGGTACCTGTAGCAACTCGATTAGCCTGAGTAGCGCCGCAATTGGTAGCGGAGGAATCGGAATCGCTGGCGGGAACGATGGGATCGCAACGATGGGCCAATCGCAATTACTCACGCCGGCGACACGACCCAGTTAGTAGCAGGCGCTCCCGTCTGGCCCATTGGTCCGTAGAGCACGCTGTTCACCGTCTTGATTGGAGTCAGTGGGCCAATGGTCCCGAGGTTACCTCCGCCCGTGTTGCACGCGAAATAGGAGCCGTTGATCGTAATGCCGTCGCTATCGATCATGATGCACGATCCGCCGGCCGACAGGGCGATCCTGTCCTTCTTAACTTTGATCATCGCCGACTCGCTTTGACCTCCCACGAGCACAACGAATTCACCTCCGTCGCCCGATAGCTGAACGACCATTAGCGCGTCGCCGTCCGAGTGATTCTTGGTCATTATTGTGACCGAATCGTTGCTCTCTTTGACGATTAGCCTAGCGTCGCGAATCGTGACGATACCGCTATCACCAGGAGCGGCGTCGCCATACTTTTCGTTAAGCCTGTTGTCCTTCGTTGCAATTACGCGGCGGTTGTTACCCTCGGTCGCAAACAGGCCCATGCATGCGCCATTAGCATCCGGGTCATTCGGGATCGAATAGAACCCGGCGAGCCCCCAAACCGACGCGTCTCCAACCGCGCCCTCGTTCAGCGAACGGTCGCCGAGTTGCACTCGCAGCTCTCCGTTTTTCAGCTCACTCGAGAGCACGTCGTATTTGATAATCGTGGAGTCACTCATTGCGATGCGCTCGCAAATGCCGCCCGGTGAAGGTCGCACGAATAGATCGCGCTCGTGGCAAGCTTCTTTGCGTACAGGTATGATCCGCGGAGCATGAAGTCGAGCTTCGCTTGGTCGTGAATCGTGTGAATGGTCGACCCGTACGCTGTGAGTTGCAGGTCAACACGCCCACTCCTGGTCGTCGTTGTGCCATCGTTGCGAGCGAGCTGAAACAATGGCGCAAGCGGACGAGCCTCCTGAAGGTACCAATGCCATTCGTCTACCCACGCAACCGCGTCATCAGCGGCAGCTAGGTCAATCGTTAGAGGGAACGAGAAATTCCAACTAGTGAATGGTCGAATCTGACTGCCGGTATTAGCGACGTCGAACGTGCGCATGCCGTCAACCGCAATGACTCCAGTCCCAAACTGGTAGCGGAAGGTTGCGTAGTTGCCAATGATCATGGTTGCGTTCCGAGTGTGACGTAATTGCGAGGCAGGATCGTCAACTCGGTGCGCTGTCCACCGCTGGCGTCAACGCGCATCGTTCGCTCCGAGATCCACATCACTTCGTCAAGCCCGAGCTTTGGCACATAAACGCGCACGAGTGTATCAATGGTCCAAGGAGTACCATTGCTGGAAACTAGACCGTGAACGGTGCCATTCAACTGGTACGCTCCCTCGGCTTTTAGCCCCAGCACTAGCCTGCTAATTGACTCGGCTCGATTGGTGTCCTTGCAGTTGGTGTCTCGGTGGAAACACGGCACGTAGTTAACTGATTCAGTGCTGCGGAATGGCGGCCTGCTCGAGTTGATCTCTCGACTGTGAACGCGCGCGCGAGGTGTATGGCTTTGCGTGCTGCCGCTATCGTCCGACGACGCGCCGCTCGTCTCGCAAAACGTAAACTGCCCCTCATTGCTATCGTGCTCGGTCACTTGACCATAGAACCGATCGCCGGCTGGGCCTTCGCCAGGGGGGCACACCTTAATAGTGTACAGCGGGTCGCCGTCGTAATGGGGCGCGGTGATGTACGCAAGAACGGCGGCAGAATCCATTCGCAGCATGACGCCTTGTCGCGTGAGGATTCGATTCGCGAACGACATCGCGGTTTCATTCGGCTGCGCCTGCGCCTCTTTGAACGTGAGATCTTTGGTCGGCGTAGCGGTTGCTTTGGAATTCCTGCCTGTGCGGCTCTTGATTAGAGCTATGTCAGCATCCGCGCCAACGTCGATATGGTACGGCTTGAGCAGGTCTGAAACCAAATCAATGATCGGCCCGTCGGACTGCAAAATCTTCGACGAGCTAGCGACGTCAACGGTGCTGTCATAGAGCAGCTTCAGCGCGCAAAACGCCTCAACCTTAATCGTTGCTCCGACGCTCGCGTCAATGGTCGTATCTGTGCTCCAAATGATGCCGCCAAACTGCGGCTTATCGTCAACAAGGAAGCCGACCACCTCGCTTTTTTTCAGTCGCTTCCTGTATTCGTCGAACAGTGAAGGAGGAGGCGCAACCTCGAAACGAAGAGCGGTCAAGGGGTCCGTAAATGACTCGCGCAGATCTAGGCTAACGAAGTTGGCAATGGTCGACCCATCGCTGAATGTCAGCTCGACCTTGGACGACTGCATTACACCCAGCCAGCCACTTCGCCGATGAACGTGTTTGACTGGATCTGATTGGTACCAACCTGCGCACGCAATGAAGGCGCCTGGAGTTGACCCCTAGACGTAATGGATGAACCGCCGCCTTGTTGCACCACGCGAATCGTCACCTCGTCGCAATCGATAAACTTCTGCCATAGCCTTAGCCCGTGACCGACCTGCGGCACGGCGCTAGACCATTGAATCGTCAGGTAGCGTCCGCCAGGCGCAAGCGCGACCGTCTTGGTCGACCCTTGGCCTAGCAGCGTTACGACCTGATCCGAGTCGTCAATGCCGATCGATACGTCAACGCAATTTGCATCTAGCGACCCGTTCACGTACACGGCGCATTGGTCAAATACTTCCACTTAGGCGCTCGCGTAATAGAGGACGTTCGTATTGCTATCGATCAATGGCGATCGAAGCAGCCCCGTGTTCAGACGGATCATGTCGGCGATGTCGGCTCCGATCTCAAACGAGATCGCGGCCATTGACATGGGTCGCGTTGTCTTGAAAACAACCGTCTTGCGCGCTCCTCTTGCAATGGTGTCGATTGCGTCCTGAGCAGCCGCGCGCATCTGATTAAGTGCCGCCTCGAGAGCCCAACGAAGTGGCGATCCGGCCAGTGCGTCCTTAATCGCAGCATCGGCGAATTGCTGCAGCTTGGCAGTCTGTTGGACCGCATTATACACGCTGTCGACCAGCCCCTGGAGCTGGGCCATCTTGCCAGCGATCTCCGTCTCTAGCGTTGACCCGATCGATGCAATTGCGCCGACGAACTCCTCGAATGTCCCCTCTGGCATGCCGTCTGGGTAATCCAGCCCAAGCTCTGCCATTGCGAAGTCGGCGTCACTAGCGGCCTGCGCCATAGCTCCGCTCGCATTGGTTGTGAGCTTCGACGGATCGTCTGCCGCGCTAATCGACTCAACGAATGACGCCTTGACCACAACTCCAGCGGTCGACTTGCTTGTAATCGTGTACGAGACGTCAACCGGACGTGCGTAGAAACTTCCGATCTCGGGGTGCTTCAACGTGCGCGCGTCGCCACGCAATAGCGCCTGCCGCCACTTCGACCAATTCTGTGGATATTGGTTCGGCGCGATCGTGTTCAGGAAGTGCAGCGTGAACGACACTTTGATACTCTCGCGCTTCGTCCACTCGTGAGCCTCGCCGTCAACCTGATAATACTCGCGCGACGCCAGCATGTGCGACCAGCTCGTCTCGATATCATCGATAAACGCGGTCAGCCCACCATAGGTCAGCGCTGGCTGGTCGTGAATGATCCTTGCGGGTGAGGACATTATCTATCGTGCAACTTTCTCGACGCCCAGAACGCCAACCAATGCCCGTCCAGTAACTGAGAGAACGGCAGGCCCCAATAGCGGTCCGGCCTCGGTACCATTGCGTGCCCAGAAAACCCGATCGCAATGTCGACGCACATCGCAAGCGTCTCGCTCTCAAACGGGCAAGCTCTCGCCCCTTCAGCCATTGTAGTCTCCCACGCCCTCACATCAATCCTACGCAGCGACGGGCCAACGGTATCTAACGCCGCCAACGTATCGCCAAGCAGGCCATTGAACTCGGCCTGTGTGAGGCAGCCGACCTCGCTCTCTCTCGCAAAAACTCGTTCGCCAGTCGTCGTGTAGACCGACTCGGCTACGATTAGCGCTGAGCTATTGGTACGAGACGCCTCGGCCCACACACTACCATTGACCGCGCGGCATTCGAGCTGCACATCGGGAGCACTCGAGAACCGAAACGCGATCTCGATTGATGGCCTAGGCTCCAATAGCTTGCGGAATAGCGCCGCTGCATCAATCGACTTCGGAGGGTGAATCACTCGGTTAGCGCGGACATTGCAGAACCGCGCACGTGCTCGCGGGCGAGCCAAACGAACAGATCGCACAGCACGACTCGCGGCAATCGACCAAGCATCGCATCGGGTAGGTTCGTGTCTGCCGTCTCAGCGCAAGCGCGCACGATCGCGTTGCGATGGTCCAGATCGAGAGGCTCTTTGACGGGCGAGTCATTCGCACAAGCTCGCTGATAGTGGAAGTCGAGCGCCGCTAGCTCGTCATTGGTGAGGTTCTCGCGCATCCACTGGGCCGACGGGAACGCGTGCTGCGACACGTCGTCGCAATCGCGGCAGGCGTGCCACAGCATCTCGCAAACCTTCACGTCCTCGATGAACGAAGGATCGTCAAGGAATTGCCTTGCGTGTTGCTCTGGTAACGCGGCGAGTAATGACTTGCGGACCTTCAGCGCCGATTCAACGGACGCGTTCAGCTCGGCCACGAAAAGCGGACGCATCTTGATCGCGCCATCGATCGGCGACGATAGAAACGACGTCAGCTCAACAGTAATGCACGGACGTGCTTTCGCTTGTTCTGCAATGCGGTCGGCTAGTCTCAAGGAGCACCAGGAATGCCACGGCGGTTTAGCCGATCTGCCGCTGCGGCCAACTTCTCGGCCGCCGCCAATTGCGCAGCAGCTGCGGTTGAGCTTTGGCTAGACGCGTTGTTTAGCTCGGTCATATCCATAGTTGAACGGGCGTCATCGCCACTCTTGTGTAGGCTGTCAAAAAACGACGTGTACATTCCAGTAAGCCCTGCGCCAACCAAACTAGCGCTGGGCTTGTCTGCAATTCCTTCACTGATTTTGCCCTGCTTTCCAAGATCTGCGTTGCCGAAAACCATAGCGTCCTCGAATGGCCTAGGCGCAAATACGTCGAGCTTTCTGTACCCTGGCTTTAGCGCGGCATTAGTCGCCACGTCCAAAGCTTTTAGCTCTGGATGAGCCGCGCGAAGCTCTTGCTCTGCTAGCAGTCTTTCGTCCAGCAGGCCCTGCTTCTCTGCCCGTTGGCGCGCCGTGATCCCCTTATTGTCCTTCTCGAGTATGCCAATCTCATTGAGCCGTTTGGTCGCCTTTGAGATGCGCTCCTCGGGGGTCAAGTCGCTAGATGAATCTCGACGCAATATGCCAGCTTCCTGCATGATTGCCACGACGTCTCCGAACGCGGTCGCCAATACAACGGCAGCGTCGATTACAGGCTTCAGTGCGTCAGCAAACTCAGGGGCGCCATCTGCTAGCGTCTTAACGAACGGTTCAAGCGCCGAGCCCGCTTTCGACGTGAATGTTTCCCATCCGGTAGTCATTTTATCAATAGACGACTGGGACTGCGTAGACGCATCCTTGAGTACCTCGGCCCACGAGCCGCCGGCGTTCACGGTCTCGTCAAAGAGCTTACGCATGGCCTTCTCTCCGGCCTGCAGTTTCTCAGACTCGGTAGCGTTTTTGCCGGCCGCATCGGCCCCCTTGTTAAACGCCTCGACCATAGAAGAAGCGCCACGCATGCCGCGCTCTCCGAAGATGTCTCCGAGCTTGGCCTTGTTCCCCTTCGTGCCCTTCATGATGTCGGCCATGATGTCCTCGACATCACGCATCTTCGTTTTGCCCTTGTCTGCAAACACGTTAACGCCGGCCTTCTTTTGGATCACTGCGCTCTTTTCTGTGAGGTCAGTCAACATGGCCTGGACGGCAGTCGACGCCTCAGCGCCAGACCCAGTACTGCCACGAGCAAGCTGTGCGAGCGCTCCTAGCTTGCGGACCCCGCCGGACCCTTGCCCCAAACCAAACCGTGCCCCGGCGGCGCCCATCTCTTGCAGGTACGCAGACGCGTCGGACATCTCGAACGCACCAGATTTGCCCTGAAACATCAGGTCGGCTAGCGCACGCTGCATATCGTCCTTTGATTTGATTCCGAACTTGGTCTGTAGCGTAGCAGCGCTTGCTGCGATGTCGCTTTCTTTTGCCCCAGACGCGCGCGACATCGTTGCAAACATGTCGCCATAGCTTCTAGCCTCATCGAGGTTGCCGGTCATCGCCACGTACTTCTGTTGCGCCTGGATGATGTCGGACGCTTTGGTGCCAGTGATAGACGCAGCCGTTCGCTCCGCTTCTCTCAATAGCACTTCTGGGCTAACGCCCTCTTGCCCAGACTGCCGTCCGCTCTTCGAGAGTTCGTACGCAAGTTGTTTAGTGTCTAGCCGCTGCCTAACAGCAGACCCGCCAAGCTCGACAAGTTTACCGATTCCGCTAGCTCCGGTCTCAATACCTCTAGCGGCTAATGTGCCGGCGAGAGACCCGACGAATGCGGCTGACTGCCTAGATCTGTGCTGAAACTTTGCGGACTGAGACTGGCGCTGCTTTCGCTCGGCTTCGCGATGCGCGCGTTGCTGGTCGAGGATGTGCTTAGTCAGCATATCCTTGCGTCTCTTCATGGCGCGAGATGTCTCGCGCTCCTCTCTGCGCGACGATTGCTCAGCGATCCTGAGTCGCTTTTTTTCCTCGCGATCTTTCGTGCGCGTCGACTCTCGCTCGAACCGATCTCTCGCCTTGACGTGCGCGTCCTGTTGACGCCCAGCGGGTCCGCGCGATCCGCTGGACTTCGCCATTGCATCGTTCGCGCGCTTGGCCTCGACGGCGCTCTTGCGCACCGTAGAGAACGCGCGCTCAACGCGCTCGACGCCATGCTCTACGAATTCGTAGACGATCTTAGGCATGCTAGCGCGCGCCGATCTTAATCGCTGACTTGTTCGCCATCTCTGTCACGTCGCCGATGGCGCTCCACATGTAATCCTCAAAGCGAGACCATTGCCGGCTTGTCGTGCGCTGTAGATAGCTCGCATACTCGACATCCATCTCGCACCTAACAACGTTGTCACCGATGCGCACCGCATTGGTGTGCGTCTCGGCCATGTGACTGCGGTTCTGATAGGCGTGGCCATTGCGTTCCTTGTCGACGTAGCGCTGGCAGATGCGCGCCATTCGATCGTCGAACTTGCCAAGCTCGCGCAGGGCCATCGAGCAATGTTTTTCCACGTCCGAGATGTCAAGCCTACTCATCGTCAGTGGCCGCCTTCAATCGTCGAGCTAGCCCGACGCATAGCCTCGTTAGGTCCTCACGCGACATGATGCACAGCGCCTCGCCGGCGTCGCTCATGTCAAGCTCAGCTAGCAATCCAGCATACTCGTCAACGCGCGCATCGTCGGGCACTCTAGCAAACGGCGCCTCACGTTCGCGCGCCTCATAGAGGCAATTGAGCAGAGCAGAAACGTCGTCCGACGATAGGTGCTCAGCCATCCATCGAGGTCCCCTGCCGAAAGCGGGGTGCATTGGGTCGCGCGCGTCTCTAGTGGCGACGTGCAACAGCCACATCGTCGCCGTGTCATTGGCGACGTCTGAGTCATCGATAGCGCTGCCCATTGCCTGCGCCGTCTCTCTCGCCGCGGACACACGAGCGTCGATCTCCTCCGCTTTGGTAGGAACACGAAAAGCGATGGGCCCAGGGTTGGATCCATCGCTCTTGAGTGCCAATGCGTCGAATGTGTGCATTCTTCGCTGGCGGTTAGCCAACGCTGACTCGAGCGGGCTTAGTTGACGTTCATCCATTGGAGCCGTCGAGAGGAGTCGAACCCCCAACCAATTGGGTACAGGCCAATAGCTCTACCAGTTGAGCTACGACGGCGCGGCGCAATCGCGCCATTGAATCACTCAAACGTTGCTGGCAAACCAACGAAGTCGAACTTGATCTCCGCTGGATTGCCAACCGACGCCGATCCGCTCACGTTTCGCACGTTGCCCTCAGACGTCATCACTTTGCCATTGCCAGTGTCCACGACCTTTGCGATGACGAACTCGTTTGCGTTCTCCTTTTTCTGGAGTCGCGAGAGCATCGTGCCGCCAACTGGATCGTGCAGCGTAACGCTGATCATCATCTTCTTCGGCGCTGGCGTGACACCCACGTAATCGCCAGACAGCACCTCGACATCCGCATCCTTGTTATCGGTGTTCAGGTCGATGCTGTTTGCGTAGAACATCAGCTCGCCGTTCATATAGAACGCGTAGTTTCCAAAGAGCTTTAGTGAGCCGGCCATTGGTAGTTTCTCCGCGCCTTAGATAGACGGCGACACTTCGTTGATGAGAAAGTTTTGCTTCAGGTTGTGACGCACAATCCTCAGGTCCGCGCGCACGCCAACGCCAGCGCCCTGAATCTCAGCGATGACACTCGCCTTCATGTTGTCGCGCTGAGCGGGGTCAAGCGTCGCAGAGCCATTGTCGATTTTCTGATCAATGACTCGGTACATGACAGCGCGATAGTCGCGAGGATGATTGAAACCCTGCAATGGCTTCGCACCGGGCAACGGGTCCTCCGCGATCTTGAGTTGTCGAATCGAGGACGACTCGCTTTGCACACTCTCCCAAGCGTCGAACAGCGCCGATGGCATGTGCCCAGGGCGAGCGCGGTAATCGCTTTGGCTGTTCGTCTGACACTTCGTCGTTACGTCCCAAACGATGTACGGCTTGCCCGTGCCAGTGAATCCGATCGGCGTGACGCCCGCGTTGAGCATCGTGCGCTGCTCGGTGAATGTTGACCGGTCGTTTTTTGAGAACGGGTCGGGCACGTAGAAACGATCGCTCGAGCTGCGACGACCGTAATCGGCCAAGTGCGCGCCACGATCGGACGCGAGCACGTAGGATCGGGCAGCGGCAGAATGTGCCGCCAACATGCCAGGAGACCAATCGTTGTTTTCCGCGTGGACGTGGAACGCGTACCATTGGTTCATCGAGGTGGCGACCGTCGTCGCTTGCGTCGGAGTTCCGACCTGGCCAGTATGAAGCTCGGCCTGTTTGCCCTTCGACGGAGAGACCCAATCCGTCATAGCGGCGAGGTGTTCGCCAATGCCGTTATCGGTCGACGTGACAGCGCTCGTAACGCTCTTCGGGTTGACCTGGAAATACAGATCGTAGTTCTCTAGCGCTAGGACGAGATTCGTCCAATCGTCATCAGTCGAGCCGGCCGTAACCGAGCCCTTCGTAATGTTCATCGCGTTCGTCTTGACGAACGAGCAACGCAACTGATTGACGTAATGCGTGTGACGAGATCCGGCAGTCGCGGCGGCAGTGGTCAACACGCCAGCTACGTTGCTCGCAACGATCGGCCAATGAAGTTGTCCATTGATCGCGTTTTTGACAGCAGTGGCGACGGTCGTGACCGTGTCGCCGTTAGCGACGGCCACCTCGACATATTCACCAATGCAGTAGAACCGAACAACGCCTTGCGCGCTCGCCGAGGTGGCAAACGTGAAATCGACCGTCGCGGTTGCGGTGCCCGGCTGCACGAACGCAGTCCACACCTGCACGTCCGGGTTTGCGCTGACAGCCGTTCGATAGAGCAAAAGCAGCTCGCTGTGGTAGCCATAGCGCTGAATAACCTCGTCTTCGCCGCCACCGATTGCGACGGGCGTATCCATCGCGAGCCCAAGACCGTCCGCGGTCGATGTGCCCGTGCCGGCAACCTTGTTGCCGCCAATGAAAAGCGCGCGCGAAGCGGTGGCGCCGCCAGACGATCCACGGTTCGGCGCAAGCTCGCGCTTGGTGCCCGGGAGCGGATCGTTGAGATCGATTCCTGTCAGCTGAATAGCCATTAGTTACCCTTGACGTCTTGCGACGTGGAAGCCTCGGCCTTGATGGCCTTTTTGCCGGCGGAAGAATCGAACTTCACGCCGACCAGTTTTGCGGTCGCCTCGTCGGCTGGAATGAGCTGCGGATGGGGCCGATTCATTGGGTCGGTCGCATTGCATTCTTTGGCGCACGATTGCACGTTTGCCCGTGTTGCTGTGATAGACACAATCGACCCCGGCTCCTCGGCTCGCATGATGTTTTGAGCGAGGATGTCGGGGTTGAAAAACCGCACACCATCGGGGACAACGAACCGCATAATCTGCATTGGGATTCCTTTTGCGCCTACGCGAGATCGTGAGGCGATATAATGACTCGCTCGAGCACGTCGAGCGTTGCGCCTTGGCCGTCGTTCACGCCAATCGTGAGAGTGCCGTCAAGCTGAAGATCGCCATCGTCGCCTTCCGCCGGCGAGATGTGCTCAATGACAGACATGCTCGCTGTGACGGCTGGATAGAATCGGTGCACGTAGCCCTCGGCGCCACTGCGGCCACCTGATTGCTGACCCTGAGTTGGCGTCTGCGCCAAGCGACCATAGCTGGCGCTAACAAACTGTAGGTCGACCAGTGACAGAGATTGCCAAACAGGCGTACCCATGGCGTCGTCTCCGTATCCGTACTCGGCGTGCGCGCCACGGCTCGCGCCCTTCGCGATTGCCTTGCACACTGCGCCCATTAGACCATGCCGCGCTGCGATTCCGTCAGGGGTCGCGAGCTGCGGGAAAACGTACATGAGCCTGATGTCTCGCTCGATTGCATCAATCGCGAGTGTCGAGCCCTCTTTGCTCCACGTCGAGCCTTCCTCCCAGGCCCATAGGCCAGGTAGAGGTTGCACCATTGCGCCGTTGATATTGTGCGGGCGCATGAAGCTGTCAGCCGGGTCCCATGGGAATCGAAACGCAACTGGACACGCGTCGGTGATAGCAGCGCTCGAGACTGGCCCACCCTGCTCAGTGAGCTTCGCGTCGAGCGCGTCTTTGATTAGGAACCCAAAGAAATCGAGCAGCCCGATCAACGTTGGATCTTGAATCGCTGTATTGGTGCCGCTTGTGACGACAGGGATCGTCAGCGGGCCGACCTTCGACGTCTCCGAGGGCATCAGTACACCTCGAGATCGGGCCGAACGCGAGTGAGTGGCTGTAGCGTTAGTGTGTAGCGAAACGGCGAACGGAGCACGACCGACGATAGCGCGTAAGGCCTGTTATTGCCGTCTGGCCCACGCACGACGAAATAGAAGTCACGGCCGGCCGCAATGGCTGGCGCAACATCGCTCGGCTCCCAACCTCCGCCAACGTACGCAGGCGTGACGTTGGTAATCGTCAGCGTGCCATTGGGATGGTCGACCACCTTCGGGCGTGGCAGCAGCTCAGTGTCTGCGTTGGTGAGGTTGCCCAGTAGCGCCTCGTTCTCGTCCCACGTACCAACGCGCACAAAAACTCGCGTATTGCGCAGGCCGAATTCGGTAAGCAGCTGCCTACCAGCGTCAATGGTTGGCAAGTTATCGTCGACGACGCTCATCGGTTAGTAAAGCTCGTACGAGGACCCGCCACGCGACCCGCGCGGGGAGATCCCGAGCAAGCTGCCAAGCTCAGAGCGCCAGCGTGCCAGCGTGCCCCTAAGCGCGCCGAGCCGACCAGCGGCCCCCTTCTCCTCAAACCACTCAATCTCGCCCTGCCCGAGCTGTTTGAGACCAGCTGAGGATAGAGCTGTTGAGTAGGCCGCCCACGCATCGTCGCAGCGTTGCAGCACGTCGCGAACGATCGTGTCGGGCCCCTCAACGCTCACCGGATAGGTGCCCGAGTGAGCCTTCGACAGGATCACGCTAATGGTAGCGCCAGAAACGCTTTGCACCGTCACGCGCTCTTGCCGCGAGTCGACGTCAATCACGACCTTGTCGGACGCATTGAAGTTGGCGGCACTGGCAAGCGTTAGCGTGACGGGAGTAGGCGTTGACGACGACGTTACCGCGGTCGAACTAGTGGTCGTCGCGTTGCTGCCAACGTAGGGCTTGATGACCTGATCGAATAGAGCCACGTAGTCAATGCGCGGCTCCGCCCCGATCCCAACAACCGTGAAACCGAGGTGCCACTTGATGCGGCTGATCTCCGAATCAAGTAGCGCCATGGTTAGCGGAAGTTCTTGTCAACGAAGTTGAGCTGAATTGAGTATGTATCTGCTGCCGCACCAGTGGTGCCGCCGGTGAGAACGGCGGCGCGCACGTACTTGAATCCGTGCACAGCTGGAGGAGCGGCAACGACGCGAACGACGGCAGAGTCAGCGCCGGCTGTACCAGTTGCGAGCACAACTTCAGCTGCGTTGTTAGTGGTCGGGCTCACGCGGAGCCACGTCGATCCATCGACGCTCACTTGCCAAATAGCAGCGATCGTAATGGTGTTCGTCTCAGCGAGAACGTTGAAGGTCGCGCTGAGAGAGTGCGGCGCAACGCGATCCATAATCTGCGTATTACCGCCGACGATAGAACCCGATGCGAGGGTGTTAAGGTTGCCAGTGGCCGCGGTGGCCTGGATAGGTCGGAATGCCATTGTGGTGGTTCCTTAGGACGTGCGGATCGAGCAGCCGAATCGGTTGTCGAGGTTGGCGAATCCGCCCTCCATCTCCCAGATCACCTTGCTCTGGAGACCGTAGTTGTCGTCGGTCGACATCAGGATGCGCGGCATCTCAGACACGGCGAGACCAACCTTACCAGGACCGAACATCTGCCCATAGTGGATAGCCACCGAGCTGGAGTTCAACACCTGTTGCAGCGTGTTGCTTTCGTAGATCATGAGCTTGCCAACCTTTCCAATGAAGTTCGGCAGAAGCGGGTTGAGCCCAGGCCCCTGGAATTGCGCATAACGAGCAAACTGGTCGTCGTCCTTCAGCTCGCGGATCTGACGCGAGGTGAGAACGCACGCATAAGTGCCGTCACTGAATCGCGGAATGTGCGAGCCGGCGAGCAGCTCCTCAGCCTTGAACAGTGTGGTCACGTCGAGCGGGAACGCGTCAACGGTCGTCGCGCCGTTATCGGTCGACATGCCAGTCGGATAGACCACGTTGGCGGACGCGACGGAGTCAAACGCGAGCACCATCACGGCATCGAGCCAGCGATCGAAGTCGCGAACGAGTTGCATGCCGCGGTACTCCACGAGATCGTGGACAGCGCGCTTGGCGTCGAACTCGTCAATCGCAATGGGAGCAACGCGGTTGTTCGTCTGGTCGAACGGGCCAGAGAAGCGCTTCAACGTGAGAGGCACCTGTTCCATCTGCAGGTCAATCGGAACGGTAGAAATCGTAGAGCCGCTCGACACCTCACGCGACGCCTCGGTGTACGTCGTGTTGCTGAACTTCGGGCGGTTCAGTCGAATCGTGTGACCGACGGCGCCCTCGTTTACTGCGACAACTGCCTCGGTCGCAATGGGGTCCGAGAGCACAAGTCGATGTTCGTCGACATTGGGAACGGACGCGCCAGAAGCTGGTCCACCGCGGCCAGGGAGACCATAGCCGTGACCACCGTTGAGCTTGAACGCGAGCGCGTTCTTCGCGAGCAAGCCGTGGAGGTATTGAGGCTCGGGCTGCCGAAGCAGCAAGGCTGAGGTGATATCGTAGAAGTCTTCGGGAAGAGAAATTCGCGTTACAGCGGGCATTGATTGGTCCCTTTAATTGCCCGAAGACTTGTCACCGATTAGCCGGTGACGCGCTTGCGAGCGTCGCTGATTGCTCTTTGATTGAGCAGGTAGTAATTGGCCGCTGCCATGGGGTTTTCGGCCCGAAGGCGTTCCCATGTAGCGAGGTGGTTTTCAGTCATCAAGACGGCGGCCTGTGGCGCAGGTGCCGCCGGAGTTGTGTTCGCTGGCGCTTGCGTAGGTTGCAACAGCGCAGAAGCGGCTTGCTGAGTCCAGGTCGGACGAAGCTTTTCAATCACCGCAATGGCTCGCGCGCCGTCGCCTCCGGACAGGTCCTCAACGATTGCTCGCTGAGATTCCGTAAGCGTCGACAGCTCACGCTTTGCCATTGCTGAGATGGCGTCACGCAGCGACTTCGTTTCAGTCTCGAGCGGCTCGAGCTGCTTGATGCGAGCCTGAAGTTTCTCAGATTCGCTCATTCGCTCCGTCTCAAGTTCGGCGAGCTTCTTTAACTTCGCCTCAACATCATCAAGAGACTCACCGCCGAAGCGCTTGGCAATCGCCTTGCGCTCGCGCTCTAGACGAGCGGGAAGCCATTGCGGGTCTTCCGACGTCGCCGGCTGCGGTGGCTGCGCGATTGGTGTCGCAGCAATGGTTGCAGCTGGCGATTGGATCGGTGCATTCGTGCCAACGGCAACAGCCGCGGGCGATTCGGTATCGCTCATTATTCCCTCCGTGTTTTTCCCGTCGCGTCCGACGTGGGAGAGCGGGCCGAAACCCGCAGTTGGTTAGTGCGTCGTTACGAGATCAGATACGAGATCGCGACAAGCAACGGGCGGTCAGAAACCCCGCTCGCGGCATTGGTCTCGACGGCCGAGGTGTCGTTCAGATTGAACGTCAGATCGGAGCCAGACACAGCCCAGGTGCCGGTCTCAAACTCGGTCGAGCTTTGCAGTCCACGACCGGCCATACAGGCGCCTTTGAGTGTAATGGTCTTACCGTCGCGCCGTTGATTCGCGATAGCGGTAGAGATCGCGGTGAGCTGCCCGTTGTCCGAGGCAGCGGTGTACGCGCCGAGCGTGAAGCTCACGAGCGCGACGCCGATCTTCTCGCCGCCGAACGACTCCTTGAGCAGGTTGATGCCTTTGACGGTGCCAGCAATAGTAGCCATTGATTCGAGCCTTCTTTAGTAGATAGCGAGCACGACCGCGGTGGTGCCCGTGGTTTTCACGATTGAGACTTCGCAGTCGATTCGCTGAAACAGAGTGACGCCCGTTAGCGTGATAGTGTCGCCAACCGGAGTGATGAACGAGAGGTTTCCAACGGTCGTAACGAACAGCCCACGCGCTACGCCACCTGGCAGAACAGTCGTGTCGTTCGGCGTTACCGCCTTCATCGTGCGCGGTACGGGAGCGGATCGCATCGTTATCGCTTGCCCCCATTGCGCCGATCGCCATTGCGATCAACCGGCGGCGCAACACTCGACACTTGGTTCGTTGGCTCGGGCTGAGAATCAAGCCACGACGCCTCGCCGCAGCGACAGCAAACAGCGTCACTATCGGCGGCTACATTGTGACAACAGGCGCATAACTTCATCAGTTTGGTCTCACGGATTCTTGCGGCTCGTCTGCCGCGTCAAGCATGCGGCGCAGCATTGCGCGCTCGGCTTCGTATTGACGCAGCTCCTCGATTCGATCGGTGACGAACGCCAGCCGATCGCGCGCCATCGTGACAATATTTTGAGGCTCGAGTTTCGTTGGCTCACGCGTGTTGCGAACCTCGATCACTTGAGCCTCGGCCCGCTTAGTCAGATCGTTGGCCGCTGGGAGTGCTGGCATTGCTAGCGCCCCGCCGCACCTCGGGCACGCGTCGACAACTCGCATGCTCTCTAGCACGTGTTGAAACGGGTAAACGTCGACATCGCAAACCTGGCAGCGCGTCAATCGTCCTCGCTCTCACCGTCAGCTGGCTTGCTCTCGATTGCATTACGCTCAAGCTTGTCGCCAGCGCCGCCAGCCGGCTTAGCGGTCGTATCGTTGCTTGATTCAGAGTCCAGCATCTCGAGGTATTCGTCCACGTTGTGAATATGGAACACGCCCTCGGAGCGAAGCTCTTCAATTGCCGTGCGCTTGGTAATCAGGCCAGCCGCTAGAGCCGACTTGACGTACTCAATCGTCTTGGTTGATCCATCGGAGTCGAGCGAGAAATACGGACCCCATTGAATGGCCAACTCGGGCGATAGCCAACCGTCTGGTGTGCCAAACGACGCGAGCACGGGCAGCGCTTTTTTTAGCCCACCAAGTCGCAGCCCACGACCAGCTCTAGCGACTAGACGAAGTGCCATGTCGACCACTGGCTTGATAAAGCCTTCTGCGAAATCCTGCCGCTCGCGGTCGCACGTCCTAACGAGTCTGTCATAGAGGCGAGCAATTGCCTTGCCGCTCAGCTCGGCCGAAAACTTCGCGCTATCAGGGTCGATAAAAACGACCCCCATCGACTCAGCGATCTTGCCACGTAGGTCACGCACGTTCGCGTCAGCCGCGGCGAGCGCATCGCCTGGCAGCGTGATCTGCTCAACCTTGGTGTCGGGGCTCTCATACGTCCAGACCGAACCAACGCCGCGTGCGCGCGCCTTGTGTGCGCTCGACCGCTTCGTTGCGACCCACCCATTGCGCGGGGCACCGGTGACAGGATCAATCCCGCCACCAATAACGACCTGCGCTTGTCGCCCTTCGTTAGCAGGACTCGATTGCGGGTCTACGCCGATCTCGATCCATTGCGGATCGCTCGCGTAGATTGCGCCTCGGTGGCGCAATGAGATGCCCCAATTGAGCGCGTCCAGTTCGTCAAGCAGCTTGTCGTGAATCGCGCGGCCATCGACGCTAGCGCTAGCGATCGTGTGAGACGCACGACGCCTGTGCCACACTACAGGGCAGTAGCCGAGTCCGTGGTCAACCGAACGCGAATCGTCGCGCAGCCATTCGTCCGGCTCGCCGCCATTCTCGCTGGCCTTTGCTGGCAGAAAAGTCACGTCGCTCTGAGCGTCGATTACGCGTCGATAGATCATCGCGCGCACGGCCCACCCATTCGCGTCCCTGTACTCCTCGAGATAGGGATAACGGATCTCAACTGACTCGCACGAACCGTTGGCCAAAAACCTTGGTGATGTGACGCACGGGTCGAGCTTTTCGATCCGCACTCGACCATTCACAATCCCAACAACTCCGACGGCCGTGCCAACAGATAGTGCGCTAGCCATTGCGTCGCAGAACACAGGTCGAAGCGACGCTTGATCGCCGATGCAATCAATCAGTTTCGCAATGGCCTCGCTCTCGTCCTCAGACAGCGCTAGCCCGTCGTCCTCGTCCTCGTCAATCTTTGGCGCGATCTCAGGATAGCGGCCTTCGCCAAGGCACATATCAACGATCGACTGAATTGCCGCGTCGACGATTGGATAAACAAACACGGGAGCGCGCTCGAGCACTGGGACGCTATCGTCCCACATCGACGTGCGGCCATCGTACTGGGTCCCCTCAACGTAAGCTCGCAGCCTGCTAAGCCGTCCAAACCTTGGAGGGTAGTTAGCTGCTAGAGCGCGGTTGGCCTCAGCCTGTCCAATGAGCTGAGTCATTATCTAGTCTCGTGTCGCGTGTTTTGGATGCGCCCGAACCGCCCGACCATTGCGTAGCGGAGCGAGTCGATTGCGTGGTTATTGCGATCCTCGATTGCGTCGACGAACAGCTCAGACCCGCGCTTGTCTCGTTTCCAGCGGTACTCACTCAACTCGCGAATCGTATTCCTACAGCTCGGCGAAACGTAGAGCCGAGCGTACTCGCGACCGTCATCGGTTGCGCGCTTGGCCAACATGTTGGCGACCCTAGCGATACCAGGCTCGATCGCATTGTCGACGTCAGCAACGCGAGCGCCGCACTGCCGGATCTGAGATACCATATCAGCGCGCGATGGGTCGACATACCATCGAGTGCGTTCGCGCGGGAGTCGATTCACAATGGCGTCATCGGTCACGCGCCACCAATCGGGCACGCGTTCCCTCTCGTACGTCTCTCTCAACACCCAAGCGACGGCATCCTCGCCATGACCAGCGACACCTATCTCGAGGCGAACGCCAGGATCGGCAAAACCATGATCGCCGCCGACTAGATACTCCGTCCAAACAGTCGCGCTGCTCGGCTCGCGTACGTGAAACGACTCGTCGAACATCGGGAAAACGAGGCCTTCGCCGCTATCAAAATTGCATTCCCACTCGCGCTCGAATCGAGGAAGCCAACCCTCTGCAATGGCAAGCCGTCGCTGAGCAGCCGTGCTCTCTTGGTCGACCGATCGTGGGAAGTCTCTCCACGTCCAACGTCGAGAGTAATGGTCCTCGGTCCTAGCCATGCCGCGCCTGTGCGAGCGATAGAGCAGCCCGTGCCTCCCGCGCGTCGGAGTGCCACCGAGCATTTTGCGACGGAATGAGAACGGCTCGGAATGCCACGGCGTGCATACCGCGTCAAAAAACTCTAGCTCGATATCGTCAGCCTCGTCGGCGAAGATCGCATCACAACGGATGCCGCGGAGCCCTTCGCGTTGCTCCTGTGAGACGAACTGAATCCAGCTGCCGCCTGGAAAGCTGACGCGGTAATCAACCTTATTGAACGACCCTCGCAAAAACGCAAACCGCGTTGCGAGCATGTTCTCGAACACTGGCAAAACAGTCTTCTTCGACTGCGCCAGCGTGGGCATAATATAAACGATTCGCACTCCGGCGAATCCAGCGAGCGGACGGAAAACATAGTCCCATGTGCTCACGAGTAGGAGCATGCACAGGACGATGAACCACGTTTTGCCGCCCCCTCTTCCCCACGGGCAAACGACAGTCGATCCGTCGCGCCAATAGGACCACGCGGCCCATTGTGGTTGATTGAGTTTGAAGCTAGGCGAGCAGGCCGGCATCAGTTGGACGCTCAGTGCCGAGCCCGTCAATCGGCATCACACTGGCCTCGGCGTCTGGTCCGATCGTGACAACGATCGCTTGAGCACCACTCTGCGACGTGCCGGACATCAGCCCGTTGAGGCGAAGAGCGATCTCGATGTTCCGACTCGCGGCGGCTATGACGGCGGGGTCGTTACTCGACTGAGCGATAATCGCGGAACGCTCAGCTAGGCGAAGCGTGTGCACACGAAGCCGCTCAGCGATAACGGACGCGTCATCGTCAGTCCCAATTGGCGCAACTGGGCGCCGGCTCGGGATTAGGCTAGCGATATTCGGAGCACGTTTGGATGCCACGCGGGCCAATGGCGCGCGATGGCAACCGCGTGTGCGGTAGGGCAGCCGTTTATGGGGCCTGCGCCCTCAAGGCCCGGCGCCTAGCGCGCGCCTATTAGGTTGTGTATTGGGGCACACGTCACCAAACGATAGGCAACTAAACAGGACCAGACGTGAACGCCGCCGAGCGCACATCGACGCCGCAGCGCTCGGCCTCGTCGCGGACCACTGCGGCTAGGTCGTCGGTGGGGGTCATCGCTGAGCCTCCCAGCATGCGCGACCAAGTCCGTGATGTTCGCGGCAGTCCTCGTGCGTGAGGCACCACGCAGGCCGCACGTCCAGAGTGGAGCGCGCGTCGAGTCGGTCTCGTAGCGCATCGCGCACACGTCCAAGCATGATGACGTCGGGCGGCCCATTGATGCCGCGCACCAGCACGGTCACGCGACAATCTGCCTCGTTCGGCATCGGATCTGCCACGTAGTGAACGTCAACAGATGCGGCCAGCGAGAAGTGCACGGCCAGGAACACGCGCAGGTCTGACGCCACTCCCGTTGCGCTCATCGCCCACACCTCCCGCAACGCTCACCCATCGCCATCTCTGCCGCGACACACCGGCGCACCGCGGCATCGTCTACCACTGGTGCACCGCCACGCGCCAACCTGTCAGCGCGGATCCTGGCCAGCATCGCGTCGCGCTCCTCGTCGGTGAGGAGACGCGGCGTCGTGGCGCAGGTGCAGGCCCATTCCAGAGCGTCGAGGCGGGTCACTTCTCCGCCTCGCCGGTCAGCACTGCGAGCGCTGCTCGCACGTCCCATGTATTCACCTCAAAGAATTATTCAACGCCCACGCTCGCATCATGCTGTCAAATGCGTCTTTGAACGCAGGCACCGCGAGTAACTCCGATAGAGGGATCCTTCTGCGCCCGCGTTTGACCAATCCGTGAGATCGAAGGATCTGCCACATGCGCCACCTCCCGCAACCATACAGCGCGGCAAGTTCGACGGTCGAATAGCTCGGCTTAATCTCCGGCCTTGCACTCACGAGACGCCAACCTCGCGACTTGTTCTGTCTCTCGATTGGCGCGCGTCCTGGATCCTACGGGTCGGAGTAATAGATGTTTCGCTGTAGCAGCGAAGCAGGTCGGAGACCATTAGCTCAGACTCGAATACAAGCCCCTGCACGTCTCGGTGAGTAGAGACCCTCAACGCCATTAGCGCAGCCCTGAGCCTCTCGATTGGCGGTCGCTTTTTTGATGCGCATATCGTTTTAGCGTGCTCGCAAAACACAGCAGCGGCCGAGATCTCGTATGGCAAGCTTCGGCCCTTGAAGTGCGCTTCAAGCCGTCCGACTTGAGCGCGCGTCAGGCACCTAAGCCTCGCCTCGATGTCGGTCGCTTTTGCGGCGTGCGAGCATCGCTCGATTGCGCGATCTTCGATCTCGCTAATGTCGACACCGTGCGATGTGGTCCGCCCTTCGTAGGCCGCCTGTAACTGCGATCCGAAATTCGACCGCAAGCCGGCATCGCCTTGCCACGAATCGGGACCTGAACCGTAATACCAACGAAGGTCGGCTTCTGCGCTAACTCGGCTCATAAACGCTCATCGAGACCTACTCTCGAGGTAGACCAATCGAGAATGAAGCACGTCGAGATCGCACCTCAGCTCGGCCAATTCCACCAATAGCTCAGATACTGACTCAGCAAGCTCACGAAGATCTTCATCACGCGTGGTCGTTTTTTTCATGCTTGGCCCGTCAATCGCACCATTCGTTTGCCATCTACCGTTTTGCTCTCGACCGCGCCCTTTTTCTCGAGCGCATCGATATGCTGATGAGTTGCACGTACCGTGAATCGAGAGCACGAGCGCCACACCATCGAGACGTGGACCCATTCACCGGCGCTCGCTATGAGCGTTGTTAGCACGGTCGACTGCAATGGCGTCAAGCAATTACTCACTGGCAACCTCCAATACACCTCCGCTCGCAAGCCACGCGCAAAACCGATCGTGAGCCGACGGCTCGACTGTTTCGAACCATAGCCAAGTGAGCCTAAAAAACTCTGACAGCTCGTCAACGCGCGCGACCCTGCGCTGGCCGTCAACGGAAACGGTCACCTGGTTTGGAGAGATCAGCCCAGCAACGCGCGCGACGCGCTCTAGGTTTTTCTCGCGAGTGTCGAGAGCCTTCGAGCTTGCCTCGGCGAGCGACTTGACGTCGAGCGGCGATGTTGGGACTGAATCGGCCACCATAGCAGCCGTGTCCCTAACGAGCTTGTCGACGTCCGTATCGTGCTGTACTGCCCTACGCCAATAGTGTTGTCTCACCAGCTCAGGATCAGAAGCGAATCGAACGATCCTACCGGCCTCGCAAGCGTCGCGCTCAATTGAATTGTGCGATAGCGGAGTCCCGCGTTCAGCGAGGATTGCAACGATGTCGGCCGGGCTCTTTTTTGGTACCCACTGGTCTCGACCCATCAATTCAATGATCAGTGTGAGCCGCTGATCCTTGTCGCCAATGTCGAGCCCAAGTTCGTCGGTTAGCTCGTGGGCTATCGTTCGTTTGACGATCGTGTCTGTCACGCCTTTGCGCCCCTATCCTCAGGAGTCGAGAGCCACGATTGAACGGGATGCCCAGGACCAAGCCACGTAATCCTGAATCCATTGCACGCGCCAGACTCGCAATCGTCAACCAAGTGGCGAATCGCGGTCGCTGCGGTCCGATTTATTCGCAGCATCACATCGCCGTCAACCGCCTTACCAACGAAGCTACGCTCCTCAACTTCCACGAGGCCATAGGACGCAATCTGAGATTGGAACGCGGCGTCCGTGGGCGAGTTGCCAGTCGCGCCGACGACCGCCTCACGAATCGCTGGCCCAACGTCAATTAATGGTGTCGGATCAACCAACTCAGCTACCTCGAGAATGCGGCTTGCGATCCAGTAGCGAATAGAACGAACCATCACACGCCTCGCTTCGTCTTGAGAACACCGTGCTTCGTCACCAGCCCATCCTGCGTTGGGTGAGTCACGCTATGCCGCGGGTTGTGAAACTGAATCACCAATTCGCCAAGCCGCTTCACCTGACGAGTGGCTAGGTCACCGCTATGGGCAAGGTGGCCAAGCGCGATCAATTCCTTCTCGAGCTGGCTCATGTCAGTAATCATCATCGAGCCCCTCGTATTCGCTAACGGCCGCAACGCGTTTCACTGGTTGCGCAGGTGCGGATTTGCAACACTGCCCGCATAGCCCGCGCGCCTTGTCGGCCCACGAGTCGCTAACGATGTCGACCTTGCACACGCCGCAGCGTCTCATTGGAGTGTGCACGCCAAATTCTTGCCAGCCGCTCGGGCTGCGCCACCACTCGTCGGTGTTCATTTGCTATCACCAAAACGAATCACCAAAGCTCGCCCTTTCTCGGATAGACGCCTGAGAACACCGTCGCCATAACGAGCGGCTATCATATCCGCACGCAATCCGGTAGTCACAATCGTAGGCCTGTGCGTGCGATGACGCTCCGATATAACTCCCTCGATGGCTGCGCGGCTGTCCTCGTTCTGCGCCTCCTGACCTAGGTCGTCCAGCAACAGCACGGCGCACGATCTCGCGATCGCAATCGCTTGCGGCATGGCGCCGAGCCTCGTCTCGCGAACGGAAGCGGCCAGGTCGTTCGCCGCTATCCAGCAACCTCGGCCCGTCAACGCCTCGAGCTTTGCGCGATACAACGCCGAGCCCAGAGAAGTCTTGCCGGACCCCTTCGGGCCAGCGAGCAGGGTTACACTATGCGCCCCATCGAACCGCTGCCAATCGGCAGCGACGGGGCAGCGCGTGGCCATCTCGGCGCACCCTAGTCGAGCCCAACGAAACTCCGCTGGCATGCTCGTCGTGATGGATCGGTCGCGAATCGCTGACTCGGATTCGGCGCTTGGCTCTGCGGTCCAGTGGCGCCGCGCGCTGGCTAGCAATTCGGCGAACAGGTCAGCTTTCATTGAACCCACCATCGCCAAAATCTTTGGCCGTTGGCTGCACCGAGGACTTTAGTTTATGGCTCGGTCTGGACCGTGGGCCGTTGCGAACGAACCCGACGACGATTGATATGATCCGGCTCGCCGACACCACCTCACCGCCGACCTGTTGTGTCGCAATGAACGCGTCGGCATCGGCGATTGCCCCGGTGACGTCCGCCAGCGAGTGCTTCCCGGAGTAACCGAACTCGCGACAATGACTGGCCAACGAATGGGCAAATTCTGGCGTGGCCAGGTGCCGAAGTTTTTTGCTCGCCGATAGCGCGACCGTCACCGATTCAATCGCGACATTGTCCAACGATGGCGGCGCAGCACCAGGCCCAGCGCCGCGCGCGCGCGTCTCCTGACGAGAAAGAGGCTGCGGCTTTTTGGTTAAGATCTCTTCTGAGATCTCTCTGAGATCGGGATCGGGATCGGGTACATGATTACAGGCCGGTAACACGCCGGATACAGGCACGGCTTGTGTCCGGTTACAGTCTCGGCTTGTGTCCGGCTTGTGTCCGGTTACAGGCCCGTCTGCAGGCGGTCCTGTAACCGGCGTGTAACCGGTTACAGGACCGGTTACACGCCGGCTTGTGTCAGGACGCAATCGCGACCTGTAATCGGTGACATTGGCGCGTTTGCGATCTCGCTCGGCTCGCACTGATTGCGCGGTCGGTTGATACAGGTGCCAGTCGTGGAACGTGTACCCACCGTCCGATGCGACCCATAGGCCAGCAGTCACAAGGGCCGCAGCAAGCCGCTCGGCCTGTTTGCGATCGCCAACGAGCCGAACCGCCCGCTCGTCAGAAACGAACCCGTCTGTCAGCTGGTCGACGCAATAGGACGCGGCCAATAGCCAGAGACCCATCGCCTCAACGCCAGCGCGCTCGACCTTCGGGTGTGAGTGGAGCTTGTCGTCCACGCGCGCCCACGTCAAAGCAAGCCGGCCTTCCTGGCCTCGCATAGGAATAGTTCGCGGACGTAGGACGAAACGCGCATCGTATCACTATGCACGGTCTTGGTTTTTTGTCTAGAGGCAAGCGATTCGAGCGCGCGCAACTCTCGCGGCGACAAGCGCATAGAGAGTTGCTCAACGCGCTTATCGTCTTCGTCAGGTACCAGTTTCGGCATTGTCGTCCTCCGGTTCGCGCACTCGCGGGCTTGTTTTGGTTGCGTGGTTTTTTAGAGGTCTGCGGTTTTAGCGGCGGAACGAGCGGTCCAGCTCGGCGAAGTTTTCGCTGATGGCGCGAAGCATTGCGCGCTCCTCGTCGGTGGCGGTAGCAATGGCGATCGCCCAACAGGCGTTGAAGGCGGCACTCGAGACTCGCAGCATTTCGCGAACAATCGTGCGGGTGGCTTCGGAGTTTTTCATGGTCGTTTTTTCCTAGATGGGCTCCGTCACACCTTCGCGCGCCAGATCCTCAGCCGCGCGCTTGACTAGTTCCTTGCGGATCGCTGGCACGCTTACACCTCGCGTCCACGCGTCCGGGTCGATTCGACGAGCGCGAGCGATAACCGCGTCCCAGTACCGCTCACGTGCCGCGTTCTTGTCACTCATCGGTGATCTTGATCGATGTGCAGCGGATGCCATTAAAGACGACCACATGCTTGACGGGCCATTGAAGCGCGACCTCTACAGCATAGGCGCCCGCGCGCTGCTCGTATAGCCATTGCACCTTGCTCTCGTCGCCATCGTCAACGCCAAGCCAATCGGCCACTCCGTCGCGAACCGCCTTTGCGCTGCTAGCTAGATTGTCGGAGTCGAGTCGACGTGGACCGATGCGCGTCAACACGACAAGCGCCGGCCAATGCGTAGGCTTGGTGAGTTCCTGCGAGCACATGATGCGAGCGAGACTGCGCTCGCGCTTCACTCGTGCTGAGCGTGTGCGCCAGTTCTCGCGCGCGTTTTGAGAACCGCTGAGACGCAGGCCAGGAATAGTGATGCTTTCGTTCACTTCGTCACCTCAAAACGCCGCGCAAGCATGACGAATGCTGCCGCTGCCACTGTTGGAACTTGTCCGTTTCCAATGCACCTAAGGCGGTCCACCCGAGCGGCCAGCCCATGAGCCACTCGACCCACGTCGGGTTCAATTGGCCACCCGTTTTTTGCGGATGAAGCATCGCTCCAAGTCCACGGCCATTCGCTCCGACCTTGTGATCGTGCACCACTGGCGTTGGACACTTCCTCGCCATCGTCGAACTCCGGCCCGTCGCCATCGCACGCTGCGGCCCACCGCAGCGCAATGGCGGCGACTTGGATCACATCCTTGCGCATAGCGTAGCGGTCGCGCGAACCCTGTCGCATGAACACGTGCGCTTTGAGTTCCTCGATGGTTGTTGATTGGATCAAAGTACGCACCACCTTCCGCCGCGTCCAGGACCCCACACAAACCAGGCGGCCGTAACGCTATCTGTACCAATCGTGTCGGATCTGAATCGAGGACGCCTGCTGAGTACGTACACGTCAGCCGGGTTGGTTTGGTGTAGCGACTTTCTCTCCGCGCTTTCCAGGAACGTTAGTCTGACTAGGGCAGCAACCGTTCTCGATGACTCGCAAGTTGAATCGAACTCGCGCTTCCACGAAAGCGCTTTCTCAACAAAAGACTGCGAGCTAGTGAATGGCGGGTTTAAAACGCATAGGTCGGCGTCTGGCCACTCAATGGCGAGAGCGTCGGCGCATAGCCAGCCATTCCTAAACGCGCGCTCCTCGTTTTTTTCAATCCCGTATGCTGTGTCGGCTCCGGGGAAATGTCGCAACAAGTCTCCGTTACCAGCGCACGGGTCGAGTATAACGCGCGACGGAGGCAGGTGCCTTAGAATTGGGACAATTGCATCGCTCGGTGTTGGGTAGTAATCGTCGGCCATTCGTTGCCGCTTAGCGCGAGACTCAAGTTCTTGCAGGGTCACAGCGCCCCTTCGATCTGAAAAAGGCTAGGCTGCTCTTGCGGCCTACCTAGCGCAGCGCTGGCCGCGTTTTTGACAGCTTGAACGTAGTAGCTTTCTTTCAGCTCAACGCCGATGGCTTTACGGCCATTGAGCAGTGACGCATACACCTCTGAGCCGACGCCCATAAATGGCGTGAGCACGGTTTCGCCAGGGTTTGACCTGAGGGCTAACACTCGCTCGATTACGTCCAACTGAAGTGGGTGTACGTGGCGCTCGTCGTCCGGCGATCTGCCAGCCTCGAACGGGACGACCCTATCGATTCGAACATCGTCCCAAAACGCCGAGGCGTACTGTCGCCATATCCATTGCGAGAATTTGTTCTTGGTCTGGTCTCCGGTAAAGTTTTTGAACTTTCGGTACTCAGAAGGCATCTCTCGACTACCGGCGTAATAGTCCAGTCCAGTGGCGTGCCGGATTGGCTCCCTGTTCTCTCCACGCTTACGGAATAGTAGTAGGTAGTCCGCGCTAGCAACGTCGCACAGAGAGGAGTCGTCGATTACCTGACAATGCGCCAGTCCCTTGGCCATCGTGCGCATACGCACGCCAAGAGGCTCTTTCCAAACAGCATGGCGAGCTACCATCTTAAACCCAACGCGCTCGTGAAGACGGACAATCTCGCCCGGAAGGTCATAGAGAGTTCCGCCTCCGTTCGGGATGTCCGCGCAATGAACTGCGGTGAATCTTCCTGGCATCGTGACGCGCTCAATAGCGCGGACTAGAAACTCGTAATGCTCGTAAAACTCGTCCCTTGTTTTGCAGTTCGACATATCCCGTTCCGACGAACTGTAATGGTACAGTCCGCAGAATGGCGGAGAGTATACTGATAGGTGAACCGACTTCTCGGGTAGCTTGGGTACAATCTCACAGCAATCGTCGTGGTAAAGCGAATAGTTTTTTTCGATGACAGGGTTCACGGGCTAACTCCGATCCATGAAGGCATTGCAAACTCAGACGGCCTATAGGTTGAGGCGTCAACCGTGGTCTTTTCGTTCATGTTCCTGACCATTAGCTCGAACATTGACTCGGCCGCCGATGACTTCTCTTGCAGGTTTTTGAGCACATTAGGCTCGCCGTCGGTTGTTACGATGTCAACAGTTACAGGTCGTGTTTGACCATAACGCCAGCACCTGCGAACGCTCTGATAAAGCTGCTCATAGCTATGGCTCGGGAAAAAACTCATTCGATTGCAGTGTTGCCAATTCATGCCCATGCCAGCAACAATAGATTTAGTTACCAGTGCCCTAGCCTGCCCAATCCTGAACGCCTCGAATTTCTCCTCTTTTTCTTCGTCTGAATCGCGGCCTGATACCTGTATTGCTCCAGGCACGATCTTTTCTAGCAGATCGCCCTCATCGTTCAAATGGCACCAAGCCACGAACGAATCCGCTCCAATCGACTTCTCCGCCACGGCCTCGCACCTAGCCGCGATTGTCTGTCGCCTATCTGCTCTCTGCTCGCGCAGGTCTCTAGCTGGCTCCACAAACAGACAACCAGGACGCGGCTTAGATGCCTTGATCTCGGTCACTAGATATTCGATCGGCGGTAGGGTCATGGGTCCGTCGTCGAATCCAAGATCGCTCGGCCTTCGCACGGCTCTGGCCCACGACCCGACCCACTGCCAAAATGCGACCTTGGCGTGAGGCTTCAGCCTGAACTTTGTGGCAAGCGAGATCGGCGACATGCTTTGTGCGCTATTAGTAAAAAACCGAGAGAGCATGTCTTGGTGTCCTAGGTGTCCAAGCGCCTCGCTGGAGTTTCCAAGTTCAAGTGTGTCATTAGGTGCAGGTGTAGCGGTAGCCAGTAGTCGATAGCGAATCTTTTTTGAGAACTCAATGATTGAGTTTCTAGTGGCGCCGTCGAAGGCCTTCAGGATTGAAGACTCGTCACACACTAGACCGCCGAAGTGATTTGGATTGAAATGGTGGAGTCGCTCATAATTGGCAACAACAATTCCAGCGCTAGACGGCAGATATCCGTCTAGCGATCTTGACGCGGTCATCCCGAATCTTTCCGCCTCGCGAATCATCTGCGGTGCCACCGCCAACGGCACCAAAACCAGAACATGCGCGTTTGATTGTTGCACTACGTTCTGGGCCCAAGCCAGCTCGATAAGAGTCTTGCCCATTCCGCACTCGGCGAACACCGCGGACCTACCAGTTTCACAGGCCCAATCAAGAAGCGACTCTTGGAAATCGAACATGCCGCGAGGCGCGAACGATCTCTTAAAGCCGTTTTCGATCTTACTGTGAGCTTTTCTGGCGATAAATTCTTGGTAGCTCAAGATGGCCTCCGAGCTGATTTGTAGATCGCCTGCCTCGACACGGCCTCATTGGCAAAATCAGATCGTCTCCGAGTCAGGAGAACAGTGAACCCGCCTCGGTCGTGAATGCCTACCACGCGCACCGATTTGCATTGATGAATCTTCGCCATGCGGCACGCGCTAAGAACGCAATCGCACGACGATTGGCGGCAAGTCGAGCAGCTGAATTTGCACAGCACCTTCGACCCATCGCGGACCTCGTACGCGACGAACGACAAACTTTTTAGCCCCATTGTCTCCCTGACGTAATCGACCACTCGTGATGCGAATAGCCCAAGCTGTTCGGACATAGCTCAAATCACCATCGGCATAATTACCCCGACGAACTCCGTTCCATCTCCGTCCGGTCGAATTGTGATTGGGTCACGATCTCCGGACATCCCAAGGATCGCTGAATCGCACTCGAGCGCGTCGAGTGCCTGAATGATGTACGTCGAGTTTACGCCAAGCTCGACCTTGGCGGCGTTATAGTCGACCGCGATCTCGTCGTAGCCATTGCCGGAATCGGCGCTCTCGCCGATGATCCTCAGTTGGCCATCCGATAGCGACAGTTTTACCCCGCCAGTTCGCTCGGACGCCGACACCGCAACGGCTCGGAGTGACTCGGCGAATTGCTCTCGCGGCACTGAGACGCTAGCTGAACTGGACTTTGGGATTACCTGCTCGACCGGAAGAAACGCGCCGTCGCACGTCGACGCTCCGAGAACGATTCCGTCCACCTCAACGTAAACCCAAGTCCCGTCCTGCGTGACAGTGGCAATCGAATCGCCAGCGTCGACCATGGATCGCAATTGGGTCACAGCGCGGAGAGGAAGCAGGCAATTGAGTCGATCGCAATCGTCCGACGCGTCGACCTGGACGCACGCTCGAGACAGGCGATGGCCGTCCGTCGACGCTGCCACGATCGAACCATTCGACCAAGCGATGCTTAGCGAATTAGTTGCGGGCCTTGTTTCGTCTTGCTGAATTGAGAACGCGGTCAGCGATAGGACCTGAGCGATCGTGGAAGCCGCGATTGACGAAGCTTTGCTGCTATCGCTCGGGCTGCGCATTGCTGGGAAGTCGGACCCGGGCATTCCGTGGATCGTGAATTTGCGCGGCGAGCCGTGCGCCTTGATCGTGACAGTCCCAGCTTCAGTGGCGCTAACAGTGATGTCGCCGTCTGGCATTGCTTTGATCCGTGCAATGAGATCCTTCGCCGGCAATGCGACCGAGCCTTGTTTTTTGACGTCGCAAGACACGGCACCAGTGAGAGACACGTAGAGATCGGTGGCCGATGCGCGGATCTCTTTTTTGCTAGCCGATAGGAGCACCGAGTTTAGCCCCGGCACGGTCGCGAGCTTGGCGGAAGCTCCCTGCACTCGAGACACGAGACGAAGCAGATCTTTTTTCGAGACGTTGATGTTCATTCGATTCCCTTGGTTCGTTAGATTGCAAGTCTTAGCCGCTTACCGGCTCACTCGGATCATTGCGTCGGGGTTAGCAGCGCAAGATTTGGTCACCTCGCAGAGCCATGCCAGCGCGCTACTGTATGAGCCCCAGCCGTTAGCTGGATTCAGTGGCTCGTATGTATCTGGGAAATCGCGCATATTGTCTACCGCCGCGACTAGATGCGGCAAAACCTCGCGCGCGCGCATCCCGTGGCTTTTGTACAGGGCGTCATAGCAGCCAGCGCGCAGCCACATTTCGCGGACGTTGTGCGTGTAATTGTAGTCAATGGTTTCGTCTCCACGCCCGCAGTGCACGCAAGGATCGATAACCAACCTGAAGTCGAGGCTCATTTGTCAAACCCCAATCTGCTCAACGATTCGAGCAGGGCCCTCAATCGTCGGGCGTGAATGGCCGACCGCACATCGCGCAGTCGATTAGCGGGCGTCCTAATCACTGGCCGCTTTGGCTCGCGCATGATGTTGATCATCGTGCGCTGAGGTGAGGCTATCCCGAGTTTCATTGGAACCAGGCCACAGCGAACAACGCACCGATTAGCAGGGCAGTTAGGATCCCAGCAATGGCAGCAATGGCGGAATCAATGGTCACGATTCCACCTCCAATGCCCAGGTCGCTCGTTCTCGCTCAAGTTTTTTTAGCCAATCGGCCACGTTTTGTCCGGCCATCTCGTTGACGGCCAGTGCATGATTTTTGACAGCTTCATCCCTGGTCCAGCCCGGCAACAACAGCGCATCGCGCCAACGGTCTTGGTGGGAATCATCTACCAGGGCGAAAACCATGGTCTCGTAAAGCCGACCGCCTTTTGGTGCTGGCCCGTATCCAATCGGCTCAGTTTTGCAACCGCGATGGTTTTTGGGGCGGTACTCCCCAACGCTCGAGACGCACCAGCCATTAACGTGAGTGTGCATATGCCAGCCGCACCGATCGCTGCCGCAGAAATGGCCGGACCCATCAACGTTGACTTCCCGGCTCAAACGGCGCCCGCTCACAGCGCACCACCCTCTCGCGCCTCGTCCGCAGTAATGGCGCGCTCACCGAGCGCGGTTAGTGCGAATGGCACCGGCACATCAATGTCAAAATCGGCGCACGAATGGTCCGGCGATCGATCGTCAAACTCAATCCATGTGTCATGGGCATCGTCATGGTTCGCTGGTCCTCCCGCTCGAATAGGTGTGAGGTGTCGCGAATGATGGTCGGTTTTTTTGTTCATGCCGCTCGCTCCGTTGGTTGGTCCCACGCGTCTAGCGCGATCCTGTAGTGTTTCAGCAAAACCTTTCGATTGCGGTAGCTCGGGATAGACCGAGCCTCGGTCCACAATCGCACGGCCTGCTCTGTCACGTCGCAGACGGCAGCTACAGCTCTGCGCGCCTTGCCCGATTGGCAAAGCTCCGCAAGCCGCGCGCTGCCGCGGTTTGGATTGCTCATGGCTCTATCTGTTGCACACGTTAATGGTCATGTGCAAGTTTTTTTCGATAGCGCTTGCTAGCGCGCGGCTTGACGAAACGAGATCGCGCGCGCTATTGTGGCGCGATGAGCGAAAAACTTTTTTCCGTGGCGAAAACCGAGCTAGAGGCAAACGAGACCGCGGCCCGAGAGCTGTACGAATCGGCGAGGCGTGATTTTGAGGCGGTAGCGCTGGACGAATTTGAACGCAATGGCGGGTGTCGGTTTTGTCGGGGCGAGGGAGGGGATATGGTCGGCTATCACGACGGAGATAGTGTGTGGGAGCGCTGCCGGCAGTGCGGCGGGCGAGATCGGTACGACGACTGGGACGCGCCGCGATTCCGTCTCGAGTCGTGCGACCTGTACGAGCGCACGCTAGGCGATCTCGACCGCGCGCTAGCCGCGGCTGTCGAGGAGAATCGATCGCTAGCCAATCGCGCGCTCGAGGACGGCGATCGTGTGCGAGTGGTGCGAGGCCGCAGGGTCAAGATCGACACTGAGGGCACCGTGACGCGTGTATCGTCGAGCAGATTCGGTGGCCGCACGCACACCTCAGTGTGCCTAGACGGAGTCACGTGGGTCGACGCGAGAAATTGTGAGCGGCTAGTAGGAGGAGCGCGCGCACGCGTTGCACGGGCTGGAGATGTTGTCACCACAAAAGGCAATATCACCGGAAAAGTTTTTTGGACGCGCGGTATCAGGGTCGGTCTCAGGGTGGACAGTCTCGCCGATCCGGTGTGGACGACGACAATGGATCTGGTCGAGTGAGAAAAAAACGCATCACTGAACCGCAGGAAAGATGCGGAAAACGATCTTTTTTTCAAAAAGGCTCTTGCAAAGTTTCGAGGCGAGTGTCAGTATCTAGAGGTCGACGGCGAGTGAGCCGAGACGAACCAGGAGAGAGACCATGAGCACGACCATCGCTACCGAGACCCAGATCGCAACCATCCGCGCGCGTCGCGTGGACGACACCGCCCGTGCCATGATGGTCGGCGGCGTGACTCTGACTCACGAGCAGGCCGACGACCTCGGCGACGAGGCGATTGGTTGGCTGCGTAGTCGTCTCGGGCTCACGGTGCGCGAGACGGATCGCGGCGTGGAGTGCGTCCCGGCCTGAGTGCTGCCGCGCCGACGACGCCGCGCCAACATTGACGCGGCGTGGTCGGCGCATAAACCGACATTAGAGGGAGACGGCAATGAATGAAATCGCGACTGACCGCTGCCCCAATTGCCACAGGCCGACTCACGCGAGCGAGTCGAACGAGGATGGGGTTTGTCGGATGTGCGTCATTCGTGAATATTCCGAGTGCTCGCCGGAGATGTGCGATTTGATCGAATCGGTCAATCCGCGCGTGCGAATCCGGTTGGTGGGCGAGCCCGACATGGGCTGTTGGGATGTCACCCTAATCGAGTTGATCACGGATGACGACTGTTGCCAACTGTGGTGCGATGTGATTGTGAACGACATCCTGGAGCTGCCGATCTCGCCTGGCGGAATCGAATCGGAGATCGCCGAAATTGGACCATACCTGATTGAGAGGATCTCGTGATTACGACCCGCCAGCGAATGGCGCTTGAGGCCGCGGCGCACTCGTTCGTCTCAGACGCCGAGACGGCTGCCGTTTACGAGGCCAATGTTAGCGTGCCCGAATTTTTGTGGACCGTGCTCGGTCTGGATTGGTCGGACGCGCCACGATTGGATCGATGGCACGCGCAGGATATCCTAGAGATCGCGATTGAAGATCTCAGCAGGGAGTGCGAGGAATCGGGCGAGGCGTATGACCGCGCGCGCACGACTGGGGATCGGATCGTCGTGTGCGATCGGTGCGGGATGGCCGGCAATTGCGGATTGGCTAGTTCGCGCTTGGTCGACCTTAGCAGGTTGTATTCGGTGGGCTGGGCCGAGTGCGATATGCCGTGGGGCGTTGAGTTGTGGTGCGCCAACTGTAATGGGAGTAGGCCATGAAGCCTGAACTACTGGGGATTGACGAGCTTCGCAGGTGTGTCAGCCTGCTAAACAATGGCGTCGAATCGTTCAATCAGCAATACACCGCCAGTGAGCTGTTAGCGATCTGTCGGGCGCATCGCGACGCCGAATGGGACTACCACCCATGCGATTGGACGTCAGCGCAGGTGTCGGACGCAATTGCTGGCAAGGTACCGCAATGGGGCGCCGACGGATTGCCTGTTGGTTTAAAATGAGCACCTACGTATGGATCGATCGGGCGCAATTGACGGACGCACTAGCGTGCGA
>ERZ650310.12-NODE-12-length-51136-cov-14.599088_pt1 | contig 51136 bp, 67 predicted proteins | sample MGYA00376246_ERZ650310 | MGnify/ENA primary metagenome ERZ650310 (study PRJEB26733, sample SAMN07839286) | wastewater metagenome | biome: small river; feature: stream; material: water | place: USA: North Carolina | collected 2016-03-01 ...
TGCAGCAGCCCTGCGCTCACGCAACCATTTTGCTTCGTCGCCGTGATAGTCCGGGGGCGATTGATCGTAAATCCACTTCATGTGATCGTCTGGATCGAGGGATAGGTTATTCATGGTTTCAGCTCCCTGATGACGGTTGGCAGGTACAGGCTCATCGTGTTGGACGGTGTTGGGCCTTTCAAATATTCGTCTGCTCGCACCGCAGCCTTCTCGATCCCGGCAGCGAATCCGAGGGCGTAGGCGCGGTCGGCTACGACTCGGACATAATTCGCGGGCGGAATGTCTGTTTCGTGAATCTGCTCGAACTGCTCATCTGTCAGCATGGTGACTCCGGAAGCGGCATCCAGTGGGTGATAACGTCGCCGTCGTTGCAAACGAGCAGCCACGCAGTATCGTAGTCGCCATCGTAGGCCCGCTCTTGATACCAGCCGGTGAACGGCTCACCGTCCTCCGGGCAGTCGTCGCTATCAGTGAACAGCAATCTTGCGTTCAACCAGCAGGCAGCGAAAACGTAAGTTTTGCCGTTCGCGCGGCGGCAGGCCACGATGAATTCGCGCTCTGTTCCTTTCGGAATATCAGGTGTAGTTGATGCTTCAATCCAATTCATCGGTGACTCTTGTAAGGGTGGAGCGGCGTCCGGGTTATCCGGATCGTTGACAAGACGCGCTGAGAACGAATCCCCCACGGTTACCGCCGTGGCCGCGCCGCTCCGTTGATCGTTGGCCGTACTATTCCGGCCTGCCAACGCCTATCAGTCTCTGTACGTTCGAGAGGCAGAGATTCACCTTCTTTAGACACCCAGTACGCTCTGCCAGCGCTGTCGGTGTTCGGGGTGGAGCGGCGGCAGGAACTTCCCCTGCGCGCGGTTGTGAATGGCCAGTCCTTGTTGCAGGCATTGCTGCCCTTCGCCGCTCCGTTGATGGTTATCCGGCATCGCCGGGGATTCTGTTGATCGTTTCGGTAATTTTTTCGCCCTTGCCATCATCGATGGTGAAAGTAATTTTCACGCGGTCAGCCAGCGCAATCCACCGCGCTACCTGAGACATGACTTCGTAGGCGGTCGGCGGTGGTTCGTAGATGGTTGCCATACTCATCCTTTCGGGAAGTGCTGCGGGTAGGCGGCGCGGATTTCATCTTCTCCATATGTGTCTGTAGAGTTCCGATAATGCGATGCAACTAACTCACGTCCAGCTCCTGAGCAGTGGCCTGGCGTGCCTCTCGCCGGCGAACAGGTCCCAGTTTGTGAACTTGTCGAGCAGTTGGAACAGGTAGTCCTCGCTGATCTCCAGCGGCTCCAGGATGCGGTCCAGCGGGATGTCGGCGTATGTGTGGGGGAACAGGCCGTCGTGCTCTCGCACCCATTCCAGGGCCGTGTCGCGCGATACCCTGCCGGTTCGCACGTCGACGCTGATCTGCTGGCAGCCGCGGCCGAAACCGTACTTTCGGTACATGCCATGGTCGTGCAGGCCGGTCTGGGCGTTGTCCTGGTTTTCGCTCAGCCACCAGTTCGCCGGCGTGACCATGATCTGCCGCATGCCCATCTCGTTGGCCACCTGTGCATTAGTTCGGCTGTCCCATGTCAGGTAGGCGCCCAGGAAGTGGGTTTCTGGCAGTGGCAGCGGAAAGTTCAGGGTCTGGCTTGGGTACATGTATGGCCGCATGTCGTCCTCGGTGATGCCCATCTGCCCGACCATATCTGCCGGGCGCAAGCCCAGGAATCCGCCGAACTCCGACACCCAGCGCCGGGTCATCTCGCGGGCCTTCTCACTGCCCTGCGGGCCGCCGTACTCGGCCTGCGGGTTCTCGCCATAGAACATCAATGCGCGGCCCAGGTTGCTGCCGTAGTTGAACGGCGCGGTGAAGATGCTTACGTGCTCCGGCCAGCTGATGTCGCCCACCAGCTCCAGACCCAACCGGTTCAGCTTGCGGCGCACCGTGCGGTTCGGGGTTACCTCGATCGTGTCGGCGTACCGGGCCAGGTTGTCGATGTTGGCCCGGCCGACCGGGGTCAGGTGGCATGTGGTGGCCGTCACGCAGGTGACCTTGGCGCCTAGGGTCTGCAGGTAGTGCACCTGGGCGTGGCTGTCCTTGCCGCCGCTGCTGGGTACGATGCAGTACCCGTTGTGCTCCTCGAGCAGCTGCACCAGGTCGCTCCTGCGGGTGTCCCAATCGATGTTGGGACGGTTGCGGTAGTTGATGCAGGCCTGGCACTCGCCGTCGACGAACGGGGTGTCTGGTCTTGTGTTCGGCATCACGCATGTTTTGCAGCGGGTGAAGTTCATGATCACGCCCTTGCCAGTTCATGGTCGCGCGGCACCGTAAATCCGGCGGCGTGCTGATGGCCGCCGCCGCCGTACTGCTTGGCCACCTCGGAAACGTCGGCGCCATCGTCCTGCGATCGCAGGGAAAACACCCGGCCGGCGGCCGTGTCCCAGTAGCACACCGCGAAGGGTTCGCCTTGGGCCATCATGTGGCCGGCGTCGCTGGTGAGGGTGTAGGGTAGGGAGGCCGCCCACACTTCAGTGCCGCCGATCGTCATGCGCCGGCGGCACACCTTCACCAGCTCGGCAATGTCCTTGTGGTGCTTGCGCTCGATCGCGGCGCCGGCTACCGTCATCTGCAGCAGTTCGACCTGCCCGGCGCTCATCAGTTTGTCCCACTGCTCGAACGTGTAACCGTAGCTGAACACGTTGGCCTGAATCTCGCGCGTGCCTGGCAGCTTGAAGCGCCACAGGTCTCGGTCCTCGATGTGACCTAACAGCAGGGGGCGCGGCTCGTTCGGGAACAGGTAGTCCCACGCCAGCGTGGCACCGCTGCGCTCCAGGTCGACGAAGTACCCCAGTTGCATCGGCGGCCCGATCCAGGTGTCCTGCTTGAATAACGGTTTCAGGTCGTCGATCGCCGTCTTGTGGTGGTCGATCAGCGTCACACTGCTCGCTTTAAGCAGCATCTCCTCAACCACCGCGCGCTTGTAGCTGAAGTCGACCAGGTACACGTCGCGGCCGGTCACGTCTGGTGGCGGGGTCTGGTAGACGCCTGCCACATAGTCGGCCTGGTCGCCGAACTTTTTCCAGAAGCACCAGGCGGCCGAAAAGCCGTCAGCGCAGTTACCGTGATAGATCACCATCTGTTTCATGCTTCATTTCTCCTCGGTTGCGGTCAGGCCCTCGCGGCTTCCCGTAGCTGTTGCCATGCTGCCGCTTCGTCGACCAGCCCCAGCCTGATCTGGTCGACAAGCGCCAGCGGTTCATCCTTTTGGGTCAGCTTCAGGTCGCAGCCCCTGGCCCTGCAGTTCTGGCGGATCACGCGGGCCGTGCTGCAGTACTGGGGCTGGGGTGGTTCGACCGTGCCGTGCAGCAGCTCGGTGCCGCACCGGGTACAGCCTATCCAGTAGCTGATCACTTGGTTTTCTCCAGCAGGAAGAACGTGATGTCATCCTGGGGGTAGTCGTCGCGGTGGTAGTGGAACCCGTAGTCGACCAGGCGCAGGTCTGGGTAGGCGTCCATCATCTCGCCGGCAAAGTCGCGCTTCCACAGCAGGCCGGCCTTGCCGCGGTACGGTACCTCGACCGGGGTCGGGTTGTAGTATTCGGCGATCAGGATCCAGCGGGTGCTGTAGTTGTAGAGGTTCTGGTAAACGCCGGCCAGGTGGTCTGGCGGGATGTGGATCAGCAGGCCCTTGGTGAAGGTCAGGCCGGCCGGGCCGATCTGGATTGGCAGCGGCATGGTCACGCTGCCGCGCTGCACATTGCCGTAGCGAGCGGCGCGCTCCAGCGCCCTGGCGTTGACGTCGACGCCGGCCAGGCGCAGTGTCGAATCCCAATCAAACAGGGCCTCCAGGTTCCGGCCGTCGCCACACCCCAGCTCCAGCACGCTGTCGAAGTCGCAATTGAGCAGGGCGCGCTCGAATAGCTGGACGTTGGCCTCAAGCCTGACCGTCTGGCGGTCGTGGTACTGGTCGCCCTCGGGGCCGGTCCAGTGGTCGATCGTGCTCATTTGCGGCGCACCTTTCTGTTCTTGCGGTATTGGCCCAGCGCCCACTGCCAGTCGGCCTCGGTGTTGATGTCGCAGCAGTGCTCCGGTGGAATCGGAATCATCCTGGACATTGGGCTGACCAGCGGCTTGGCTGCCATAAATGATCCGGTCCAGCCCCAGTAGAACTGGCCGGCGTCGGCGAGCGGCTCGATGCTCACGCTGAAAGCGTAGTCCACGTCGGGGGTCAGGTGGTGCTTGCCCTCGAGCAGGTCGATCACCCGCATCAGGGGGCTGGTGGCGTAGATGCAGCACGCCTTGTCAAACTGGCGCTGGCCGTAGCCCAGGTCCATCAGCGTGGCTTGAACCACCCGCTGGGTGCCTGTCTGGTCGTCTGCAAGGCCAGGCCTGCGCTTGATGGGCTCGGCGCCGTACTGCTTGGCCACCGCGGCGATCTCGTCGTCCTCGGTGGTCACGTAGACCTTGCTGAAGACCTTGGCCTGCAGGGCTGTCTCGATCGAGTAGGCGATGATGGGCTTGCCCTCGAAGTCGCGGATGTTCTTGCGCGGGATCCGCCGGCTGCCGCCGCGAGCCGGGATGATGGCGATCGTAGTCACGTGATCTCTGCCATGACGTGGTCGATCAGGGTGTTGACGATGTAGTCGTTGCTCTTGCCGTCGGCCAGCAGCTGGCGCACGATCAAGTTCAAGCGCTTGACCAGCACGGTGCGCTTGCGCTCGAGCACCATGTCGCTCAGGTTGATCTCGAGCGGCCGACGCTTGCCGTACTTGGCGTGGTAGCTTGCCTTGGCGATCACATCGGCCAGCTCCATGGCCTGGCCGGGATCGTGAGCGGTGTAAACCGGATCCTTGTTGGGCTGGCGAATGGTGAGTACCACCCGGCCCTCAATGTCGTCGACGTCGATGGTGCCCTGTACCGTGTTTGTTCCTTCGGTCATTTGGTTCTTTCCTCTCGGCGCCCCGCTGCGAAGGCCAGCTTTATTGCGTCAAGAACCCAATCATGAGGTTGAAACGACAATGCTTGTTCGGCCGTTTTTGGCAGGTACGAGTACGCCTCTGCCGTTGTGTAGGCGCAGATTTGCGCAAGGTGCAGCGCTTTGATTTCATCTGTCATGCCACTCCCCTCAGTCGCTCCCGTAGTTCCTCGACGCTCAGGCGGTTGGCTCGATCGCTGCTGAATGCGTGCCGCCTGAACTCGCCCGGGAATGCTGCGCCTTTGATCCAGTACCCGTCTATTCTGGAAAACCCGAAGGCCTCGGCCTGGCTGATCATCTCCTCATGCAGTTTCTCGCCAGGCCGCACGCCGCTGCCCACCACCGCCGGCGGCTCGCCGGTCATGGCCTGGTACAGGTCGGCCACCCGGAAGGCCGGCAGGCTGGGCACGATCAGGCTGCCTTCGATGTGGTGGCCGGTCGCAGCGAACCATACAAGGTCGACGGCTTCCTGAACGCTCATCCAGAAACGGGTCATGTCCTGGTCGGTGACCCAGGGCGCGCGGTTCTCGGCGATCATGCGGCGCCAGGTTGGGATCACGCTGCCGGTGGATCCTGCCACGTTGCCGTACCGTGTGACCACGATGGTCGGGCCCAGCGGGTGCTCGGCGCCGGCGGCCAGCGCCAGCTTCTCGGCGGTCAGCTTGGTGGCGCCGTAGCAGTTGATGGGCGCGCAGGCCTTGTCGCTGGACAGCAGCACCATGCGGCCGGCGCCGGTGTTCTGGGCGGCGTTGATCACGTCCATGGTGCCAAGCACGTTGGTCTTGACCATCTCGGTGGGGTTGTACTCCCCGACCTCGACGCGCTTCAGGGCCGCGGCGTGGATCACGATGTCGGTGCTTCCACCCATGGCGCGCTCAAGCCTGGCCTGGTCCCTTACGTCACCGATCAGGAAGCGCAGCCTGGCGTCGTCATCGAACTCCTCGCGCATGGCGGCCTGGGCTGCCTCGCCCCGGCTGTAGATGCAGACCTTGCTGGTGGCCGGCAGGGTGAGCAGGTAGCGGGTCATGGCGCGGCCGAAGTAGCCTGTGCCGCCGGTGATCAGGATTTTCATTTAGGTAGGATCTCCGCGACTACTCGTTGGGTGAGCTCGAGCAGGTACTGCTCGGTTCCGTACTTGGCTTCGAATCGTGCCTTGTCAGGATGTCGACTGATCTCTCCGCTGGCTCTGGGTGCGCCCTGGTGGTGGCCGGGGTCGCATAGCGGTATTGACTGAAGGTGGCCAAGACGTCGGCTGCCTTCGGTAATGTGATGGACAGCGGCGGGCACGTACCCTCGCCCTTGAGTGCGGCAGACAATGCAGCCGAGCCTGATACAGGCGGCCATCCACGCGCGCTCTGCTCTGTTGGGCTGCTGGTTTGTTCCGTGGAGCATGGGCAGTTCCAGGTGCGGGTGCACTGGTTGATCGGTTTGCCGGCGAATTTAGCGCATTGCACCATGGGTCACCGCTCGTCTGGCGTGACGCCGGGAATGTAGAAGGCCAGCAGCTCGGTCACCCACTTGATGCCCTGCTCGTTGCGCACCGTGTCGCCGCTGACCTCGAGGATGCGCCAGCCGGCAAGCAGGGCCAGGGCGCGCTTCTCGATGTCCGCGTGGAACTTCGATTTGATCCTGTGGCTCATGCCCTGGACCTCGACACCGATCTTGCGGGTGGGCCAGGCGAAGTCGAGGCGGAAGTCTCGACCGGTGATGTGGTAGTACTCGCGCTCCGGTTCCGGCAGGCCGGCGGTTCGGACCTGCTGGGCAAAGCGGCGCTCGATCTCACTCTCCTGGCGGGGTGCCACGACCACGGGCGGCGAGACTCCGGCGGGTGCTGACTCCGTCGGGGCAGGGGTTCTCAGCGGCGCCCGGGTCGCGGCATCTCGAAAGTTGGTGCTGGTGGATTCACGTACGCCAGTTTTCCGGCGAAACTTGGTGAACTCCTCCTCGGTTTTGAATCTCATCATGCCCATGGTCAGGCTCCCCGTTTGGCCCGGTCGGCCGCGATCCGCTTGTCGGCCTCGGCCAGCGACCTGGCGAAGTCCTCGTTCGCGTGATCGAAGCGGTCCTTGGGGCGCTCGGCGGCGCTCGATGCCTCACTTCGAACTTCCAAGTTCAAAGGCTTTTTTTCTGAATTCAAAGTCAAAAGCGAAAGGCCCTCGATCGCAGCCGTCAGCTTCGTGACCACCACCGTCAGCTTGCGTACCGCGTCGGTCAGTTCCTTGAACTCATCGGCCATCATGTTCCTTCTTTCGCCAGCGCGAGGTTGAACCGTTCTTCCATGTCAAGCCCTTGGCGCACCGAGTCGCACATCACGCACGTGCTGCGACCCTCTGGCGACTCGGTCACCCGATATCCGCGCTTCAGTCGCAGACTACCGGTGCTGTACTTCCTGCAAAACGTGTCCTCGCCATTCCATAGGTGAGCCACATTCTTGAGTTTTCCTTTAGATGGTAGAAGGTAATGCATCAAGTACCTTTCTGCTTCGGCTGAAGGCTCAGGAGCAAAGCGCAGCCTTTACCGTGGAAAAATCCAAGGTACCGCTGACGCTTCTGCTTACGGCAGTTAGGCCGATCGCACGCGCTGCCCAGACTTATCGCCGGCCAAGGCCGACATACCCGCGGGCTCTGGGCGTTCGCCCACCCTGGCCCTTGTGCGTTGCTCGTGTAGGGGCCTGGCACACCACGGACCACCGACGTACCGCATCCGTGGCGGGGTGTTCCCCAAAAGCTAAGGCCCGATTGAGGGACGGTCGCATAGGGGTTGGCACCCAGGCAGCCGAGGCGGCATCCACCACCCTGGCACCTACTTCTATGCAACCGCCCGTCGATCGGGCCTGGTTGGGATGTGTCGCCGGCTGCCATGCCGGAACTTGCGCGCATGTTATTCCAGCCCTTCCCAGGCTGTCAACTGCTGCGCGACCGGAATTGACCAGCAGTCGTCGCACAGAAACTGCCTTTCCTTCTTGTCGCGTGGGTCGGCTCTGTGCGCGCCGCAGTTCATCGTGCAAGCCTTGGTCCGTGGGTCAAAGACGGCGAGTGCAGCGGGGTCTGCGCGTTCGAATTCTGGTTTCATTGCGGCATCCCATCATCAAGGGCCGCAGTCAGGTTAAGCCTGATTTGGCCTTTTGTTGAACCGGCGTCGATCATGTGGACCGTGTTTAGTATTCGCGTATTGAGCCGATCGACTTGCGATTTCAATCTGGCAATCTCCGCCGCACACTCGCCGTGCGGGTCGCCGTCTGGCTGTTCGTCAAAGCTCATTTCGTCCACCTCTCGTAAATTTCGTATTCCTTGGTCATGTCGTCCTTGTCGTCTTGTCTCACGAGAACGCCACGCGAATCAATGGCCAGTCCCGGTGCTGGCTTGGGGCATAGCTCCGCAGGCCCCTCAAGGTTCTGCGGCAAACTCTGGCACGAGCACTCTCCCGTCGCATCGTTTCTCCCTGTCATTGATTCCCATGTCACGCCACAGGAGGTATTCCACGGACCATCGCTATCCTGTGTCCAGATGCACACGTCCTGCCGTGTAATGCCGGCTGGCAGTTGTCGATCAGCCCAATCAAAATCCTGTTGCCGTGGCAATTTGACCGTTTCGCAATCCTGGCACAGAAAACGCCGTTCCTCTGGCGATCGCGGATCGTCAAAGCTTGGTCCGCAGTTCATCGTGCACGCCTTGGTGCCTGGGTCGAAAGCGCGCAGCGCCACTGGGTCTGCCCTGGTCCACACAATGGGGGCGGCGTGGATGATCTGGCGGCGCTTCATGCAATCTCCGGGGTAGGTGTCAAGCCCTCTGCCACCGCCTCGGCGTGCAGCTGGGCGGCGCGCTGGCGGTTGTTCAGGCCCATGGCGGCTGCGATCTCGGCCCAGCTCTTGCCCATGGCTCGCAGGTCGATCGCGTTCTGCAGGCGCTCGCGGCGGGCTCGCTGCTTCTCCTGGCGGCGCTTGACTATCTGTTCGGGTGTTTGAGTAGGCATGGCGTCATCCTATTCCGGTTCTTGTCTGGTGTCAAATATTTTACTTGCATTGCTGTTTTTCTTGTGGCACTCTTTGTTCCGTGGCGCTCAATCCCTGAGCGATGAACCTGGAGAATCCAAATGGCCACCCTTGAAAAAGATAAGACCCGTATCGAGTCGTCGACGCTGACCGATGGCTCGCAAACCCACCGCGTCGTCATCGCTGCCGTGACTGCGTTCGGTAACGATGTGGCGGTGCACATCGAGGCAATGGACTACGACCACGCGCTGCGCATCCAGCGCGCGCTGGAAGGCGGCATGTGCGATGCGTGGGTGCAGCCATGCTGATGATCGCGCGGTTCAATTCCAGCTGCCACCGCTGCGGCGCTGCTATCCGCAAGGGTGACGAGATCCAGTTCGTGAAGGCCACCCGGTCGGTGCAGTGTGCCAAGTGCACCGAGCAGGCCGAGCCTGACCTGGCCCGTATGTTCGACATGGCGTATGAGGACCAGTGCGCTGATGCTTGTGGGCCTGGGCTATGAGCGCCGACAACATGCAAGGCCCATTCACGATTGAATTGCGCGAATCAGACCGCGTGCGCCCATATCAAATTCTCAATGTGGACAAGGATGAGGTAGCGCGGTGCATTGACGAGTACGACGCCGCTTTCATCGTCAATGCTTGTGACTGCCACTATGATCTGCTCGCAGCGCTGCAATCCGCTGTCGATCTAATGGTGCAAGAGGATTTTGCCACGCTGTCACTGGTTCCACATCTTCGCGCTGCAATCGCCAAAGCTACAGGGGGTTCGACATGATGTTCCACGTGAAACGATTCTTTCATGTGCTGGCCCTGCGCTGGCAGATTGGCGACCTCGAGGTGGCGGTCCGGGTGCACCACGAGGAGGCTGCTCGGGCCTACCAGCTTTACGGTCAGGCCCAGGCCGAGCTCCGGCGCAAGCGGGCGCGGCTGGCGCTGCTGGATTGCCCGGCGCGCGCGCTGCGCGACGTCATGGGCCGGCGGCTGGGGTGATCGTGACCACGGTCGAGTGGTCCGGGCTCATCGCCGGGCAGCAGGTTGTGCTGGCGGCGCGCATGTCTGGCGCCAGCCGGTTGCTGGGTATCCTGCAGCCTTGGGTTCTTTCATGGGTCGCCTTCGATCTGGACGGGCGGCTTGTCAATGTTTCGCCGTACCAGCTTCGGGCAATCCTGCCTGAGCTGCGTGCGATTTTCGAGGAGGCTAAGGCATGGGATTCACGCTCACAGACAAGGTGCTGATCGACCGGGCTGCCCGGTTGGTCAATGGTCAGGCAAAGCAGTTACGCCTGGCTCATGAACAGGGGGGCTGGGCTACCGACGACGAGTCGCGCAAGGCCAAGCTTGAGTATGACCGCCTGCTGCGCGATGAGCGCGACCTGCGGGCGCTTGGGAAGCGGCTGGCTACCCACTTTGGGGTGGTGCCGCGGGGCAAGGGTTCCACCATGGTGCTGGCCGGCAAGCGGCTGGTGGTGCGGCCTGATGATGGCGATGTGTCGCGGCTCGACGGCGAGATTGCCAAGGTGTTGCCGCCGATGCCGGCCGGTACCATCGGGGCGGATCTGGTGATGCCGCCGGGCACGCCGGGCGAAGTGGTGCGCGACCTGAAGGATATTTACGGTGCGCCGGTTGGGCACGAGGCCGGCACTCAGGTGTTGACCGACCCGTCGGCGTGGCCGGTCTACCCTGCTGATGATGCGTCGGCCAAAGCGGCACCGTTGCCGGCGGTGTCTCATGGCTGACTTCGAGATTGTCCGTGCGTCGCGCTCTCAAGCGCGACTGCGGCTCGGGCTGACTGCTCCCAGTGGTGGGGGTAAGACCTGGTCCGGGCTGCTGGTGGCAAAGGGCATTGTCGAATACCTCTTGGAGACAGGGGGTTTGGCCGGCACCGTCGAGGGCAAGATCGGCGTCATTGACACCGAGCGCAATTCTGCGCAGCTGTATTCGCACCTTTGCCCGTTCGACACCATTGCGCTGGATCCGCCCTACACCGTGGACCGGTACCTGTCGGCGCTCCGTCAGCTCGAGCGCGCAGGCTACGCGGTGGTGGTCATCGATCAGGTGACGCACGCCTGGTCGGGCGCCGGGGGCATCCTGGAGATTGTCGACCGGGCTGCCTCTGGCATGGGGGCGAACTCCTTCAATGCGTGGTCCACCGGCACGCCTGAGTACCAGCGCTTTGTGGACGGGCTGTTGTCCTCGTCCTGCCACCTGATCTGCACCATGCGGCAGAAAACCAAGTGGGATATCACCGAGCGGCAAAACAAGGCTGGCAAGCTGGTCAAGACGCCGGTGCGCATTGGCATGGCACCGGAGCAGCGGGCCGGGTTCGAGTACGAATTCACCACTTTGCTCGGGCTCGAGGTGGAAACGCACGCCGCGTCGGTGCTCAAGGACCGGTCTGGGGTGTTCCCTGAAAATGAAAAGTTCCGGCTGGACGAGGCGTGGGGTCGCCGGCTGGGGCAGTGGTTCACCACCGGGGCTGCGCTTGAACCGGAATTCGTGCCGCCGCTCGAGCAGCTCCAGGCGGTGGTCAAGACCGCCGCCACGCGCTTCGAGCAGGTTGCCAATGGGCCAGACCTTGCGCGGGTGTTCGAGGCGGTCTGGCGTCAGGCCCGGCGCATTGCCGAAGAACTGGAGGCGTCGCAGGCCAAGCCCTGGCTGGATGCCCTGCTGGCCGCCAAGGATCAGGCCAAGGCGCGCTTCCCAGACCTCGGGGCTGTCTATGCCAAGGCGGGGGCGCCCGCGGCGCCTGAGCCCAGCGCCAAGCCCTTTCCCAGTGTCGGCGACAAGCAAGCCTTCGTCGATCGGGAAGCAGCTCGCCGGCATCCGGAATCGCTGTTCACGCAGGATGGCCCGCCGCCCGGGGTAGAACCCACCGACGGCGGGCTGGCAACCATGGAAGACGACCTTCCATGGAAGGATTGAATTTTGCGCTTCGGCGCTCTCGAGGAGGTAGCATGTTTAGCCTGTTGAACCAGCAGTCCCAGATCGCCCACATCAACGTCAGGCAGGAAAAGCACGGCGAGGAGCAGGTGACTGCTCTGGACATCAAGGTCGTGGTCGACGTGCCCAACGACTTCCTGTCGTACCTGGATCCCACGCTCAAGTGGTCCCTGTACACCAAAACACCGGGGCAGGATGATCTGATCGAGGACAAGACCCACCTGCCGCACCTGCGGTATGGCGCGATCACCGACCTCAAGTGGCACGGGTCCATGGAAAAGGCGGCGGTCACGCTGCATGGCGCCAAGCGGTCCCACGATATCGAGCTCGAGGCCGACGTCGACAAGCTGGTGCTGTCGCCGCGGGATGGCGGTACCGTGGGCATCTCGTTCCGGGTGCAGGTGCGGCCGGATCCGGGCATGGTGGCAAAGATCATCGCCATGCTCGGCATCGAGTGCAAGGTGACCGTCACGCCGCATGACGAGGAGGCGGCTACCGAAGCGGCGTCGGACCTGGCCGGCTCCGTGATCCGAAAGGCTGCCGGCAATGACGATTGAATACCCTACCTCGGCCCTCATCGCATGCGTCGACCGGGAGCTGCGCATGCGTAATCAGGTGTACCCGCGGTGGGTCAAGCGGGGCACCCTGACCGCGGCGGCGGCGGCGCGCGAGATCGGCACCATGACGGCGGTTCGGTCGCGCATCATCTGGGCCGAAGCGGCCGAGTTGGTGCTGCTCCAGAATCCCGGGTGGGGGCAGGCGGCCGACCTGTCGGCCCGGGTGGCGGACCTCATGCGGACCTACAATCCGCGGGTCGAAGACCTTCCTTTGCTGGTGGGGTAGCCATGGCACATGCAAACAGGGCAAACCAGCAGGCTGCCAAGGGGGTGATAGTCTCGACGCCCCGGCAGCAAAAGCGCTTGGCAAGGGGTGAAAATGAGGGGTCGCCAGACGACTACGCGAAGGCGCCGCTTGATCAGCAGCAGGAAGGGCGGATCCGGCGCCTGATCGAAGACCGGGCCGAAGCCCGGCGCTACGGCATGACGCTTGAGGAGTACCAGTCGCTATGAAACGCCTTCTTGCAATCGTGGCCTTGGCGCTCCTGGCTGGCTGCGGCGATCACCCGCAGGTTGTCGACCAGTGTCTGCGGCGCGAGATATTCCAGGCGTGTCTGGTGTCGATGCAAAGTCGGCAGACCTCGACGGTCACGAACGGGCCGTCGGATATTGTTTCGGAATGCGCAAGCGCGGCGACGTATCAGTCGTACCGGATTCGCCGGCTTGTGCAGGAATCCTGCCGGGCAAACTAAGGTTTCGCTGCCCGCTCCTGCTGGCGCTTGACCCACTCCACTGTTTCAGCGTGCATCTGCGCGCAGGTTGCTGCTGATTCTGAGATTGACCGCAGCAGTCGGTCGAGTACCACTTCGGCCCGGGGTTCCTTCAGGCTTTTCATCGGGGGGCAGCGTACCAGGGCCGACGTCGGCGGGGATGGCGTTGGCGTTGTAGGTGTCGATGGCGGCGTTGAGCAGGCGCATAGCATTGTCGCTGAGCAACAAAGGGCCCACGTGCGGCGCCGGCTGGCCTGGTTGCGCTGGAGCTTCCTGGAAGACCTTGGCATGCAACACCTCCATTTCGAACTCGTGGATGATCTCTCTGGCCTTTGCGTCTGCGTTTGCCTTGCGTACGGCGGCCGCCCTGGCTGCGTCGATGTCCTCGGCGGTGTACTGGTTGAAGGTGCGGATGCGCTGCTCCTGGGCCTGGCCGGCCTGCGCCAGCATGGCATCGCGGGCGTGCTCGTCGCCCTTCATGTAGGCGGTTCCGACCGAGACCAGCCAAAAGACTTGTAGAGCCAGCAGCAGGTACGGGTTCATGGGTACAACTTGTAGGGCAGCTGCCAGTGAGGCCCATCCTTGAAGTTTTGCCAATCGCCGCCCCACTCGATCACCTGGCCCAGCTCCTGTGCCGCTTCCTTCATGTGGTCGGCCAGGATGTGGTACAGGGGCCAGGCCCAACTGGGTTGTCCTTCAGGGCATGGGGCGATGTCGACCGCGCGGCTCAGTCCGTCGGCCTTCGGAATGTGTCGGCTGTTCATGGTCTGGCTGGCACCCTGGGCGACCAGCTCCTTCTGCCGCTCGATCGTGCGCACGCCCTCGAGGATGATGATGTCCCAGGGCATGCGCTCATGGGCGGCCTGCACCACCTTGACCAGATCCGGGTGTACTTGCGCGAGTCGGTACGGTTTCAGGATCATGGTTCCTCCGGTGGGTTATCGGACTATGCCGTCAGCAAAGCGGGCTGCGATCCTGCAGATCAGGATGGCGATGGCAATCATGGCGAGTTTGGCCTGCCAGGGTAACGGCTCCATGTCGGTACACCCTCCAGGTGAGCACGATCAGCAGCAGGAACATGGGCATGTCCGGCATCATTTGTCCGTCGCCTTGCCGAAGATGCGGCCCAGTAGCGGGGTCAGGAACTTGTCACCGCCGAAACCGCCAGCGCCACTGGCCATCAGGGCCATGACCTCGGTCAGGCCGGCGTAGTGCAAGCCCAGAAAGTAGGCCACGTTGCCGGCCATGATGCTGGCGATCATGCCCTGGATGATGGTCAGGCGCTGCAGGGTAGTGCCGTCGATCCAGCCGGCCCACTGGTTCAGGCTCGAGGCAAAGTACCCGATCAGGGTGATCCCCTGGACGAAGCCCAGCACCGCCCACCAGCGCCAGTTGCCCAGGTCCAGCGCGCGCGCTGTCTCCGTCGCAGCGAGCGCCGCGACCGGAATGCCTGCCAGCAGCAGGTAGCTACCGAGTGAAACGAAGGGTAGTTGTCGCGTGATCCGGGTCCAAGGCATAGCGCACCTTTTGGTTTTCCACGAATGCCCACGCGGCAAACGCACAAATCACTGGCGTGACCATCATGAGCATCATCGAGGTTCTGGCCATTCCCTCGATCAGTATCCAGATCGCCGATGCGGCCCAGGCCATGAAGGTGGCGAACTGGGCGGCGCTGCGCACGCGCGCGACGTCGAGCAGCTTCTCGTCTGGGGCGCCGCGCAGTCTTGACCATTCATAAACCGCAATGCCGACCTGCAGCAGGCCGACCACGCCGAAGGTCAGTAACCAGCCCACCGATTCGCCGCGGGATGATAGCTGGTTATGCAGGGTGCCGTGACCGAAGGCGCCCACCAGCCCGCATATGATGGTCAGGAAACCGAGCAGCATCTCGACCGGCAGCATGAAGCGGCTGGCCACTTTGAGCTGCCGGCGCTCGACCTTGTCCTGCATCAGCCACCCCGAAATGCTGTTCATGAATTCTTCCTCTGCTTTTTCGGTACAAGAAGGATTGTGCCGTCGGGTCTGCGCTTGAACGTACCGTCCGGGTTCTTGGCGGGTTTCATCCATTTGAGCTCTACCTCCTCGTAGTGGCTGATGGCGTGGATGGTGGGCCGCAGTACCGGGGGCGGCGTCATCATCGATTCAAACTCGCCGGCCGCCCTGGCCATCGCGTCGACATAGGCAGCGGTGTTGTCGGGCGCCTTGCCCATGACGTGCTGGGTCGTTGGCTCGAGCGCCGGCGCGCTCAGCGCATAGGCGATCGGGTTGGCCCGGCTCACGACCTTGTACACCGGGTCCATGGTCACCCGCTGCCCTTCTCGCAATGCTTGCCCTGTCGCTCTCATTAGAACCTCGTCACCGTAGCGCGCAGCGTGCCGCTGGCCAGATCGACCGCGCCGCCCGTCTTGTTGAATAGGGTCACGGTCACCGTGTCCGCGGCGCTCACGTATCCGCTCAAGACCCAGCCAGCAACCACCAGGGTGCTTAGGCCACATTGAACCACGTCGCCCACCAGCGCCCCAGTCACGGTAACCGTGGTGCTCGTCATGGCGCCGTCGGCCACGTTCGGCGGATCCCACGATTTTGTCGCCGACATGATCCGCTTCATCGGGCTGCCGTTCCCGATCGTAAAGTTGTCCGTGGTGGCGCTGAATGGGAAGTTTCCGAATACCTGCTTTTGGGTACCGCTGCCGCCGTCGATCAGGCCGCCGGTGGCATTGGTCCTGCAGTCGTTACCGAAAATCAGGTAGTTGTCGCTGGTGCCGGCACTGACCTCGATCCCGTATTTTTGAAAGTTGCCGAAGCTGGCGACGGCACCGCAGCGGTTGCCGGTGAGCTGGAACCCGCCGATGTTGGCCGCAATGAAGATGCCGGAATAGGTGTTGTTGACTGTGCGGCTGTTGCCGGCGGCGCTGCAGCAGGTCAGGTAAAAATCGGTGCCGCCCTGGGCCTCGAACCCGTGCTTGTTGTTGTTGAAGAACCTGGCCGACGTGAACCTGATATCGGCGATCGTGCCCACGCTGCTCAGCTTCACGCCGCTGTCGTCGCAGCTGCTGAACCAGTCATTGGTGCTGGCCAGCCGGCGCACGAAGGCGCCCGCGGCGGGCTCGATGCTCAGGCCCTGGTTGGTGCAGGTATCCCAGCTGTTATTCATGAAGAACAGGTTGTCGACGGTGTCCGTGCCGGCCGGGCGCAGGGTGATCCCGATGCCGGAGCGCACCACCACGCAGTCCTCGATCGTCATCGCGTCGGTGCGGTACACAGCGAAGCCTGCCAGCGGCTGGCTGCCGGCCGGTGCATCGCAGGTCACCCGGTTCAGGAACTGGTCATTGCCGGCGCCGTCGACGCTTACGCAGATGCCGGTGCTGGCCACCGTGTTGACGATGTAGATGTCCTGGGCGATGGCCAGGTTTGCGCTGAACATCGTGATGCCGATGAACTGGGCCACGATCCGCAAGCGTTCGGCGATGGTGTTCAGGGTCTTGCGGAACCGGATGCCGGATCCTGCGCTGCTGGTCACGCCGCTTACGTTGATGCTTAGGTCGCGGATCGAGCATCCCTCGCGCTGGGTCACGTTCAGGCCGAAGCTGAAGACGTTCATGCTGGCGGTGATTTTCAGTACCTGGGTGGCTTCGATGCCGGCGCCGTATATGTGTATGTTGTCGCGGTCGATCAGCACCTGGCTGCTGAAACGATAATTCCCCTCGGGCATGAAGACCGCGCCGCCGGTGGTGCCGCTGAAGGAATCGACCGCGTACTGCATGAGCGCGCTGGTTTCGTAGTTGTTGGTCCTGGCGATCGCGTCGGCTATCAGGGTAGCGTTGAAAAAGTCGAAGACCGAGACCACCTCGCGCAGCTTGCGCTGCACCGTGCTGGCCAGCGCATTGCTGCCGGCCGCGGTAAAGCTCACGGTCGACGCGTCGGAGACCAGTGCTTCCTCGAAGGTGATGGCGTCGGTGCTTGGGGTTAGCGCGCCGCCAGCGGTTGCCACGCGCCAGATGCTGTCGGCGTTGGCGGTGCCGCCGGTCACGGCAACCATGGTGCCTGTTGCCGCGTCATAGGGGCCGTTGAAGTCCTTCGCCCTGGTCCACGACCCGGTGTCGGTGACATAGATGCCATTGTCCAGCGTGGTGGTCTGGTCCTTGACCAGTACCCGGCTGGCGTTGGTGACCACGCCGTCGATGGTCTGCTCACCGGATAGCGTCAGGTTGCCGGTGCTCGCGGCGGCCACCGGCGCTTTGAATGCGACGTCGCCAATGCGGCCGGTGCGGTCGGTGCTGGTCGTGGTCATGGGTGTTTCCTTACCAGGCGCTTGGCCTGAACAATCGCCCCCTCCAGGAACGTGATGGCGCACCAGACTGCCAGCGCGCAGATGATAATCCATGCCATGACGTCGGTGGCAAGTTCCGGCGCGTCGCGCTGGAGCTGCTCACCCAGAAACCCGATAACCGCGGCCGCCACCAGCTGGCCGCCGATCACGATCCAGAGCAGCGCGGTGATGATTGCCAGCTTCTTCATGGTGTCACTGGACGTCCGTCGCCGTCAGTGCATCTATAATTTTGTGGCGGTCCTTGTACAAGCAGGGGACCACAAATGTTCCATTTACGGCGCCGGCATCAAGCTGGGCCAGGATCGTGTGCAGCATGTCCTCATCACGCCGCTCGGATTCATAGACCAGACGCCACCCTTTGCACCGGGTTTTGTCGCCGTTGGTCACAAAAAACAAATGATAATCAGCGCCCAGCTGCGAACACCGATAGGCTTGTTTTTGTGCGAATTCGAGTGATGTCATCATTTAATTGCTTTCTCGAAATCCGGCATGCGTTCCGGCCAGGCTTGCCTGGATAATATAGGCGCGGTGCTGGGGGTCCACCACCAGTCCTGTCCGTATTCCTTCCTGCTCCGCTCGCGCATCTTGCTCAGGTAGCCCTGGCTCATGGCTTCCATCACCCGCTGCCAGATCAGGTGTTCGGTGGCCGCCTTGGTGTACCAGAGGTTGTTGCCCGGCACGAAGCCCTTCAGCTGCGCAATGGTCTGGGCGGCCAGGTGGGTGTCCTTGCCCTCGATCGTCTTGGCCGCGGCGTTCATGGGTTGCACCAGCGCCAGGCTCAGTACCGGGCCGATGGTGGGTCCGGCCATGATCTCGAGCGGGCCGGTGCCGTAGCGGGTCTGGTTCGCGCTGCTCAGGAAGTCGCCGTAGATCCCGAGCGCGCCACCTTGCAGGAAGGCGGCGCCCCAAAACTTGAACTTGTCGTAGTTCTTGTCGGGCACCATGGGGCGCGGATCCTTGCCGGCCAGCATCTCGCGCACCTGCATGATCATCGCGCCGGCCAGGGTGGTGGCCATGAGCAGGTAGGCGGTCATCAGCGCTTTGCCGGCTGGGCTGTCGACGTTGGCGATCGCATCCATGCCGCGCTGGAACTGGGCCCATGGGAAGGCTTTGAACTGCAGCATGCTGCGTACGATCTCGCCCTTCATCGTGCCGCGCTGCAGGTCGCCGTAAAAGGTGCTGCGCTCGGTCCACCCGGGCGTGATCACGGCGAACTCTGTTTCGGTGTTGACCACGCCCAGCAGCTTGACGATGGCGTCGCGGCGCAGCTTGTCGCCGGTGCCGGGCGGCTCGGCCGGGCCCATGGCGCCGCGCGCGACCAGGTCGGCGTCTGTGATCTTGCCGATCATCTCCGGGGTCAGCGCCCGGGTGCCGAAGCCCACGTCCTGCAGCTTGGCGGCGCCCCAGACGTTCCAGTCGTGGGCCGTGATCCCGTACTGCCTCAGGGCCCGCACGTCGCCGGTTGCCAGGTCGGCGTGCGTCACGCCGCGCTCGAGCATGCTGCCGATCTGCCCCATCAGGCTGGCACCGAAGGCGCCCTTGCGGATGTCGTTGATGGCCTGCATGCCGCTTACCCGCATGATGGCGTTGCCGATCTTGCCGGTAGTGCCGCTCTTGCCCAGGCCTTCGTAGAAGCGCTGGAGACCACTGCGCACTCCGTCGAGCATCAGGCCTTGCTGCTGGAGCAGGCGGCGCTCGGCGCCGTTCATGGGGTTCAGCAGGCCCATCTCGTAGCGCCAGCGCTGCAGCATCGGCAGGTCGTTCAGGTGCGAGACCGCTTCCATGAGCGGCTTGTCGCCGAAGAACGAGGCCCACATGGCGCCGCCCAGCTTGCCGGCTACGTTCAGGTTGGCCAGTGCGTCGGCCACGCCGCTCAGGTTCTGGTTGAAACTGGGTTTGGTTTTGCCGGAGGCGTAGTTCCAGAGCTGGTCGAGCTTGGCGGCCTGGCCTTCCAGCTTTGGGGTTTGAGCGGGCGCAGCAGTGGTCGCGTCCTTGAGCGCCTGCTCGCGCAGCGTACGGAACGTGGTGTCGGGGTTGGGGCCGTAGTGCTCGACGAAGGCAATGTCGCGGGCCATGCTCTCGATGTGGCTGTGCAGGATCTCGACTACGGTCTTTTCGCCGAAGCGCTCCCAATAGGCGATCTGGCTCTCCGCATCCTTGAAGTGCAGCTGGCGTGCCTCGGCGTGCCGGTTGGCCACCTTGCCAACGCCCTTGAATTCGCCCGGGGTGATCTTGGCGTGGCCGTTGGTGGCGATCGTGAGCCAGGCGTGCTCGAGGTGGTCGCGCAGCCTGGCGTCGTCCCACGGGTTTCCCAGGTCGTCGGTGAAGTGGTTCTTGCGGTCCATGAGCGGCATCATGAAGTCCACCCACACTTGGCGGGCTGCCGCTGGATCCTTGCCGATGCCGTCGGCGGCGGCGACCTTGGCCTGGCTGTGGTGCTGGGGGTTGGCCCAGTCGTCGAGCTTGCCGATCGATCCGCCGTTCTCGTTGAACAGCACCCTGACTTCCTCGGCGACCTTGAGCCAGACCTCGGCGCCCTTTCTGGCCATGGCGTCGCCGGTATTCTCGCCGCGCATCTCGCGCACCAGGTTAAGCAGCTTTGTCTCGTCCTGCAGGAAGCCCAGGAAGTCGTTGCCCAGCGCGTCCCATGCCGGCAGCAGCTTGGATTTGAAGTAGTCGGCGTACCCCATGGCCTTCTGCTCGAGGCTTTCGACCTTGACCTTGCCGGTGTAGTCCCTGGCCAGCGTGCCCTTGACCGCGTCGATCGGGTTGATGCCGGCGGCGCGCATGTCGCCGGTGTCCTTCATCCTCGCGCCCATCCTTACCAGCTGCAGGTGGGCCTGGTACTCCAGGGTCTTGGCCTCGGCCTCGAGCTCGGCCGCGGCGCGCTCGGCGGCCTTCTGGTACATGGTGCGCGCGTCGGCGGCGCCGGGTGCGCCCTTCAGTTCCTTCTCGAGCGCCCGGCCCAGCTTCAGCTCGCCAGGGGCTGCCCTGCCTGCCTTGATGTCCAGCGCGGCCTTGTGCAGGCGGCTGAAGACGCCCTCGACCTCGGCATCGGTCAGGGTACGGCCGGCGGCCTGGTTTATTCTGGCGATGCAATCACGGGCGCTCATGGGTCAGTCCAGGTACGGGATGATGGCGGCTACCGCTGCCAGGATGGTGCGGTTGTTCTGCTGGATGCGGCGCTTGCGCTGCGCCAGCAGGATGCCACCCAAATCTTGCACCACGGGAACCGACGGGGTTTTGCCGGCGAAGCTTGCGCAGCGCTGGGTGTTGTGGCCCCACAGTCCAAGTCGGGTGATGCGGCCGACCGGGTGCGCTCCCCCACCACCGCCACCCGATGCCTTGCCGGCGAACGATCCGGTGCGCCTGGTGTTGTGCCCCCAGGCCCCAAGGCGCGTAATCTTGCCGACCGGGTGGGCTGGCGTGCTGCCTGCGGGCTTTCCGGCAAACGAACCAGCGGGCCTGGTGTTGTGGCCCCATAGTCCAAGGCGCGTTTTGGCGGCCATGCATCACGTGATCACGAAGGTGTCGCCGGAGACCGGGGCATCGGTCAGGGCGGTGACGGTAAGCACGCCGCCCGCGGTGCTGGCCGTGATGTCGGTGGCTTGGCCTCGCAGGTTGGCGGTGGTCGTGGCCCGGTCGAAGGTGACGATGCGCCCCTTGAACTGGTCGGCAGTTGCCGCGGCTGGATCCAGAGAACTGGTCACGATGCTGGTGGTGGTGCTGGCCGCCCCTACCGTGCCCAGGCTGGTGCCCAGCGTGCCGCGGCTCAGGTTGGCCCCTGCGTTCGCGCTGCCGTTCACGCGCAGCACGTTGGCGTCGACCACGCCGGCCACGGTAAAGGCCAGGCTGTCAGTCTTGGCCTTGATGGCGCCTACGTCCGATGCGGTCAGGCCTGTAACGCTGCCCACCGAGCCGTTCACATTGCCGGAAACGGTCGTTACCGTTCCAGACGCCGTGATGACGCTGGCGCCGATGTCGCGCGCTGTCTGTGCAGTGCCGGCGCCGGTCGGCCCGAGTTTGACCACGTTCGAATCAGCTAATCCAGCCGCATCAATCACCAGCGTGGTGAAGCGGTTCGGCGTGGTCGAAATGAACCGACCGACCACCGAGATATTCGCGGTCGAACTTTTCCCGGTGAAAAGTCCATCGTCAAAGGTGGCCTCGGTGCCCGTCACATCAAACAGATACCAACCCTTGGCGTTGGTCGAGTCCATTTCGGTCGCGCTGGTGTCGGTCAGCGCCGTCACTGCGCCGTAATCCTTCGACAAGTACGCCGTCAGATTCGCAGCGTCGCCTGTTTTTGGCAGGTTCGTGGTCGTGTCGAACGCGAATAACGCTACTTTGGTTGCTTGTCCTTTGAACATATCAGGCCGCCATCAGCATGTCGTAGTAATAACGTGAACGTACAGAGCCACCAGCCGCCCCTTGCCATACAATAGGCACGCTAATAACCGGCGCGAACAACTGCCAAGGGTTTTGCGACAACGCATAAATTTCCGACTTGGAAAGTCCGCGATTCCAGAAAAAACACGCGAAGATATCGCCGGTAAATGTCTGCGTCGTGTTGTTGAAGTCACCCATCTGGCCTATCGTCAGATAGTCAGTCATGACTAGCGTTTTTGGCGTACCGGTGACTGTTGCTGTTGTCGTGCCCGGAATACCGTTCAGGTATACCGTCGCCACCTGAGCAGCATCAACAACACCGGCGAGAACGCTAATCTTGTCCGATGCGCTTGCCGCCGTTCCAGACGCCTGAAAGTTACCCACCGCTGTATTGAATGCGATGAATCGAGCCGTGTTGTCGGCGTCGAATCGCAGTTGGTAAATCCGATTGCCTGATCCACTTGCATCGCCGTCGAACGGGTTGCGAACAGCACCGCGACCGGAACTGTCCATCACTACCGTCATCACCGTATAGGCTGTTGACGATACGATATTCTTAAGGCCACGAAGTGACTTTACACCAGCAACCCCACGTACAGATTTGCCAGCACGTCCTACGTTTTCGGTGTCATCTACACCAGACGGCAGATATGTGTGATCCCCATTTGCCAAATTCCGATGGGGATTAGCACCATGCCATCCCACTTTCAGCCCTCGGGCTAGAGGGTTTCCATAGTCGATCGTCGCCCCTGCCTGGGGCTGCATCGTCCATGTGAAAGGTATATTGGCAATTGCCATTATGCGTTTGTATAGGTGATCGGGCGATAGGCCACCACACAACCAGTACCAAGTGCCGCACCGCAGTTGTTGCGCAATGCAAGGCTCCATCCATCAGGCACCATTCCGCCGCACAACGAAGCGATGTTGAAATACGCATCCAGCGGTTGCGACGTAATCACGTAGGGAATCTGGATCGGCCCCCGCATGCTGTTCGGGTCGCTCATGCTCGCCGTACCTTCAGTTCCAGTCGGGCGCGTAGTCGTGCTGAAGTTCGCCATCGGCGTCCAAGCACTTCCATCGTGAATCCACGGTACTACATAGACATAGATTGCCTTGTCGTTTGCAGGAGCAGTTGCCGCCGTCGAAAGCAGAATCTGCACTTCGTAGTCATCGGCCAACGTTGTGCGATTGTCCACACGTGCCGATTGCCATCCGGCATACGGGTCTGACGTATCAATTGCCAGTGACTGCAAGTTCGTCACCGTCATGGCAGCATAGGTGCCATAAGCGATATTGATGGTAGTCATCAGCTTCTCCGGGCAGTATCCACTTCGTTCGAGCTAATCATGCCTTCGTAGCCCATCGTTTTTGCGGATACCGTGCCGGTCGTGGTCTGCGCGCTCGCAAGAATCGACTCAATACGCCGGGAATTACGCGTCATCGGAGTAACTACGTTTACCCCGCTCACACCAGCAGCACTTACCATTGCGCCACCAGCCCCGGCCGGAAGTTGAATCACCGCATCACGAATGCCTGCCCGTATGTTTGGTTTGCTTGCGTCAATACGATCCTTGCCAATCAGCATGTTTTGCAAGTTCATCTGTTTGGTCTGAATCGCCAAAACGCGATTAGTGAAAATAACCGTACTGTCGGCGGCATCGGTCGGCGTAAACTTTGTATAGTCAATACCGTCGTTGATTTCGCTAACCGGAACATCAGTGCGCCATACATTATCAACCGGGCTTGACATGGCATTGAGAGCATTGGCAATGAAACCAAGTCCGTCGCCATCGCTTGGCTGCGATGCAAGCGTGGAATCGGCAAGAATCGCCGCTTTGATGAGAGAGTTTTGCTGTGAAGTAAATGGCATGATTGTCCTTCATGGTCTAGTTACGGTCAGGTTGGTGATTCGGTCGGCGCCGTCATAGGTAGGGCGGATTATCCACCCGCGGTTATCCGGCGTCACTTCCTCTTTTTCCACCACGATGGTGGGGGGTAGCTGGGGTGCTGTGGCCTTCGCTTTGCGCAGCGCCACCAGGTCGGCGGTCAGCTCCCGCACCCTGGCGTCCAGCCCATCGGCGCGCGCGCGCTGTGTGGCGCACTCGATCTGCAGCGGTCCCAGCTTGGCCTGGGCCTGCTCGAGCTGGGCGCGCAGCGTTTCGCACTCGCTGATCTCCTCGTCCTTGGCTTCGTCAAGCCTGGTGATGATGATCCTTGCCCATGGTGGGGTAGGGTCGGCTTGAGGGTGGCGCGCGACTGGCGCCGCTTTTGCGCTGGCTGGTGCCACGTTTGTGCCTGCGAGTAGGCTGCGCATCAGGTCGCCCCCAGCAGGCACTGGGCCGCCACTTCGAACAGTTTGATGTCGTCGCGCGCGCGCTGCGCCTCGGCGTGCACCTCGGCCAGATGCTCCTGGACGGTCTTGCTGCTGCCGTCCTCGAAGTGCATCACCAAGTCGGGGTGCTCCTCGGCAAACCTGGCGGCCTCGCGGGTCATGGCATCTGGGGCGGCTTGCTGATCGGCATTGCTGACGGTGCCGGCGTTGTCAGCGGGTTGCTGATCAGGTCCGGCGGCGGGTCTGGCTGGTGGTGTTCCTTCACCCGCCGGGCTGCCACTACCTTCGCCGCTGCGAACAGCTTCTGGGTTCTGGCTGGCATCAATCATCCTCCGTATTTCGGCCATGAATCCATGGTCGTCGTCTGCGTACTGGATGGCCAGGCGCTCGACCTGGGCCTCGTCGATCTGGTGCACAATCGCCACTGCGTCGGTATCGACTATGTTCCTGGTGGTGGGCTCCAAGCCCTCGGCGGTGACCGCCTGGCTGATGGTGTCCCATTCCTGCTTGCCCAGCGCAGTGTGCGCCTGCAGCCTTTCGTTGGCAATCTTGAGCAGGAAGTCCACGGCCCGCCGCTCGATCGGCTTGAGCGGCTCGTCCAGCAGTGCCTTGCTAACCGCCTCGTAGATCTTCGCCTCGTTCATCTTCTTGTCTGGGCGGTCCAGCCACCATTCGGCGCGCGGGATCCAGCTGCTGAAGTCGGGGATGCCGCTGCCCTTCTCATGCTTACCCATCCACTTACCACCAACCTGGGCCCACCCGGCTTCCTTCTCGGCAAGCGTGCGCAGGATCTCGCGCACGTCCTGGTCCTCGATCGTGCGTGGTACCCACTCGGTAGCTGGCTTGTCTCCCTGCAGGTCAGCGAACGGGTCCGCCGGCCCAGGCGGCGACGTGGCGTCTACCCCGGGTCGAGGAGGAGGGGAACTCCCCGGGGCTTGGTCACGCGCCGCCTGGTCAGCGGATCGGTCGGGGCTGGGGTCGCGCAGCTCGCTGCTCAGCATGCGGTCCATCATCGCCCGTACTTCGGTGCTCACCTTCACGTTCAGGGAGGCGGCGCTCTCGTAGACCGCAATGAGCCAGTCCCTGAAGCGCTGGAAGACGCCGCGCAGCTGGGGGCTGGGCGCCTGGTTGCTCATCAGGTACGCCTCGAATCCGCGGGCGAACTGTTCGTGGAAGGGGCGCTTGTCGTCCAGCGTCATGCCGTCCCACTGCTCGCGGGTGATGCCCCAGTCCTTGAACAGCACCTGCATGTCGGCCTCGAGCGCCGGCACGGTCTTGGCCAGGTCGTCGGTCACCTCAAGGAAAAAATGCCCGGATTCGTGCAGGAAGGTGGAAGCATCGGCTGCCCCCAGCAGGGCGATGGTCATCTTGCGGTCGGCTTCGATGTTCAGGAAACCGCGGGGGCCGGCCGACTCACCACGCTGGAACAATGCGGCGCCGCGCGGATCTCGCACCCACATCACCTGGTTAACTGGGCCGCGGGTGCCGGTGGCGCTCTTGCGCACCGAATACCAGTTTTTCAGTCCGACGCTGGTGAGCAGGTCGGTAGGCAGGTCACCGGCCGCTTCGCGCGTTACCAGCAGGCCCAGGTCGTTGGCGGTGGCGAACTGCGATGCGGCGATGATCGCGTCGCGACGTTGCTCAGGCGTGAGCCCGGCAACACGATCAATGCTCAGGTTGCCGTTGTCGTGGAGGTGGATGCGTAGGGGCTGAAGGCCGCCGGTCCAGCCCGCTTTTTCAAGGAGGGATCGCTCAAAGTCGATGACCGATTGCCGTACACCGCGCGCGGTGTCCACGTCCCGCATGGCGGCCGGGACTTCCCGCCAAGCTTCAGGCGTTCGGTACTCTGGGGATATTTCATCCAGTGATTTTATGCCGAATGCTTGAAGTCCGAAAGGGTCGGTCTGAAAGAGCGCCTGCCCCTCCATTACCTTGGCTCGCATCTCGGGGGTGATGGTGAAGGCCATCTGCTCGGATCCGCCGGCTTTCTCCAGACCACCGGTCGCCGCGAAATTGCGCGCAGCTTGCTCGCTGTCGAAGTTGCCACCGCGCACCTGCTCAACGCCGCTGTCGGGATTTTTGGCCCACACTTGCCAGACCTCACCACGCTGGATCACGCGAGCGCTGGCAGGGTCGAAAGCGCCCATGCTGTACTGCCCTTCCAGCTTGTTCGGGATGTCCAGCGTGGTGGCCTCAACCTTCCCGCCCCCCAGCTTCTTCAGCACGTCCTTGGCTACTGTTGGGACGATCTTGTCGTAGAAGCCCTTCATGCCTTCGCCGCCTACCTTCAGGTCCAGGCCGCGCAGGGTCATCCGGCCGCCACCTGACTGCCCTTCGCCGTTGACGATCTTCTTGGCTACCTCTTTGCCGACCACGTCCTCGAGCTCGGCCGCGGTGAAGGATTCCTTGGGCAGGTTGACGCCCTCGCCGTTCTTGTCGACCACGCCCAGGCGGTACATCTCGCCTTCCTTCTTGTAGTCGATGTGATCTACTTGCTTGCTCAGGTCATACCGCGCTGCCTGCTGCTCTCCGGTCGTCCAGGCTACCTGGTCGAATCCGTTCTCCGCTGCGTAGCGGATCATGCGCTTCAGGCTTAGAGCTACCCATGCGTCGGTCTTGCCTACGAAGGGGCCGCCGGGCACGCCCAACGTCTTTTTGCCAGTGGCATTCTGGATGGCCTGCTCGCGGGTCGGGGCCCCCAAGCCTGTCTGGGTTCTGGTGTTGTCGAACACCATCCATTCAGTGCCGTTCTGGGGTCCGTTGCGATATGCGTAGGTCGGCATCTCTTCAACCGTCCACCCATCAGGCAGCTTACCCTCTGCGCCAACGAAACCTTTCTTCTTGCCTTCCTGCGCCCAGTCGCTCTGGATCTCTTCAATGAAGAGCACGCGCTCGCCGTTGGGGCCGGTGCGCTCGTTGAAGCGGATGTGGGCCAGGCGGTTGATGTCGGCCTTGTCTCCCATGCTGTGGGCGCTTGGGACTTTGTAGGCGCCGGCCGCATCGGCAGTTACGCCCCCCTCCATCTCGCCATGCAGTGCTGCCGCCTCAGTATCGCGCTGGATTTCTAGAGCTTCCATCTCCCCATAAAGCGTATCTTTCACCTGTCGAGGGGCGTCCCATGGCAACGCATCAAACTCTGCGCGCGCTTTTTCTATTGCGGGGGCATATCGATCAAATACCTCTTTCCGTCCCGCTGCTCTCGCCGCATTGCGCGCTTCCATTTCAGCCCGCGCTTTGCGACTAGCTGGTGTTTCCGGCAGCACCAGCGCTATCTCCCTGTAGCTTCCTTCTTTGGCGCCTGGGAGTTGCCAACCAGTAAAGCGTGGCGGGTTCGCCGGGGTGGGCTCGAAGTTCTTGAGGCGGTTGTAGGCGTCAAGCCATGTCTGGGCTGGGCCCTGCATCTCAGGCGGCAGGTCGGCCGCCTTGGTGTCGCCGTCGACCATCGAATAGTAAAGCTCGTCGGGCCACACCTTCTGGCCTTTTACCTCGACGCTCACCTTGATCATGTCGAAGAACGCCTTAGCCTTGGCGTCAGTGTCGGCCTGCACTTCGGCGCGCTGGGCCTCAGCGTCTTTGCCACCCAGCTCGACATCCTCCACCCGCACGCCACCCTCTTGCATGAAGGTCTGGAGTTGTTCCTTGGTGATCTTGCCGGGTTGCAGGTCGAGGTACTCCTCGAGTCCGGTGTACTTGACCTCGTCGGCCTTCACGCCGCCCTTGTTCAGCAGGCCCTTGAGCCACTGCTTCCACCCGTCGGCCGTTGCGGTCTTGGTGGGTGTCTCGTCTATCGCCCTTGCCAGGGCGCTGTGGTACCAGGTGTCTGCCTTGCCCTGGAACAGCCGCCCGGTGCTCAAGTCTGGTTTTGCATGAATCACCTGGCCAGGATCAAATGAGACCACGTGTACTTGGCCGCCCAGATGCTTCGCGGTCACGATCAAGCCGTCGTACCCCTCGGCGCGCATGCGCTCGCGCCACCGGTGCGCCTCGTCGACCGAATCGAATCCTGGAAGCTTGTCGACCTTGACGATCAGCGGATTTCTAATGTCCAGGTTGAATGCCTGGACATTGCCGTACCTGCCGGCCTCGGCCTTGCTTAGGGTGGTCCAGACTCCGAGGCCGCTGGAGGGGTTGCCGCTGGCTTTGCCGAGGGATTCCTTGCTGAAGTGGTCGGCGCTAAGGGGCTGTTCGCTGCCCCGGTAGACCACGGTGGGTTCCCCATCTGCTCGGCGAATGCGAGTTGCGCCAGCCCACCCGCGTGCGGGATCCCCTCCGCCAACAGTTCGCTGTAGCTTTTCGGATTGGGCAAGGGTTCCAGCAGGTCCGTGATCTGATCCATGAATTCCATCTTGCGCCTCTCCTTGGGTGTCTGTCAAGTTTTTAGCTTGCGCATCGGTCTTGCCCTTGATCCCGGCCAGGTAGCGGTGGAACAGGGCGTCGGGGTCCACGCCGGCGGCCTTGGCGGTCGATCTGAAGAACTCATGCCACATCTGGCCGGCGGCGCTGGCCTCCTCGGGGGGCCTGCCGGCCTTGAGCAGCTCGCGCTCGACTACGGTTCTGACCGGCTCCACGACCTCGGGCGGGTGCGGGATGCCTTCCTCGGCGGCTATGCGCTGCGATTCGGCCTGCATGCGGGCCACCTGGGCCTCTGCTTCGGCCTGGCGCACCGGGTCGGGTGTGAAGGTGGGGGCGCGCTCGATCGCGTCCTGGGCGGCTGCCTCGCCCCGTAGCGTGCCCGCCTTGTCGATCAGGGCCGCCGCTTGGGTGTCGAGCTCGGCCGCCTTGGCCGGTTCGGTCAGGCGCACCTGCTCGGCTTCGGCCTGCAAGGTTTCTGCTTGTCCCTGTACCTCGTCGGCCTTGACCGCCAGTTCCTCGGCAGTGGGCAACTGTTCACGATTACTTAACAGTTCGCCGGGCTTGGGCGCCGTGCCCTCGACGTTCACCGGCTTGTCGCGCAGCAGGCTGTCGATGGCGTCCATCATGGCCTGGTGGTGCTTTTCGGTGGTCAGCGGGCTGTTGGACTTGCCGGGCTGGCTGTCGATGTCCAGGTGCTGGGCTACGCGCAGGGTGGCCAGCGCTGCCTTGTCGGTCGGCTTGAGGTTGGCGGCCCACTCCTTGATGTCGGTTTTCGCCTTGTTGTACGCGTCCGTGCCTTCTTGCCGGGCGCCTGGGATGAAGTGGAAGGCGCCGCCAAAGGCCACGCCCAGCAGCACGTCGAGCAGTTGCTCCTTGCCGCCGAATGCGGGGAACTCCTTCGCGGCCTCGGTTCCTTCGAGGACCGCGCCGCTCGCGCCGCGCGTGACCACGCCCTGTGCCCAGTTGAATCCGCCGCCGATGGCCATGCGGTTCCAGATGTTGGAGCCCCACAGGGGTGCCTTGATGCCCAAGCCCAGCCCGATGCCCTGGATGGCGCCTACGGCCTGGGCTTGCTTGAGGCTCACGCCGGGCTTGTCGGCCAGGTCCTCGACCTGGCTCATTTGCTGCACTGCCACCGCGCCCAGCGGGTTGGCGATAATCTGCGGCAGCATGCCCAGCAGGCTGCCGGCTACCTCGCCGGCCATGCCCACCTCGTTCGGGCCCGGGGTCCAGTAGTTGACCGCCGCGCGCCACATTTCGTCGTGGGTTTTGAACCACTGGTCTTGCAGGGTGGTGCCGGCCGGGGTGACGCGGTTGCCGCTCAGGGTGTCCAGCGCGATCGGCACCACGGATCCAGCCATGCTCACTGCCCTGCCCAGCTTGGCACCTTCCTTCATGATGCCCATGCCGGTGCCGCGCCAGAAACCCTCCCATGCGCCGGGCTCGACCGTGGTGGTGACCGGCCGCGCGTTCGCGTCCTCTTTCAGCTGGTCGCCGTACAGGTCGAGGCTCATTGCGTCAGGGCCTTGTCGAGTCGTGGCGCTTTGCTGCGCGACGCGTCACCGCGGGCCAGGTCGGGCTGCTTGGGCGCGCGCTTCACCGCTTCGGGTGGCAGGGGCTGGTTGAAGTCGATCACGATGCGCTTGCCGGTCTTGTCGCCCAGGTCGCCGTTGCCGCTGGCCAGCACGTACTGCCCGTCGCCAATCGGCCGGAGAGGCAGGTCGCGCAGCATGGACAGGGTCACGGTTTGGTCCAGCGTGCCGCTTTCCTTCAGCATTTGCAGGCGGGTGTCCAGCTGGTCGACGAAGGCACCATCGGGCATGCCCCACGGCTTTACCGTTTGCCGGCCGTTGTGCTTGGTGATCCCGCCGGTGGCCATCTCGATCGATGTTTGCCAGCGGTTGCTGTCCAGCACGCCCGTATCGCGGTCGCCGGCCTGCCGGCTCAGGCTGGCATAGATGGCCTGGGCGGTCTGGAAGGCGGTGCTGCGCGCCTCGGCGCTGCCGGTCATGCTGTCGCGCACGTAGTCGTCGAACTTGGTACGCATGTCCTTCTCGGGGGGCTGGTGGATCAGCACGCCGCCGCTGGGCTTGCCGTCGGTGCCCTTGTTGGGCCGCAGGATGCTGATGCCGTCGAGCATCAGGTCGGCGGCCCTGCCGGCTTTCGGGTCGGTCAGGCCGCGGCGCGCGGCGAGGCCAGCCGCCGCCGTGACTGGATCATCCGGCGCGATCTGCGCCATGATGGCCTTGTACCCGGCAAAGTCGTCGCCGGTGGCCAGGCTCAGGCCCTTGAAGTATTCCCGCTTCTGCTCGGGCGTGCCGATCTTGAGCGTGGCCACCGCCAGCTGGTGCTCTTGCTCGGTCAGCGGCTTGAATGGGGTGCGCTTCTGCACTGCCAATTGCCGGGCCAGGTCCAGCCGCGCCTGCATCTGGTTGGGGTCCAGCTTGGCCGGGTTGCTTACGTCGAGCGGTTTGGCGGCCAGGTCGGTTACCTGCACCAGCCCTTGGCGCACGCTGTTCGTCACCGGATCCCTGGCGCGCTCGGCTTCCTGTGCGCTCTGGATGGTCTTGAACGTCGACAGCACCTTGGGTGCCACGCCTCCGTCGCGCACGCCCAATTCCGCACGCGTGATCATCTGTTCCTGCACGATCGGGTCTGCGGTCCTGAAGGCGCGCGTGGCGTTTGACAGGGTGATGGCTTCATTGAGCAGGGCCGCTACCTGCGGCCGGCCGCGGGCCAGTTCCAGCGCGTTGCCGATGTTGTCCGGGTTGAGCTCCAGTCCCTGGCCGATCCTGGTCATTAGGGCGGTTACCTCGGCTGTTGCCCTACGGTCGGCGCGGTCAGCGGCGGCTTCCTGCCGGCGCTCGATGCCCTGTATCTGGCTCTGAACTCTGCCGATCAGCACGTTTTTCCGCGCCTCGTCCAGCGTGCTGTCCTTGGTCACCGCTGTCTGCAGGGCCTTGAGCCCGCCGATGTTGTCCTGCACCGCCAGGTAGTTGGTCTGGTACCCGTTGTACAGCTGCCGTTGCGTCGCGTCGACCACCTTGGCCTGCAGCGCCTTGGCGGTGTTGGTGTCGACGTCGCCCTTGTTCTTCTCGTACCACTCCTTGGCGTAGACTAGGTTGCCGCTGGCCACCGCTTGGTCGATCACCGCGTCGTGGATCTTGCCCAGCTTCTCCTGGCGCACCGCTTCGGTAAACGTCGGATCCCAGCCGTTGGACTGGGCCTGCTGCTCGATGCCGGCGAGGATCCGCACCATTGAGGTTTCGACCTGCTTCGGGTTCGACCAGTTGGCTGACGCGGTCTTGGTTTCGACGTTGATCATGCCGTCGAAGCTTTGCTTTTCCGCGACCTTGCCCTCGCCGATCAGGTGCCGGAGGATGTCCTCCTTGTAGCCCAGCCCGGCGACGTCGGCGCGCTTCCTGAACAGCTCGCGCTGTCGGTCGTTGGCCAGGCTTGAATCGATGTCCTTGACCTGGTCGGCGAACTGCTTGCCGTATTCCTGCAGCAGGGGCCGGCTGACCGCGTCCACGCCCTTGACCCGGGTGAATCCCTTCTCGCCGGTGGTCAGCTCGAGTTGCTTCTCGCGGAGTTTGTTGAAGGCGTTCTCGGCCCTCATCGTGTCGGCTTTGTCCTGCTCGACCTTGACCATGTGGTCGAACTGGCCGGCGAAGGCCTCGGCCATCTGGCCCTCTTTAATCGCCTCATGGGCGCCGGCGTACAGGGCTGACTCGTCGCCGGTGCCGATCGCAGCGACCGCGCCACTGGGCTGCGGGGTCGGCCGGTTGCCGAAGGCGCTTGCGTCTGGCAGGCGCGGCATCAGACGCTCCCCCACTCATAGCGCGGCACGTCCACGTTGCCGCCGCTCTTGCCCGCATTTGGCTCGACCTTGGGGTCTGCCTTGAACCCACCGGAACCGTACTTGCTGAACAAGCTTCCGGCTCCCTTGAACAGCGCCGCGGTGCCGGCGCGCTCGAATGCATCGGCCTTGAGCTCGCCGTCGCTGATGGCCAGGCTGGCGTTGTAGTCGGCGGCGCTGGCCGACATGCGCATGGCCCGGGCGCGCTCCTCACCCTGGTACAAGGCCACGGCAGCCCGGTGCTGCCCCTCGCCGGCGATGTTGCTGATGATCTTCACCACGCCTGGATCCAGAGCGCCGCCGCCGCTTGCCGCTGCCAGGGCCTGCGCCCTCGAGGCCAGCAGTGTGGCCTGCCTGCCCTGCTCTGCCGCGTCATGCTGGGCTGCAGCGACCTGCTGACCGGCGTTGACCCGGAGTTGTTCGGCTTGGAACTGCTGGGCTACCGCGTGGCGCTGAGCGGCCACGCGCGCGGCCGCCGCGGCGCTCTGGTTGCCGCCGTACTCCAGGCCGGCGCCCAGCCCGGTGGCGATCGCCGGGATAAACTGCATGAGTGCTTCGAATCCCATCCTAGCCCTCGTTCAGTTTTACTTCGGCCACGGCAGCCAGCACCGTGCAGGGCCGGGGCGCCATGGCCAGCAGGCACAGGCGCTCGTCGGTCGTGAAGTCACCCGGAAAGATGAAGGTCTGCTCGTCGTAGTCCACATGGATGGCGTCGACGTCTTGCGTGGTCGAATTCTCCATGCTGGGCATGTCGTTCATGTCGGCATCGGCGAAGGTTCTGCCGAACTTGAGGCCCCTGGCGTGGGTGTCGGCCAGCACCAGGCCCAGCTCGCTGATACGCTTGGTACGGGTCAGCGTGGTGCCGCCTTGCGTCGGGATCTGGGTCAGCTTGGTGCTTTGCCATGGGGCGGTGTACGCCAGGCCCACCATCGCGTTGCTGACCTCGGTGGGCAGGGTTACCACGCCGCCGGTGACCGTGTAGATCAGCTCGTCGCTGCTGTCGTGCCCGATGTCGACACCGTCGGCCCAGACGACCACCTGTTCGCCCTCGAGGTGGGTGGCCGGCAGGCTGGTGGTCGGGGCGCCGCTGTAGACCACGAAACTGTCGCCCAGCCGGCTGGTGGTCAGTGTGCCAGCGTCATCCGGGCGGCACTGCGCCTCGGTCGCCCAGCGCTCGAGGAACCGCTTGGTGCTGCCATTGATGGTCCGGTTCACCACGTAGTAGACCTGATCCTCCTCGGTTTCTGCATCGCCCGGCAGCACCACCGCATCCTCGATCAGACCGTCGGTTTCGACCTCGCTCCAGCAGATCACCTGCTCGTTCTTGTCGAAGGTCAGCAGGGCCACCGTGCCGTCGCTGCGCACGTAGTGCACGCGCGTTTCCGGCTGGCGCTGGGCGGCCATGCGCACGATGCCGGGCCGGCCGATCTCGGGGTTTACCGCGGTCAGGTGCGTGCTCGAGTAGTCGTAGGTCTGGGGGTCGATCGCCAGCTCGTACACCCGGACGCCGCCGCGCTGCACAAAGATTCCGGTGGTGTCGAGTTTGATCGGCTGGACCGGGGCGCTGCCCTGCGTGCTGCTGGGTTTCAGGTTGAAGTTGGTCGGCGTCAGGGGTTCGTCCAGGCTGGTGGATCGGCACGAATGTTCGGCCATCTGCGCGCCCAGGATCAGGCGCTGGAGCGGCAGCAACCAATTGATCGAGTCCACGGGCCCGGTTCCGATCGATCGGCTGATCGGGCCTGAATCGCCCAGGGTTTCCGGGTCGTAGCTGTAGAAGGCGTCGGACACCGATCCGTTGACCTTGTCCTTGCCGCCCCACCAGAGTCTGCCTTCGTGGAACCCCACACCCGAAGGCCAGCCGCGACGGTCGGACCATTGGCCTTCGGCCCAGTTGGTGGTCGCGGCGGCGGCGCCCATGCTGCTGAGTACCTCGATGTCGACCACCGTGGTGCTGGTGTACGCCGTGACGCGTGCCACTCCGATGATCGAACCGCCGGCAAAGCTCAGCTGCAGCGCCGGCGCACCGGCGGCGTAGACCGTGCATTTAAATCGGTAGTACGCGGTCTGGTTGTCCAGGCCGTCGATGTAGTTGAATGTGCCGTCGGCCGTGTACGCGATGCCCGTAAGGTCCACCCACGTCGAATTGTCAAAGCTCCGCTGCAACTGCAGGGTGTCTCCTGTCGCTGTCAGGCTGGCGAGGGTCCAGGTGATATTGCGACCGCTGCCGACGCCGGTCACCACGATTGATGCGCTCACCGCGTTGAGCACGCCGAAGGTGGCCTGCACGGTTTGGCCGGTGCTGGTGATCCGGAATATCCCGCCCACGTTGGTGCTCTTGAAGTAGGCAGCGCTCGCGGTCAGCGTGCCGTTGCCGTTGAGCACGCTCGGCGTCATGGTGATGGGCCCGATGTTCTCGATCAGGTAGGGGCCATCCTCGGTGTAGTACTTCACGACTGACCAGCTGCGCGTGCCGCGGCGCTCGATCTTGTACTGGCGGATCCCGTCGCAGGCGTTGAACAGGATGTCGCCGCTCGAGGCGGGGCGCACCAAACCTAGCAGGGCGGCGGTCCATGGCGTGGCCACCGTCATTGCGCCGGCCGCCTCGATCGTGCAGTTGCTCACCCACACCACGCGCCGCAGGGTGCTCTGGAACCGGATGTAGAAGTCCGCGGTAGGCGTCAGGGCCAGGCTGTGGTTGCCTTCGTCCAGGTCCGTCTGGCTGATGTACTGGTCGCCGCCTGCCGAGCTGCCCACAAGCAGGGTGACCGGGCCGCGCACGATCGTGATCTTGAGGGCATGCTCGACGCCTATGTTGGCGCCGGCCACGGTGATCTGCTGGGTGCGCTTGGCCGCGCTGGTGCCGTCGCCCAGCAGCTGCATGTAGCCGGGTGCTACCCATGAGCTGGTAGCGCCCGCTTCGTCGTCGTCGGTCCAGTTGGCCAGGCTGGCAGGGAAGGTGCCATTGACCACCGCCGTGGTCACGCTGGGCCTGGTGATCACCGCGTCGTTAACCCACACCCGCATGGTGCTGTCGGTGAGCTCGATCAGGGCCTTGTCGCTCAGGCTGAATACGAAGTCCAGGAACCTTGCGGCGGCGTCGCTGCGGGTCGATCCGATGTAACCGAGACCGGGGCGGATGCCCATGCTGCCAAGCACCCAGCCCACCCAGTTCTTCATCTGCCGGGCGCCCAGCGCCAGGCGCTTGATGTCGGACCTGACCGTCGCGTATCGGGAAACGATGCCGCGGTTGAAGGTGAAAAAGGCCAGGTTTGCCTTGGCCATGGTGCTACCCGATCAGTCGGCCGCGGGATCCACCGTCGCGCCAGTCACCCGATCCCGCGCGCCGCGCGCGGATCCAGCTGCTCGGCGGGGGAAATTTGGGCGGGTCACTCTGCGCGTCATTGTTCAGCGCCAAGGCCAGGGCCTTGTCCATCAGGCCGCCGGTGGGCTTCATGATGGCCGTGGCCAGGTTCTGGTCGTCGGTCGCCTTGAGCACGATCTTGCTGGCCAGGTACCACTGAACGTATTCGCTGAAGCTGGCAGGCCAGCGCGCCAGGTCCTGCCCCCACGCCGCGTCGTTGCTGACGAACCGCACGTAGAGCTGGTCCAGGTCGGCGTAAATGATGTGCTGCTCGTCCTGGTACCGGAGCAGCGGTTCCTTGTAGAACTCGTCGCTGCATACCGCGCTGGTGGCCACCCAGTCTGTCGGCTTGGCAAATCCATGCTGCAGGCCGAATTCGGGTTCGATCGAGGTGTCGTAGTCCAGCTTCTGGCTGCGGGTAGCGAACTTCCACAGGCCTTGGGCCAGGCAGTAGTCCACCGCGTCCATGTCCCACGCCTCGTCGAGCAGGCGGCGGCTGTCCTCGTTGACCGTCAAGCTGGCAATGCCGCGCTTGCCGATCTTCAGCAGCGCGCCGTTGTACAGCTTGAGCCTGGTCGTGCCCACTTACCCGGCCTTCAGGCGCTCGTCCATCCAGCGCTTGGCGTCGCTGGCCTGGCTGTGCTCCTTGCTGACGATCTCGCCGTCGGCGCGGCGGATCACGGTCCACTTGTCCTGCGGGCCGTTGTGTTTGATGTAGTAGGGCATCTGGGCCTGCGTCTGGCTGACGTCGTAGTCGCTCAGCATGTGCACGCTCAGGGTGTGCACGCGTGCCCAGGCGCGGCTTACGTCGAGCACCAGCAGCTGGGCAAACCAGGTGCCGTTGTTTGCGCGGACCTCGATCAGATCCCATGCTTTCAGCTTGTCGGCCACGTGGGCCCAGTAGTCCGGGTGCGTCAGGTCGGCCGGGGTGGTGCCTTCGTCGGCATTGGCGACGTGCACCTGGCGCTCGTACTCGCCCGACTTGAAGCGCTCGCTGCCGATCGGCGCGGGCGGTTTGCGCACCACAGCGGGCGCTTGTTCGGTTGCTGCGGGTGCTTCCTTGACTGCTGCCATGCTCTCGCTCCTCGGTGATAAGCACCGGGCCGTCGCCGGCCCGGTGTATTGCACATCGCCCTGGATTAGGACGATTGGATGGCGCCGCCGGTATTCACGTTGAACCCAGCCGTGCTGTTGGTGGTCATCAGCACGCCGATGCCCATCGTCGGGCTGGTGCCCAGCGAGGACTGCGAGACGCTGATCAGCACGTCGCCGTTGCGCATGCCGAGCGCCAGACCGTCGGTGAAATACCCGGCGCCCTGCAGGACGGTGCTGCCGTCGCTGGAGCAGTAGTACCAGAGACCGCTGCCGCCGCTAAATGCGGTGGTGGTCTGCAGGCTCGAGCCCAGCACGTTGCCGGCGGTGTTGTTGATGGAACCCATGCCCCGGGCCAGCAGGATGGGCGGGTTGGAGGCGGATACGCCGACGGTCGAACCAGAATAAGCCATGGTGAATCTCCTTGAAAAGGTGTCCGGTCAGCAGCGCTTACGCGTATGCCGAGCCGTCCGCGGTGAACACCACAACCCCGGCGTTTTGGAGCAGCTTGGCGCCCATGAATGCGGATGCGCGCGCCCAGCTGTAGCCCTGTTCCTCGTTGTAGCCGACCGGCGTTTCGAGGCCCGCGACGTTCATGCCGTGGCCAATGGCCGACTGGTGGAACATGAACGACTTTTCGCTGCTCGTCCCTTTGCCCGGCAGATTCGGGTGCGGCACGATCAGCGTGTTGCGCCAGCGGTAGGCCGGCGGTTTGTCACGCCAACTCGCCGTGCCGCTGTCGCCGGCGTAGGGTCGCAGGTCGACATACTGGGCGTTGCTGAACTCCGGGGTCTGCTCCAGGTACGCCACGTAGCTCGGGGCGCACAGGAAGGTGATCCGGCTGTCCCAGGGCACGCTGGCGTTCTGCAGCTTCACCACCGCGTTCTGGTACAGGCTGACCGTCGGGATGGTGCCGGCCGCGCCAATCGCCACGGTGCCGGTGTTCAGCTCGGTGACGATTTGGGAGTCGATCTTGCGGTTCAAGACCGCCATAGTGGTCATCTGCATGGCCTGGCGCTGGTTGCCTTGCGATGCAAAGATGTTGAATCCGCTCTTGCGAACCAGATCGTGCCACTCGCCGAGCACGCAGGTGTTCTGCGTGTTGTTGTCCGGGCGGGCGGGGATCATGCCATTGACGCCCCGGGTCACGGCGGCAGCGCCACCGGAATCGATCACGTCGAAGACGACCTGGTTGCCTTTGATGACGCCCTCGGTGGTCACCGTGGTGCGCAGCAGGGATTGGCGTTGCTCGAAACCGAGCACGAACTCCTGGCGGTATTGCGTTTGGTATGCGGTATCGGCCATGACAGGCTCCTGAAGTAAACGGGTTTTATAACCGTCGCTCCGGGGGGACCGTCTGCCGCGGCCTGGGGGGGGCTTGCGCCGTCCACGCCTGTGGGCTCAGGGGCCGAGCTACCAGTGTTAGGTGCTCTGGCGGGGCCTCGATCGAGGGGGGGCCGCCACTTGTGCCCGGATTCTACACCCGCTTTCGCGGCCGGCACAAGTGGGGGTGTAAAACTATCCTCTTGCCTTGAGCTTCTCGCGCGCGTCGAGCAGGCCGCGGTAGCGTTCCTGCTTTTTCTCGTCCTTGTAGTAGCTGGGCGAATTGGCCGCGATCTCTTTCTCGATGCTGGCGATCTCGGTGTCGATCGAGACCACGGCGCTGGATCCGCTGGGCAGGTCCATGCTCACCGCCGGGTTGATCTCGAGCGCCGCATTGAGCAGGCCCTTGACCACGTCGGGGTTGGCCATGATCGGTGTGCCGTCGGCCAGCCGGCCATGCAGGAACAGGTCGCGCACCGCTTCTGGGAAGGTGGCCTGCACGAAGCCCATCACGCCGTTGATGTTGGCCCGGTAGTCCTCGTTGCCCCAGTCCTGCCGCAGCGCATCCTCTGCCGCGCGCACCGCCGCCTTGTCGGCCGCCGCCCGGGCTTCGGTCTGCCGGCCCACCTCGTCGTAGTACCAGTCGACCACCGCCTTCGCTGCGCCTTCCGGAAGGTTGTTGCCGTGCGCGGTCTTGAGGAAGCTGTCGATGATCGGCTTGTCTTTCTCGTCGATCTTCAGGTCGCCCAGGGAGTACTTCTCGGGTGCCTCGGGGATGCCGTTCTCGGTGCGCCAGGCTTTCACCTGCTCCGGGGTGGCGTCCTTTGGCAGTGGGCTCTTGAGCTCGCCGCGGGCGATGCGATCGTGCAGCTGCACCAGGCTGTCGACCACCACCGTCGGGTCGGCGTACCGACTCAGCTTCCTGAGCTTGGCTTCGTCGCCCTTGGCGGCCTTCTCGCGCCAATCCTTGCCCCATGGTCCTTCGTCGGTTATCGCAGGCTTCCCGGCGGCGCCATTGCCCTTGTCAGCGCTGCCCGCACCCTTTGCGCCTGCTGCGGCGTCAGCAGCGGGTGCAGCGGCTCCACCATCGCCTGAGCCCTGCCCATCGCCCTGAGTACCGCCAGCGTCTCCCGATCCCGTTGCGACCGTTGCGCCGGCGTCAGTTCCAGATGCAGCCCCTCCTGCGGTTGTCTTGTCATCCTGGGCCGCCTCCTGCAGCCTGTACAGCAATCGTTGCAATTTCAGGTTCATGGTTTCTCTCCTCGTTTAGCCTTCCGGCAGGTCGGCATTTGGTTCGCGCCGGCGCATGGCGGCCGGGTTCAGGTTCAGCAGCTTGACGATCTGCTGGCCTACGAACTGGCGCCCCAGCGCCACGTTGGTATCCCGGTCGTCGGCGCCTGGCCGGAACGGAAAGTCATAGGTCGCCGCGGCGCTGTTGATGATCCACTTCAAGGCACGGCGCTGCTGGTCGGGATCTGCATCGCCCCTGGCCAGCGCCTGCAATGCGGTCACGTCCGACAGTTCGTAGTCGACGGGTAGCCATGGCGCGGCCGCGGCCAGGGCTTGGGCGCTCGGGGTGCGCTTGCCGCCTGGTGTTTGCTTGGGCGGCAGGGCTGGGTGGCGTGGTTGCTCGGTTGCCGCCATCAAACCACTGCCATCTCAGCTTGTGCCCGGTCCTTCTGCGCGGTCGCCATGGTGCCTGCCACGTCGGCCCCTTGCTGCATGGCGGCCAGGGTCTGCTGGGCTTGTGCTGCGGCCTGTTGTTGGGCCTCGATGTCCTCGACCTCGACCTCGCTGCGTACCCACATGGCTGGCGTGCCGATGCCGGCCAAGGTGTCGCGCAGCGCGATTTTGACGTCGACCAGCGCGGCCGCGGTCTGGTCCATGGCCACCGCCTCGGCGATCAGGCTCTTGGCCTCGAGGAACTTCTGCCCCTTGATCTGCTCGATCGCGTCGTGCAGCGGGCTCACAAACCCGAACCCGATGTCGGCGCCCTGCAGGCTCTTTGGCATGTCGGCCGGGCTTCCGAAGGCGCCATTTCGGCGCAGCAGGTCGAATGTCTCGTCGCACACCTGGCCGTTGCTCTCGATCTCCATCGGCTCGAATAGCGGCAGGGCGTTGCGGATGTACTCCTGCACCCGCTGCCCGACCTCGTAGGCGGTCATCTCCGGGCTGCGCTGGGGAAGCGACAGCTTGTTCAGGAAAAACGCTTGCATCAGCATCTGGCGTCCGTCTGCCAGCATGTCGCGCCCAAAGGGCAGGCCCTTGCTGTCGTTCATGATCGGGCGGATGGCCTCGCCCAGGCGCTCGTCGTAGTCGCGGTCGATCCAGGTCAGGCCGCCGGGGTAGAGCCCGACGTCGCTCTTGATCACGTCGTGAGTCACCGCCATGGGTGGGTTGGCGGCGCGCTCGCCGGCCTCGAGCAGCGTGTAGGTCATGGCCTGGATAAGCCTGGCGTCTGGCAGCGCGCAGATGGTGGCCGGGCTGAAGGCGTACTGGCTTCCGCTTACTGTCTGCCACCGGCTGATCACGTACTGCTTGGTCGGCGTGGGGACCGTTTCCATCTCGAAGTTGTGGCTGCGATCGTAGTAGATGCTGACCCAGTCCATGCGCTTGGCGTTGACATCGGCCATGTCGGCGGCGCAGATGATGTGCAGCATCTCGACCTCCTCCATCGCCTGGCCGTGCGCGATCATCTGCTCGACCTTGGGGCTAATGTTCTTGAAGGTGCGCTTGACGTCGCGCGCGGTGCTCTTGAACTTGCGGCAGATCAGGCAGATCTGGCCGTCCACGTCCTCCATCCATACCACGTCGCGCAGGTGGTAGGTGGTGTACAGCAGGCCATTGCGGTTGCGGTTCAGACGGATCCGCATGGCGAACTGGCCGAAGGCGGCGTAGTCGTGGTCGGCCTGCTTCATCGCGGTGGTGAATCCGCTCACGCGGTCGAACATGGCCCGGCGCTGCACCCGGTCAGCGTACTGCAGCCACTGCATGGCATCGTTGGTTTCGCGCGCCGGGTCGTCGGGCTTTGAGTGGAACCACTCCTTGGCGGTTGGCCGTAGCATCTGGCCTATCTGGTCGCCCAGGTCGCGCCGGCAGAATAGCGGGTAGCTGCTCATGAGCTGGCCGCCGTACTGCGTGCCGATGGTGCGCTGGTAGGTGAAGTCGGCGCGCTCGATGTAGAAGTTCTCGGCGATGTCCTGGAACAGCAGCACGAGGCTGGTACGCTTGCTGAACAGGCCGTCGCAGATCTCGACCAGGGCGGTGCAGTCCATGTTACCCGCCCATCTTGTCGCCGGCGTCGGCTGTCAGGATGGTGCTGGCGCGGCCCTGGCGCTGCATCTGGGCCACGATCGAGCGTTTCTTCGCGGCCTGCATGGCGGCGTCGTCCACAGTCGGCATGGGGGTGGGCTTCTCGACCGCGGGCGCTGCTGGCGCTGCTGCGGCTTGCGGTTTGTCTGCTGACAGCAGGCTGCCGGTGACGCCACTGGCCACGCCGCCCAGCACGCTGCCCAGCACGGGGTATGCGGCCATGAAGGCGGTCACGGGCTCCGCCAGCGCGCCGCCGGCGTAGGTGAGCAGGGTCAGGAACAGGGGGAGTCGGAGATCACGCATAGCGGGCCCTTTCACACTTCAGGTAAATGATCCCCTCGGCCTCTCGAACCGTTTCAAACCCCAGCCGGTGGCACATGGCCAGGCCATGCTGGTTGGCGGCGCGCACCGTGGTGGTGGCGCTGCCCAGTCGTTCTATCGTGCTGTTCAGGATCCGCCGCAGGTAGCCGCGGGTGCTGAAGGTAGGGCGGCTCTGAAATGCGACGTGCAGCTCGGTACCGCGTTGCATCACGCCGCCGATGATCAGGTCGCCGCGCTTCAGCGGGATGATGTCCCAGTCGCTCATGGTCTTGACCCACTCCTGCTGGTCGATGCCGTACTGCTCGATGGCGGCATAATACATGACCATCAATGTGGCGTCACGCTCGTTGAGGCGGCTGATCCCGAAGTCGGCCATGCCCCCGCCGGGCTCGCCACCGTACAGCAGTTCATGCGGTTTGCTCACCGCCGTGGTCCGGTCAGCGGCTCGCGGCTGCCACCGATCGCGCGGGGGCGCCTACCACCCAGCCCTGACATTTCCGCGCTTTCGGCCCACTGCGCGCCGTGCGTCACACCCACCGGCCCATCGTGCCAGGCCATCACCACTGCGTCACCCTCGTCGGTCGATCGGCCCAAGCGCTTGCACACGTCGACCTTGGGCTCGACTGCCAGCCCGCTGGGCGTGAGCCTGAAGGTGGGGGCTGCCAGGTCTGCCAGCATGGTAGGGCTGGGCGGCAGCATGATAGGGCTGCCTTGGGGTTGCCCGGGGTCCAGCGCTTCCCTGAACCGCCAGATAGCCTGGCTGCGGATGTTCGTGAACTTGATCTGCCCGTCCTTGGTCCGCTGCACGCTGCTCTCGGCGCCCTTGTAGGCCTTTGCTTTGATGTCGTTGTCGTGCAGGGTTTCGTAGATGCTGTTGCCATAGCCGCCGCCCATGTCGACGATGATCAGGGCCTGGTTGCGCCTGTAGGTCAGGATCATGCCTGCGGCCTCGCGGCCGGCGCGCTCGGGGTTCAGCTTGCTGGCCGGGGTGATGATCAGGGGGGCGTACCACCCGTCGTGCCGGATTGCCATCACCATCGGATCGGTGCCGCCGCCGCTGGCGTCCACGCCGATCGCGCACATGGGAATGCCCACCGGGGGGCGCTCCGTCCAGCGGTCCTGTGCTGCGCGGATCCAGGCGGTCGGGATGGCCTGCAGCGCCTGGTCCTTGAGGTTGGCGTCGAACCGGCCCTCGGCGTAGGCGGCGCGCAGCTCCTCGGGCAGGGCGTTGAGCGTGGACTGGTAGTCGTCGGTCTGGGTCAGGTCCGGGTTGTCTTTCAGCTTCGACCGGATGAAGGTGCGGCTTTTGGCCATCACCGCTTTGCCGTTGATGTCGTGCGGCCCGCGGCCCTCGACCTCGATCTCGCGGCCATCAGGCCCTGCGGTGTACCAGCGCAGCTCCCCATCCTTGGCAGGGTTCGGGTGGTTCGGGTCCAGCCAAGCAGCCCAGCGCTTGACCACCCACATGCCCTCTGGGGTGGTCGGCGGGTTGGTGGTGGCCACGATCCTGGTGCGCTGGTTCGGGTCGGTCGAGCGCGTCCATGTGATGATGAAGGTGTACTGGGTTTCGCTGAAGTCGACCAATTCGTCAAAGAACTTCAGGTCGTGGGGGATGCCCTTGCGCTTTTGCCGGTCGCTCTCGAGCTGGCAGCCGCCGATGTCGATGATCCTGCCGTCGATCCGCCAGCCCTTCTGCTGGTTCATGCCGATGCGGTTGCCGACGATGGCCTCGAAGCGGTCGAACAGCTTCTCCGCTTCCTTGTTGGTGCGACGCAGTACCAGGCTGCGCTTGTGCTGCGTCAGCGACAGGCCGATGCCCAGGTCTGACTTGCCGCCGCCGGCCTCGCCACCGAACAGCAGTTCGTCGGCTTCGCTGAAGTAGGCGTCTGTCTGCGGGCCTGGGTTGGGGACCCAGCGCAGGGTCTTGGTGGCTACTTTAGCCTCGGCAATTACCTCGGCGCGCTTGCCGGCTGGCAGCGCGTTGAGTACGTGCAGGAACTCGTCGAGGGCGCTCACACTGCTGGGGGCGGTTCCGGCGCTTTGGTAAGTGGCGATGGGCCTGTGTGGAACGGGCTGTGCGCCATCACCTCCACCAGGTTGCCGGCGATGCCTTCAGCGGACTGGTGCCAGGTTTGGATGTGGTAGTTCAGGTCGTCGATCGCGCCGGCCAGGAAGTGGGCCTGCTTCTCGTTCTCGGCAACAATCTGGCGGTGCGCTGCCATGCGGCTCTGCAGCTCGCGCATGCGCACCGTGGCCTTGATGATGTAGTCGTCGTCCTCGCTGATGCCGTACAGGGGCATGGGCCGCAGTAGGTCGCTCTCCTGCGGCACCACGATCTGGATCCCTAGGTTGGTGGCAATCTGGATAAAGTACTGGCATCCGGCGCGCTGGTAACCGTACTCCTCGGTGGCGCTCATGTCGACACCCCACATGCCGATCGCGTCGCGCGGCCGGTCGGGCAGGTCTTTCTGCTCCTCGCGTTCTTTCAGGATCTGGTCGATCGCCATGGCGGCCATCCACGCGATGCTGCTGGTCATGAAGTAGTTGCCGAAGATGGCAATCATCTGCTGGACCGGGTAGGCGTCGCTGGTCGGGATCTCAGGTACCGGCCTGATCATCCACACCGGGCATTTCAGGCCGCCCATCCACTGCACGTATTCCGGGCTGTACCAAGGCTTCTGCAGGCCTGGCTTGCCGATCACCGGCGGTTCCCAGCGGTGCATCTCGAACCAGGCATCCACCCGCGGCACGTTCGGGTACAGGCCTGGCGAGCATCCCCATATCTTCCACGTCGGGTCGCCGAACGGCGCGAGCGACAGCGAGCTGGGGGCGCTCCCCATGATGGCTACTTTCATACCTCTCCCCTCCTCAAGGGCGCCTTGCGGCGCATTACGTGGTCAGGCACACGCCGGCAGAGCCACCCAGGTACGCCCAGGCCGCGGTCGACGTTCCGATCAGGTCGGCGAAGTCGCCAGTGGTCTGCAGGCAGATGCGCTGCTGACTGGATCCCAGCGTCGACGTGATCTTGATGTTGCTGGTGCCGGTGATGATGTTGTGGCTGGTCCCGACGCCGGCCTGAAACAGGCGCTTGTGAATGCCGGTCATGGGCGCGTCGAGGATGTAGGTCGACGCTGCGGCGGCGCTCAGGATAGTCAGGCCATGGGCCTTTACGCTGGTGGCGGTCGATCCGAGCGTGCTTACGTCCACCTTCAGGTCGGGCGGCCCGATCAGCATGCCGTCATCGTCCAGGCCCAGGCGGGGGCCGTGGATGCTGGTCCGCATGCGGTTGCGGTACAGCGGTTGGTTCAGGGTCGAATCAGGCATGGCATTTCCTTTCGAGGGGGGTTCCGGGCGATATCCCGTGGCACAAGCGCGCTGTCCTCACTCCTCGAGGCCTGCCGGGCGCGGCGCCGGCGGCCTTTGAAACTACTTTCTCCAGAATTTGATGGTGCAGCCGCCGACGGTGGTGGGAAAGGCGACGCTGCCCCCAGTGCTGTTGGCCGGCAATCCAGATCTCAGTGGCACCGCATTCGAGACCAGCGACTGGCCACCCTGGCCGACCAGGCTTGCGGTGGTAGGCACGACGGCGCCCGTGCTGCTCGGGTGGAACCAGACGTTGTTGGCTTGGGTGACGACCTCGACGAACTGCGGGCTGCTTGAGGCAATGGTTGAGGCTGCCGGGTAGTCGAAGGTGGCAATGCTGCCGACGCTGGTGGGCAGCACGGTGTTGATGTAGTCAGGCCATGCCGGCCAGTTTGCATCTGCGTACGCGCCAAGGGATCGCATGTGTGACTCCTAGCCGATCGCCAGATCAGTGATCTGGAAGTCGACGCTGGTGGATTCCTCCGAATCTTCCGCTGCGCTCTGGCTCACCCGGGTGGCCTTGACCGTTCCGGCCAGGGTGAAGGTCGCGCCGATCGCCGGCAGCTTACCCATGCCCAGCTTGTCGAGCTCGTCCTTGTCCAGGTGAATGCACAGGCCCCACGGGTAGTCCGGGGCTGTTGCTTCCATTGGTGCCGCCTCGAGCTTGTCACCGCGCTTGTCGGCTTCGGTGCGCTTCATCGACACAGGTTTCAGGTCGGCCATGGTGCCCCCGCAGAATGCGCGCATGGTAGCACCGGGGAACCCGGCGCACAAGTCACCCGTCCTTCTTGACCGCCCGCGCTCCCAGCGCCAGGGTGAAGGCCACCCGGCGGGCCGCCTCGAGCACGTTGTCCTCGTCCTCGATCACCTTCTCGCCGGGCTCGTTGCCCGGCACGCTCACGTGGATCTGCTCTTTCCAGCCCAGCTGGGTCTTGGTCCACCATATCTGGGCAGCCACGTTGCCGTTCTCGACCGCGTTCTTGTACAGGGCGCCTACCACCTGCATGTCGGCCCGCACCTTGCCGCGGTTGAGCTCCACCCGGTAGTGCTTCTCGAGCGTGGTGTGGCTGATATGGTCGATGCCCTTCTGCGGGCTGGGCAGCACCTTGACGATGTCGTGTGCGGGAATTCCGAATCCGACCATCATCTCGACCATCTGGCGCTCTTGCGGCGTGGGCCGGTAGCCACCTGATCCGACCGGCCGGCCGCGCGCCGCCGGCACCTTAGCCTTTGCTGCGGGCTTTGGCGATGGCTTGGAAGGTTTTGCCTTCGGCATGAATGACCTCTTTCCCGGTCAGCGTCTGCCAGCGGCGCACGCTGGCGTCCACGTACACCGGATCCAGCTCGATCGCGTAGCCGATGCGCTTGGTTTGCTCGGCACCCATGATGGTGCTGCAGGCGCCGGCGAACATATCCAGCACGATCTCCCCTTCCCTGGTGCTGTTGATCAGGGCCCGGCGCACCAGTTCCACCGGCTTCATGGTGGGGTGGATGGTTTCCTTGCCGGCGTCGCGGCCCACCTGCCAGACGTCGTCGGTGTCGGTCCTGGCCTGCAGCACGATCGGCTTGCCGGGCTTGATGTGCAGGTGCCGCAGCTTCTTGCCGGCCGGTGGTTTGGCTGTTAAGTACAATTCTTGCCCATCCGGCGCGGTGATGATCAGGCCGTTTCCTATGCTGGTGGGCTCGCCGGGGGTGCCGCCGAACTGCAGGTGCCAGATGGTGGCGTTGGTGCGGTCGCCGTGGAAGGCTGGCGTCACGCCCTGTCTGGCGGCGTAGAAGCACGGTTCGTGGCTGTTTCGGTAGTCCTGCCAGCCCATGCTTGCCGGTTTCTCCCAGATGATCATGCCGGCCTCGACCAGGCCGACGGCTGCCATGGATTGCGCGAAGTCCTCGCGCGTCTTGTCGGCATGCCACACGTACCACCCGGCGTCCTCGCGGGTGTGCTTGACCGCCTGGCTGAACGAGTCGAGCAGCATGCGCTTCAACTTGCCGCGGCGCTTGTCGTCGTTCTGGAGGACCTTGAATCCGGTGTCGGTGGCGTCGCCGTAGCTCACACCATACGGCGGGTCCGTGAACACGCACTGGGCCTGCCGGCCTTCCATCAGGGTCTTGTAGGTCGTGGCCTTTGTGCTGTCGCCGCAGATCAGGCGGTGCTCTCCCATGCACCACACGTCGCCCAGTCGACTGGTGGCGTGGGGCTGCAGGTCTGGCTTGGGAGGCTCCTCGGGGTCGCCTTGGGGGGGCTGGAGCAGGAACGCAATGTCGGACGCGTCAAAGGCCGTCAGGCTCAGGTCGAAGCCCATCTTCGTCAGGTCGGCGAATTCCAGCGTCAGGGCCTTGGTGTCCCAGGTGGAGCGTTCGGCCAGCTTGTTGTCGGCTATCCGATAGGCGCGCTTCTGGGCGGCGCTCAGGCCGGCGCGCACCACCACCGGCATTTCCTTCTGGCCCAGCTGCAGGCCGGCTTGGTAGGCGCCGTGCCCTGCCAGGATCTCGCCCTGCTCGTCGACCACGATCGGCCGGGTCCAGCCGACCGACGTGATGCTCTTGGCGATCATGTCGATCTGCTCGGGGTTGTGGGCCCTGGTGTTGTGGGCGCTGGGCTTGATTTCGGTGGCCGGCCTATATTCCAATTGCAGGGGGTTGGCAGGTTTCTTTATCGAGGCCACTTATATGCTCCCGAAGTGGTGCGGCTCGACCGGGTCGCCGCGCACCACAGCCTCGACCAGTTTGCAACCCTCCTTCGCCCACCCGTCCCTGGGTGTCATGGTGGTGGCTGGTCGGGCGGTGACCATGTCGGCAGCCGTGACCATGTCGCCGGATGCTTTGGCGGTGGCCCAGTAGATGCCGCGGCGCAGCTCGGTGCTTTCGCTGGGCTTGGGGCCGTATCCGACCTTTCCCACCGCTTGTGCTGCCTCGGCGCAGACGATGGTCATTTGCTTGAACTCCAGCGGCATCAAACTAAAGTCGGCGTCCAGGCTTTCGATGCTGCGGTCCATCGTGAAGTGCTTCTCGATCATGCTGGCGCCCATGGTGGCGGCAGCAGCGGCCACTCCGATGCCGATGGTGTGGTCGCTCAGACCCGACCGGCAGTTCCAGATCCTGGCCATGTTGACCATGGTGTGCAGGTTGGCTTCGGCGGCCGGCGCTGGGTACGCGCTGGTGCACTGGAGCAGCGTCAGGTCGACGTTTGGGTTGCCGCGGCGCGCGGCGGCCACCGCTTCGTGAATCTCCACCCAGCTTGCCATGCCGGTGCTGATGATCACGGGCTTGCCTGTCGCGGCACATTCCTCGATCAGTCGCAGGTCGAGAATCTCAAAGCTGGCTATCTTGTACCGGGGGCAGTCCAGGCTTTCGAGGAAGTCCAGCGCCTGCTGGTCGAAGGGGGTGCTCCAAACTTCCAGCCCGATGCTGCGGGCGTGGTCGAAGATCGGCTTGTGCCACTCCCATGGGGTCCACGCTTCGGCGTACAGCTCGGCCAGATTGCGGCCTGCCCACTTGCCGGTCTTGATCACGTAACCGCCCCAGGTCATGGTGCCCGGCGTCCAGGTCTGCAGCTTGATGGCGTCGGCGCCGGCGTACTTGGCGGCCAGCACCGTGCGCAGGGCGTGGTCGAGGTTCTTGGCGCTCGCGTTGGCGCTCAGTTCTGCTACGAAATAGGGCCGCACGGTCAAGGCCTCCACGAGTCAATGCCGAATGCAGAGCAATCGGTATGCTTTTGGGCCAACTCGACAGCAGTGACAGCATCTGTGCCGGCGACCATGCACCCAAGGGCAAAATGCGCACCGCCCCCCGATCCGACCTTTTGCTGAACCAAACGCAGCAGCACGCCGCGGCCCATTACCAAGAAAACCTCTCGCCCGTTGCTGACGTATACGCCGCACTCGACGTCCATGTCCTCCGGTTTGGCTGTCTCCGGTCGCGTTCCACCGTTGCGCATCCACTGGACTAGTTGTGTGTTGAAAGCGGCATCACCGCACGACGCGTAGGCGCCTGGTGGCCAGCCGTTCTTTGGTTCCCTGATCACGTGCAGCTTGCACTGCTCGCGCACCATGCGGCCATTCCATACGCCGCGGTCCACGGCAAGTGTGGTGCCGTCCCACGCAATTGTGGTCATCGGAGCGCCCTGACCAGTGCCATCACCGTTTCGTGCAGCTCGCGGGACATGCTGTCGCTGCCCTCGCCGCGCCTGATCATCGCCTCGTGATCGGCTACCAGCTGCGGCGCATCGCTGATCATCTTGCGCAGCCTGACCGACGCTTCCTTCTTGTCCTGGTCGGCCTGGGTGCTCTCGCTTTGCACGATCGCGGCGCCGGTCTTGGCGTCGCACATGCTCACCACCAGCCGGTCGTGCGTGGCGTTGAGCTGCAGCTTCGGTTTCTGCTCGTTGTACTCCAGTGACTTCTGGAACTTGTCGATCTCGTCGATCTCGATCTCCAGCGTCATGTCCGGTATCTGGTGGCGCAATTGCCACAGGGCGCCGGTGAGCACCAGCGCCAGGTCATCCTTCATGGACAGGGCGGTGGGGTGCGGGTCACGCGGCTTCGGGGCTACTCGGGCTGGCTCCATGGTGTTCCTCTCCTCGGTTGAATCGGTAGGTCAGCTGGCAGATCACCGCATCCTGCAGGCTCTCGAACAGCTTGTGGCTGGGGTGGTTGCCTGGCGCCACGTTGGCCAGGTAGTAGGGCCTGGGGTTGCGCTGCATCATGGCCTCGATCGCCTGGCGGCCGTAGCCTTTGCGCTGGTGGGCCTTGAGAATGCCGATGCCGATCTCGCTCTTGTGGGTGATGTAGATGCTGCCCACGTAGGCGCCATGCTCGTCGGCGATCAGGCACCAGTCGGCGTGGGTGTGGTACAGCACATGGCGCACATGGTCGTCCCTGGTGGGCATCTTGCCGGTGTGGCTGATGTTCGCGTACTCCGGGCGCTCGAGCAACAGGCTCCAGTTGACCTCGATTGCGTCGGCCTTGGCTTCGTGCTGGTTGATCAGCGTGATCATGTCCTCACCTCGATTCCTTGCTTGTCCAGGTATTCGGCGGCGCCGCGGGGCGTCGCGTCGGTAAATTGGAACAGGGCGCCGGCGGCCACCGCGCTGGCGCCGGCCTGGATGGCTTTGTGCATGTCGGGGTACCCGCTGCAGCCACCGTGGGCTATGACCGGGATGCCGACCTTATCGCATACCGACCTGATCAGGTCAAGGTCGTAACCCAGCATGGTGCCCTCGCGGTCCACTGCGGTGAGCAGGATCTCGCCTGCGCCCAGCTCCTCGGCCATCTGGGCCCAGGTGGTGGCTGGCAGGCCGTCTAGCCTGGTCTTGCCGTGGTTGGTCATCACGCACCCGTCGCTGGCGTCGATCGCCACCACGATGGCTTGGCAGCCGAACCTGGCGGTGATCTCGTTGATCAGGTACGGGCGCTCGAGCGCGGCGGTGTTGATGGCGATCTTGTCGGCGCCGGCTGCCAGCAGTTGTCCTACCTGCTCCATGCTGCGCACGCCGCCGCCTATCGTGATCGGGCTGAACATGCCGTCGGCGATTGCCTCGACTATCCTGGTGTCCGGGCCGCGGCGGTCTGGTGTGGCGCCAATGTCCAGCACGATCATCTCGTCGACGCCGCGGGTCGCGTGGATCCTGGCGGCCTGCTGGACGTGCCCGACCGAGCGTGATCCGTCGAAGCGCACCCCCTTGATCAGGGTGGCGCCACGGTGCAGCAGGGTGGGTATTATGCGGATGGCGAGCATGGTGCGGTCTATGGTTTCAGCGCCCTGTCGCGCAACTGGTCATTGACGAGCGCCGCATGGATCATCCATCGGGGTGCGCTTGCAAGTGCAGCAGCCCTGCGCTCACGCAACCATTTTGCTTCGTCGCCGTGATAGTCCGGG
>ERZ650310.13-NODE-13-length-50855-cov-10.069350_pt1 | contig 50855 bp, 70 predicted proteins | sample MGYA00376246_ERZ650310 | MGnify/ENA primary metagenome ERZ650310 (study PRJEB26733, sample SAMN07839286) | wastewater metagenome | biome: small river; feature: stream; material: water | place: USA: North Carolina | collected 2016-03-01 ...
TAATATCATGCCAAAACCACAAATTACCGACAAGGACTACGAAGGAATGTTCTGGATGTTTATAGCGGGTCTTGTCTGCGCCGTAAGTTTTGTAACTCTCATTATTTATTTAATATTTCAATGAAAACTACTCAAGAGTATTTAAATTTTGCCAAAGACTGGCTAATTAAACAAGGGTCTTCATTAAACTACACTAATCATAGTTTAGGTGCAAGGATGCTCAAAGCGTGGGACGAACACCAATCCGCACAGCCCACGCAAACAGAACCCGAAAAAGAGGAACTTGTCGAGTTCAATTTGGAAGAGGCTTTAGAAGATAAAAGCCGCGTTCGGTTTCGCAATGGTGAAACTCCTTTGGATTGGCACTATTTTGACCAATTACATGATAAAACATTCCCTATTGTATCCATTAAAGCTCACGAGCAAAGAGTCAATCTTACCAAAGATGGTTTTTTTATGAAAGGTGGCAACAAAGACGACTACGACCTCATGCTCGTAAAAAAGAAGGAGGTGGTTTGGTTTGGGCTGTATAAGGACAAGCATGGGGTTGTGTACACAACTGATGTTCAAAACACAAAAGAGGAGGTAGAAGAATACATTGATGGCCGCAAAATCCTAAAATTCTACTCTTATGAGGAATAAAGACAATCTCCTATTTGGCCTTGTGGGTATCCTTGCCGCAATAATCGTACTGGCCGCAGCTTTTACCATAATTCAAAGAATCTTAATCTTTTCAAAATAATCATGGAAAACAAAACAACACCTTGGAGTGCTTTTAATAGCATTGAAACAGTATCAAAATACAGCAAAGAGCAGTTAGAGGAATTTGCTAAACGCCTATTTGATACCGAAGACGAAGAGCAATTTTTAATCGACTATTGCTTTATTGAAGACTGTATTTTAGCCCTTGAGACAATAAAGGCAACGGTTAAACCTACGGTGCAACAAATAGTACTAAATCAGCCAAAGACATTTGAAATTGCTGGCTACAAATTCACTTACCGCGCTCAGACAAAGTATAACTACTCTGAATCTCCTATGTGGGCTGAAGCTAACGAAGGCGTTAAAATCAGCCTTGACTACCAAAAGCAAATAGAAGAAACTTGCAAGAAAGGCGGAGCTATTGGCGGTGTGCCTGTTGAAAAAGTTTCTACTGATGTGACCGATAATTTTGCAATGTCGAAAATCAAAAAGTAACACTACCATGAACGTCCAAAACAACTTTCAAAACCCACAACCAGGCGAATCTACTTTCATGCACGTTGTGGTTATTGTGGGCGCTGCCGCGCTTGCTTGGGTGGCCTTATTTCTTTAGCAAATTTTTAACTAATCATAACTACTTAGCACAATGTCACTAATTATTTCAGAATCACAATCAACACCAAGAACACCTATCCCCGCTGGAATGTATCTTGCTCGCTGTTATGGCCTTATCCAAGTTGGCCGTTATACAGAGTATTCAGATTTTCTCAAGAAAGACGTAATCGAAAACAAAATACGCATTACTTGGGAATTACCAGCCCTTACAAAAGAGTTCAAAGAAGGCGAAGGAGAAAGACCTTATTCAATCTCCAAAGAGTTCACTATGTCGCTTAACGAAAAAGGCAACTTACGCCCATTTCTTAACTCATGGCGTGGCCGTTCTTTTACAGAGGACGAGTTAAAAGGCTTCGATATTCTTACAATCGTTGGCGCACCGTGTATGCTTAACATCATACACAAAAAGTCCAAAGACGGCTCAAAGACCTACGAAGAAATCGCAACAATTACGCCTTTGATGAAAGGGACAGAAATGCCGCCAGCTTTCAATGAAAAACAAATATTGACCTACTCAGGCTGGAATCAATCTTTGTTTGATTTACTACCTGACTTTATCAAAGATAAAATGAAAAAGTCTGACGAATATTTGGCAATGGTTGCACCCTCTCACGTTGAGTCTGCACAGTCGCCAGTAAATGCAGAAGCGTCAGACAAAGACGACCTCCCGTTCTAACTTTACCCCCATAAAGGGGAGCGTAAAACCTCCCCAAAAATTCTACTACTATGGAAAATAAACTTCAAGTAATACTCACACAACACGCTTTGCCCGAAACAAAATCAGAGGCTATCAAAGCAAAATTTGACGACTTTTTTATACAGGTTTCGGAGTGGGAAGCTCGCTTATCAACTCTTAGCGTAACCAACGTTGAGCAAAAGGCAGAAATAAAAATGGCAGACGAAGCGCGTAAGTTTTTAAAGAACAAGCGTGTTGAAATTGAAAAAACCCGCAAAACGCTAAAAGAGGACGCACTTCGCGAAGGTCAAACCATTGATGCTATTGCCAAAATTCTCACAAACTTGATTCTTCCTTTAGAAGAACGTGCCGAAGAAATGGCAAAGTTTGCAGAGCGCGAAGCCGCGCGAATCAAGCAAGAACGCTTTAGCGAGCGTATGGATAAACTTATGCCTTTTGGAGTGGCAGTCAATTCTGCTATTATTTCCGACATGGACGATAGTACTTTTGATTCTTTTCTTAGTGGGGTTATTCAAAAGGACAAAGAGCAAAAAGAAGCAGACGCTAAAGCCGAAGCCGAACGAATTGAATGCGAACGTTTAGAGGCTGAACAGCGCGAATATGTGCGACGCGAAAACGAACGTTTAAAGGCTCAACTTGAAGCTGAACGCGCTAAAGCAGAAGCGGAACGCAAGGAGGCCGAAGCCAAAGCCGCAGCGGAAAGAGCAGAAGCAGAGCGCAAATTGGCCGAAGAACGCGCTAAAGCAGAAGCGGAGGCAAAGGAAGTAGAGGCAAAGGTTAAAGCGGAACGTGAAGCCGCAGCCGCCAAATTAAAAGCGGAGGCCGAAGCCCGCCTCAAAGTTGAGGCAGAATTGAAAGCCAAAGCGGATGCAGAAGCAAAAGCAGCAGCGGAGCAAGCCGAATCAGAACGCAAGGCCAAAAACGCGCCAGATAAAGAAAAGATTGCCGCTTTTGTGTCGGCACTTGCCCAAGTCAAACGCCCAGAACTTTCGAGCGAAGATGCTAAGAAACTCATGGAACAGGTAGAGTTACTACTTACAAAGGTTGACACTTTCGTTTCTCAACGATTAGCAGAGTTTTAACCCTAACTATCATGGCAATACAAATCAAAAACAAAGCGGCTTTAGCCCATAGGCTCGACCAACAAACCTACAAAGGCGCAATAAGGCAAGACCCCCCCCCATTACATTACTTGCGTGGTAATGGACGAAAGGAAACCTTTTACAATCACGTTTAACCCTAAACTTCTCGATAAGAAGATTGAGAAGTACGGTGATAGGTTGATTTTACCGAATACAAAACCATGACACAGCAAGCAAAAGCCATTTTTGGCCTCACCCCCAAAAACATTGAATTAATCAACAACAAGATTAAGGAATATGAAGCAATGGGCATAAAAGACTCTGATGGTAAAATAGCCACAGGATGGGCGATTTACAGCCACTACTTTTGGCAAGAAGTAGCCCAAGAGTTAAGTTGGGAGCCACTCACTTTAGCACTTTGGTATTTTAGGGATTTAAACAAAAATCAAGCAAAATGAAATTTAAAACAAACTCAAAAGACCTGCTAAACGCACTCGAAAAAGGCGAAGTAGCAGACCTAAGCACAAAAGAAGATGTACTGTGCATAACTTTTTCAGACTACGACCAAGTTAAAATTGACATTATGGTACTGGAAGAGTCGCCCACAATATCGCAGCCCTTTGTAAATTGGGGCTTGGTAAAAGAAACCTTGCGACAAGTGGATAGTCAGAATGTAGTAGTAAACATAAAAGAGAATGGTTTATCTGGTTTAACCTTAACTTTCGCTTACTAAGATGAATAACTTAAATCCAGAAATCGAAGCCTATATTATGGAACAGTGCAAGGTTAAGGGTATAGTAATAGGCAAAACACTACGTGGTAAAGGGTTTTGTTGTGACTTAGAATTGATTGAAAATGATTTAGTTGAATGGATTTAAACAAACGCAAACAATGGCTGACCTTACAGAAATCCACGCAAAGCGCATCCAACTGCGCGACTTAGAAAAGCAACTCAAAAACCCTGATTTGGGGCTTTTTGAACGATGCGAGTTACAAGACAAAATCCTTGAAATAAAGGAAGTCCTTGGGGAGTTTGAGCGTAGTCATAACGAGGGCGAAGGGTGTGTTAATTGTTCGGGGTAACGTCAAAGCATTGGCGATGGAAGGGATTTTGAAAAACAAATGTTGATATGAGTACAGAATTTAATAGTAGCACAATTGTTGAAGGTTTGCACGTCAGCCCTTCTCTTGCCAATGCAATGTTAGGCGAAGGCAATTTCTGTGTTCGTCTTACTCAAATTGATGGAAAGTTCCCAAATTTGGCATTAATGAAATTATCACATTGGCATAAATCACAAGGGCATCAGGTAGTATTTGAAAGGTCAATTTTAAAAGGAATGTTTGAACCTGAATACAATATTGTTTATGGTAGTGCAATATTCAGCACGTCAGCAAAAAAGATTGAACAATTTAAAGCCAATTTCCCAACTGCAATAATTGGGGGAACAGGAACAAATGAAGGTACGACCGTTGAAGCTGCTTTGAATTTAAGTGAGTATGAGTATTACGATTATGAAATTTACCCCGATTTTGATGGCTCAATTGGATTTAGCCAAAGAGGCTGCAGGTTACGTTGTAAATTTTGTGTAGTGCCCAAAAAAGAAGGTAAAAACGTAAATAGCAATACGATTTACAACATTTGGAAACAAAACCCAAAAAACAAAGGCAAGAAAATTCATTTATTGGATAATGATTTTTTTGGACAACCGAACTGGCAAGAAAAGGCAAATGAAATTATTGATGGTGGATATAGAGTGTGTTTTAATCAGGGAATAAACATTAGGCTGATTGATGACGAAGGTGCATCGTACTTATCGAGAATGAAATTTAGAGATGATAGCTTTAAAAAGAAACGAGTTTATACTGCTTGGGATAACAAAAGAGATGAAGCAATATTTTTAAAAGGTATCAATTGTATTTTGAACGCTGGAATAAAACCACACGAAGTAATGGTTTACTTTTTATGTAACTATTGGGAAAAAGGATTAACGCAAGATGTTTGGGATAGGTTTAATACTATGGCTGAAATTGGTTTGCTTCCTTACCCAATGATTTTTGAAAAGTGGAACGCATCAGCAGAATTAAAAGCGTTTCAAGAGTGGGTTATTCGTGGTGGATATAGAGTAACTCCTTTTGAAACATTTATGAAAGAAACAAAGAAACAATATTTTGAACGAAAGTCTAACGATGGAACGCTGTCGCTCTTTGCTTTCGCCTAACGTATCGGTGCTATACGATGTGGCGGATTTTCAGCAGAAAGTCCAATGCGAAGCACCAAAGTTGAATTAAGTAAAATGTTTAATCGAAGCACGTCAGCCGCCATATTGTATAGCACTTGTTAGTGGCTGGGCTTCTCAAATCTTAATAAAATGGAATACACTTTAAAATTCAATTTCACCACATTAAAAGTATGTCATGGTGGAAGTATTAAAGGCGGTAACGGTGGTGGTGAATGTGATATTACAACCGATTACCTATTGGATGAATTGAAAACCAAAACCGATGATTTAAAGTCAATTGCTTATGGCTCGTTGGTTGATAATCCTAAAGTCAAAAAAATGGGTTCAATTCAGTCAATTGATATTGTTGATGTGGTGGCTCGTTAGCCTTGCCACTAACGTGTTTATTGGCGAAAATTTACCACCGCTAACTACTTAATAATCAATGAAAATACAGGTTACATACTACGCAAAGTGGCAAATAAAAGATGCTACTTGGTACAAGTGGACTACCTGTAAAAAGTTGATTAATTGCAAAACAGGGCGTGAGATTAAAAAGACCACAAAGGGTAGTCAAGCTGGGTATTACATTGAAGGTGATTTTGTAAAAATTTCCGACCTCAAAAATAGAGTAGAATTAATACCTATAAAGGAGAAGCTACCATTTTAAAAACCAACACTATGAACTGGGAAAAAATAAACGAACGCTACCCAAAAGCCTTTTTGGAGTGGGTAAGGGTTTACATGAAAGACAAGTATATTACGAGCGCAGGGGCTGAGAAAGCATTTGAGATAAGGGATGCGCAATTGAATAACTAACCACCCCCCTCCCTCATCCACCGAAAGGGCGTTAGATTTAAAGGGGTTTTTGTCGAGCGTGCGGCTGTGTTGGCTGCTGGATGAAGGAGGGGGATAAACACTAAAACACTAAAAATATGTTTGTAACCTTAAAAGTAAGTGAAACCGAAGGAGTTCCTGCGATAGTTTTGGGAGATGGTAAAGTAGGCTTTCGGGCGTGGATAACAGAAAGTAAAGATTCAAGTGATTTAGTTTTTTACGAAACACTAAACCCTAAACAAGTTGGAGAAATTTTCAACCTTGAAGAAGATTCAGCAATACCCAGATTTGGGCTTCACTTCAAAAACAAAAAAGGGCTTCAAGCCTTAATTTACAATCTTCAACGCCTTGAACAGCAAATGGAGGGCGAAGATGCAAGATTGAGCGATTTAGGAGAGGGGAACTAACAAAAAAGCCGCGTCAAACGATGCGGCTTTTAACATTCCCTAACCTACTACTAAAACAATTTGGGCTTAAAGACCTTTACTGCAATTATTAGCAATATTAGTGCGCCAATGCCTACCATACCCATCGTTAGTTTATTACGAATAGATTGTAAGGTTTTTATATCATCGTTGGCCTTTTCCAATTCTGATTCTTTTTCTACTAATTTTTGCTTGAGCTTGTAGTTTTCCACTATCAAGCCTGTGTTTTCGCCTTCGTACAGCCGTGATTTTTCGGCCAATTTGGTAAGCTCCACCAGTTTCGACTTTTCAATTGTTACGTTTTGGGCGTGTAAGGGCATCAATACGCCGCTGCAAATCAGCGTCAGAAATATTGTGATAGCTGCTATCAATCCTTGATTTCTCATAATTATACAGTATTTGGTTTGTTTTTGTTACAGAATCAATTTTCATTACATCAGCCCGTAGGCCGTTTACCGCCCGAAGAATTTGGCGGTTTGTGGTGCAGGAACACAGCAAATAAATGGCTAATACAAAAATGCCTACCTTTGTTTTCATTGGATTGTAATAAAGATTTTCTCTTTCTTTTCAACTGCCTTCATCTTATCAAACAAAGCCCTATAAGCAAAACGACTTGCCCCAATTACGTCCACTCCCTTTTTTTGCCCCACCAACACACAGCCAAGGGTATGTTCGGGGGTATTTCCGTTATGTATTCTAACCCCTTCGTAATCAGGAACGTTTAAGAGTAGCGGCATATACTGTTTAAAGCGATTTGAGTAGTTTATTATCACCTCATACCGCCCCTTTGGAATAGCCGTACGACCATAAACTTTAGATATTCTTTCGGCATCCTCCAAAGTAAAACACTCAAAAGCACCATTGATACTTAACTCTCCAATGGTACTTTTTTCGGTTTTAACGAGTCTTTTTAAAACAAGTTCCATTACGATTTCGCTTTAGTTTCTCGCTCTGAATACTTAATAAATCCCCCTACTATTTCCCGAATCACAAGCAAAAACAAAACTGCCTTTGGCTCGGTAAATGTGCTAATTGCCGTTACAGCAATTAAAACGTCACGTGAAATCTTGGCAATGCCAATTACCCAAAGGGGTAGTCCTCTGAAATATTGTGCCATCTTACTTTTTTTTTAACTGTTTAACATTGTTTTTATAAAGCCACATAAAGTAAGCCTTCCAGCTCCCTCCGTGAAAATTTACAACCTCACGCTTCACCAAATAGAATTGATTAAGCACGATAAAAGCAGATGCACAAGCAGACATCACTTGCACGATAAGAGTTCCCATAGGCATTGTTAGAATTAAATAAAATAAAAGTGGGTTACTGTGGCCGACATTATGTATCATCGCTTTCATTGTAGGGTATATTGTAATAGTTTAATGCGTGTATTAAAGTCCTGACGCTTTCCGTCTTTTACTCAATTTGCTTTTAGTTGCAGTCGTAACTTTTTGCATAAAAATCACACCGTCGCGAGCCGACTTTCTATCTTCTTCCGACATATTCTTACGCTGTTTTTCTGTTGGCCTGTAAAATTGATAAGTTGGCACTAAGTCTTGAGGCACAACATAAGAACTGGATACCAAGTACTTTCCCGTTTTTGGATGAACAATACCCGTAGGCGCATTTCCCCATGCCACGTCCACTGTTACCAGATAATCCCCATCCACCAAGTCGAAGCGTTTTCCTAATCTTGAATAATCGTAGTAGATATTTAACCGCAAACACTCCTCTTTGCCGTTGGGCTTGAATGAGTTTTTGTCCATCTTAGCTATTTCGCTTTGAATGGCTTGCGGTGTTACTTGTTTGCCAACAATACGGAACGATTGCTCCATCATTTTTTTACCTTCTTCGCCCCAAGTAACTTGGGCTTGTGTTGCCACTCCCGACAACATCAATAATAATATGATTAGCTTTTTCATTTGTAGTACGTAATCTGGTTACTTTCTAAGTTTAAATTATCCTGCGTTCCAATTGCCGAATTAAAAATTAATATTTCGGAGATGCCACCATTGAAATACTGTGAATTGTCCCCATTTCGTCGTCCTACGGTGAAAGTTCCACCCGTTCCCGACGTTGTGCCGTTGGCTGTGCTACCCTGTGAAACAGCATCTTTTTTGGCAGTGGTCGAAGCCCCCGAACTAATTGCGTTATAAACCGTGACCGTTGATAGGCTTGCATTTGAAGTACCAATTTTGTAGTCATTATTGGTATTCCGAAAGTAAACGTCACCGTTTGAAGTTAAGAACAAGCCCCAATTAAAATAGCTTGCCGATTGACCTTGCGACATTAGTTGCCCCTCCGAAGCCGCTGAACGCTGAAATACAATAGACTGCGTTACCCCCGAATTGTTTGAAACAGAAAATAAGGGCGTAACAGTCAAAAACGCTGTGCTACCGTTAAAAACAACCATTGGCCGACCTTGCCCTGCGCTTCTGTTTATTACGCCATTGGTTACAATAGAGGGTTGGTTGGCGTTTGTGGTTTGGCTTAAAGTGAAACCATTCCCACTTAAATCAAACCAATCCCTCACAAAACAATTTCCGCTACCACAAAAGTTTTTTAGTGATACCGTGTCAAGTTCCTTGTCTAAAAAGCCTATATCAGTCGTAGTGTTATCAGAACTACGCCTAACTTTTATGGTCAAAGAACCAACGGCGCCATTTACTTTACGCAAAGAATACATTGCGCTTGGTAGTGCGCTCCAAGTGTCAGACGATTGCAAAATATAGGGGTTTACTAAGTATTGAGCAAACCCAATATTTGACACCAGTAATAAAAATATGATTATTCTCTTCATACTATTTTGAGGCTTTTATCGTGTGGCCTTTATCCAACCAGTTCAGAAATTTTACTACCTTTTTCTCAAAGTTTGTAAGGTCGTTTGTTCGCTCGTTCTTGCCCAATACTCTACTTATCGTATCGGTTCTTTTGCCATAAGGGTATTTATTCCACTTACCAAAAATGTCATTGAACAAATCTCCGTAACAAACATTGATTAGCACGTCATAAACATACCCAAGGCTAAAAAAATAATCACCTATTGGAATCCATAAAAATAGCCTTCTTATGATGGTATAGGCCAAGCCAAAAAGCATTAATAAAATAGCCAAAGTTTTGCCTATTAAAAACAATACGTAACCTATCATTGCTGTTTTAAAGTATAGCCATACAAAGTCAAAAGCGTAACAATTGCGGCACGTTTTGCCGTGTAATTTGTGCCTAATAGTGCAGGTACAGTAGTAGTCCAAACGTACTCTGCTTGCCCTTGTGCCTGTTGAATAGGCATCCCTGCGTCAGTCAAGTTTTGCACATAGCTGTTTTGAGTGAGCAGCCTACTTCGTACAATAGAACCGTTTGGCCGATGGAAATTGATTGTAAACTCAAAGCCGCTGTTGCTCGTTTCTGAAATATGCCCATAAGACACCCGCCCAGACAAATACTTGATACTGTCAGTTTGCCCTATTTCATTCTCGAATGTCTTAATATTAACATCCCACAACGTTTGGGCTTGCGTCGCCACTCCCGACAACACAAACGCTAATACTACAATTAAGTTTTTCATTGTCTATAACCGTTAATAATGATTTTACCCCCTACCGCAATGCCTGACGATTGGTCAATATCTATCGTCATTGTTGCCCATTTTGCGAGTGACGTGTCACTAACTACTGCTGGTGTAGCAGCCGTTGAGCTTTTTGTTTCGTTGTTGTCCAGCGTTAATTTTGTACTAAGAATTGAAACCCCTTCTTCGTTAATATCAACCGTAAAAACCGCCCCCGAACTCTGTGGAGTTTTGACTGCCAAAAACACCTCTGTTACCGTGAAAGCGTAAGGCATATAGAATGTAAGTTTTCCGTTGCCTGTTGTAATGGCCGTTGTCTCGTCGCTAAAGGCTACTTGAATACTTTCGAGCGTCTTATTCTTTGCGTCCTCTACATAAGCCGTTGTCGCTACTTGTGTAGTATTTGTTCCAGCCGTTGCCGTTGGTGCAGTTGGAACTCCTGTTAGCGCAGGACTTGCCAACAAAGCATAGTTTGCCAACGAGCCACCAGAGCCAATATTAAACGTGCTTCCATCTGTTCCAGATAGCGTAATTGTGTTAGAGGCCGTCAAAGTTTTGCCATTGGTAATAGCTAATGTCCCCGTAGTGGATGGAATAGTTAGCCCATTGTAGGTTTTGCCCGTCAAGGTCGCTGCTATCTTGCCATCCGCAATGGCTGTTCCATCCCAAACGCCAGTTCCAATAGTTCCGAGCGTCGTAATATTGCTCGACCCCGCCCAAGTAGATATTGCGGTATTTTCTGCCGCACCTAACCCAATGAGTGTTTTAACTTGTGACCCACTCAAAGCCTCGACTACGCCAGTCGCAGACGTAGCGCGTCCTAATATCACGCCAGAGGCTACGTTTGCCATCTTAGCCAATGTTACCGAACCATTTGCAATTGTAGCCGAAAAAGAACCAGTACCAGACCCCGTTACATCACCAATAAGCGTTATAGTCTGGTCGCCCGTGTTTGTGCCACTACTTGACCCGCTAAACGTTCCCGATTGGGTTGCTAATGTTCCAAGCCCTAAGTTAGTTCGTGCTTGCCCCACCGTTGTTGCGCCTGTACCTCCGTTGGCTACCGCCACCGTACCCGAAACATTTGATGCTACGCCAGTGGTGTTTTGGTTGAACGTAGGCCATGTAAACGTACCCGTGCTAAAATCGCCCGATTGTGGCACGCCCAAAGCGGGTGTTATTAGCGTTGGATTTGTTGCCAGTACCACATTGCCGCTACCCGTTGTCGTGGCCGCCGATACCGTACCGCTACCATTGGCTGTTAAGATGCCATTTACAGACCCCGCCCCGCCTTTATTGGCAGGAACCACGTTGTTATAAGTAAGGGTTGTTGAGCCTGTCACGTCTCCCGTGTGGGTTGCGTTGCTCACCTTTGTGGTATTGGCCGCTACTGCGGTATTGGCCGCTACTGCTACATCAAAGTCTGTAATATTGCTTGCAGTATGATTGTGTGCTGTGGGCGTTCTTGCGTCGCTTAGTCTTGTGTCGCTACCCTTTACAACCTCACCTGTTGCCGCGTTACCTGTTGCCGCTACATCCAAAGCCGAAGCTGTACCCAAAGTAGGTTTATTTATAATTTGAGCATCACCGCTTACTGCGTTCCAGTCGGCATTTACGTTGACTTCCGCCCCCGAAGCGATGCCCGCTAACTTGCTTTTTTCGGCTGCTGTAAAATTGTTCTGACTCAAAGCCCATCCTGAAACTTTGCGAACGTACAAAGTAGTGTCCGACTTTGATAGGTAAGCTGCTAAATCTGCTGACACCAAATAAGAGCCAATTGGCTGATAAGTGCTTGCAGCCGTTGCACTCGTTAAGTATGGACTTAACGCACTACTCGTAATATACCCACTTGGGTTACTTACATTGTAGGGCGTGAACCCAAGTGCCGTAGTTACTTGACCTGAATTTATCGAAGTTAGATAAGAGCCCTTTGGCTGATATAGCCCCGCTGCCGTGGTTTTTTGCAGAAAGAGGGTTGTGTCTATCGCTGTACCGCTACCACCACTACCAACCAAATCGTTAGAGGGAATCCATGTCGTACCATTCCATTTCGGTACTTGATTGATAGTTGCCCCCGACTGGTTAAGTTTGTCGAGGTTTACACTTCCATTTGTGATTACATCTTGCTTTCCAGCAATTCCAGACGCGGTAATATAACCGCTTGGATTTGTTGCGTTATAAGGCGTAAAACCCAAAGCGGTCGTTACCTGTGATGAATTAATAGATGTTAAGTAAGAGCCAATAGGTTGATACAACCCCGCTGCCGTGGTCTTTCTAAGCAACCCCGACGTATCGGCAATATTTAGCTTTGCCGCCAAATCACTAACCAAATTGGTTATCGTACTTTGCGCCTGTGTTCCCGTGTGAGTTGAACGGTCGCGTAATTGAGCGTCCGTGCTGTTTGCTGTTGCGCCCGAAGCAATACCAGCTAACTTGTTTTTTTCGGCTGTGGTGTAGCTATTTTGGCTTAAAGCCCATCCCGAAACCTTACGCACATAAAGCGTTGTGTCGATTGACGTTCCACCACCGCCAGAACCATCCCCAGGGTCGCCCTTGTCACCCTTCATTACAGTAGCAAGTACCGTATTGGTCGTGATACTCGTAGCCGAAATGGTCATATTAATGGTAGCATCTACGCCAGTATTAACACTTCCATTATTGAAGCCATTTTGTGAAGCTGATACAATCAAGGTTAAAGGCGAAATGCGTCTAACGCCTAAGATTGAATCATCAACCGCAATTTCCAGTGTGTTAGACCCTTGGTAGCGCCTCATAGTTGCCGAGCTTAAAGGCACTCGAAAGGCTCTAACGTTATTAGTCGCCACAATACCGCCCGTTGACTTTTTTGCAACTTCCTGACGATTAATAGACACACTAATATCTTGCAATCTATTCACGTCATAAGCATTATCAAAGACCAGTAGAGCCGTAAAGCTATCGCCCTGCTTTACTGTGATAGGGGTTTGGGAATACCCTACCAAGGATACTCCCAAAAAAAGTAACAAAACCTTAAATTTATTCATTTTACAAATAGCCCCTAATTAAGTTTTTAAATTCATTTGTTGCTGTTATTCCTTGCCCATTGTAAACATTTGTAAATATAGACGCGAAAAAACCCTTTGTTCTGTTAATCCAAAAATGACATCCAGTAGCCGCGTTGTGATAATACTCACTTACATCAGAATCTATATACATACCAAATCCGTATTTAGCTTTTAACGTTAAATTGCCTACAACTTCTACCGCGCTACCAGTTTGGTCGGTTTCCATTGCTAATATGTTGGCTTCGCTAATTATTCTTACGCCATTGAAAATGCCTTTATTTAACTTCATAGTCATAAATTTTGACCAGTCATTCATAGTTGTAATTAATCCTGCATGAATCATAGGGTTATCAGTTGGCGGCAATGAGCTTTGCCAATATCCAGTATTAGACATACCTAATGGGTTAAAAATCTCTCTTTCGCAAATTTCCACCCATTTCAACCCTGTTGCAATCTCTGCCATTCTCGCGGCTACACACCAATGAACCCCTCCGTATTCATAATATGTGCCAGGGGCGTGTTCTAAAGGTACATTAGCTGCAATAGAATCAACTGCCTGTGTCATAGTAATGCTACTTTGGTCTTCGTACCCCTGTGACGATACCGCTTTAAGTCCAGAAGTATGAGACATTAATTGGCGAAGAGTTATAGCCCCTTTTCCATTTGACTGCATTGAAGATATTAGCGAGCCAGTGGTTGTATCTAAAGACAATATACTTTTATTAATAAGACTCATTATAACCGTAGCGGCAAAATTCTTCGATAGAGAAGCAACTGAAACTTTAGTGGACAAATTATAGACACTTGAGTATTCGTAAATAACCCCTTGTAAATTTCCTACATAAACAAGTAAATTTCCATTAAAGCCACTATAAAGATTAGAAAATAATTGGCCATCTAAAGAAGTCTTTTCTATTTCGCTTATTAACCCCCCCGCGATTATAGGCGAATCCATGTAGGTAGTTTCTTTAATATCTACATGAGTTGTGCTTAATCCCTCTTCGTCAGGATTCACAGCCGACACCCAGCCCGCGTTTGTGTTGTTAGGGTTGTTCGTTGCCGTCAGTACGTGCGTCCAGTTATAGGTCATGGTGCTACTTACCGTTGGCAACGTTCTACTTTGCCCCGTCACGTAGGTACTTACGCCTAATTGTGAGTCGGCCAAAAATGAAAGTGTAGTACCATTGATTGAATAATACACCACCTCATCCCATTCTGCCTCTGTGTCGTAAAACACGTAGATAGCCCAAGTTGCGCCTTCGTTAAAGATTGTCCGCATTAAACGAGAAGGCCCGATTCTGTGACCGTTTGCATTTAGCACGTCTTTGTCCATTTCCTGTCCAAACTCTTTTGTCGGCAAAGTTCCACGTAGCAAAGACATCATGCGAGCAAAGCCTTTTAGGTAATTGCCGCCCACGTGTGCGCCATCCGCGGCGCCAATTGAACTAAAGATAATATCAAAATCTCTTAGCATTGAAACAATTCCCGAAGCCCAAAACACCCCTTGCCCCGTCAAGCCTTCCGTAAGATAAGCTGCAACCTTAATGCCTGTATTGGTGCTTGTCAAGGCACTATCCACGCTATTAGGGTTTTTAATTGCTTGAATCACTTTTTGGTAAAATGCTTTGTGGCTATCGGTGAGGTATTTAAACCAGTCCTTTGTGCGTTGGTTGTCATTGTAGCCCACTTGACCAGAGTATAAGGCTGGTCTATAATGCCCAATTTCAACCGCATTAAATGTTGATAAATTTACGCCCCACGCAGAATTTAAGGCTGAAACGGTACTATACTTGCCTTGCAACCACACTTTAAAATCGTTAGTCGTGGCATTGTTATAGTCTCCGTCGTCAATGTTGGCGCCAAATTCAGAGGTGTAAAACCCTGTTTCGTTGCTACCGCCATCAATGAAAAGGAATTGCTCACAGTTGGCCTTTATTACAGGGTTGTTGTTTACATAGTCCGCAATTCGGGCAATGAGCTTCAATTGTCTTGCCGCGTACACAGGGTTTGCTTTGCAGCCCCAAGCCCCCTCGATATTTGACGTAGCCCTACGACCAGAACGCAATAATATTGCCGCGCCCAAATCAATGTAGGCATTTGACGAATTACTCAACATTCCATCGTAAGCAAACAAAAAAGGACATTGCAAGACAACCTTTAAACCTTTACCTTGAAAGTACGTGACTACGCTGTTGATAATTGAGAAGTCGTAAACGTCCTGTTGTGGCTCTATCCACCACCACGCAGGGGTAAATGTAATGTGCGTTGCCCCACCTTGCACCACCTTTGCAACTTTGCTATCGTTACTACTTAGGCTGCTCCAATTCCATTCGACCTGATTATGGCATAATACCTTTCTTGCAAATGAGTCTGCGTTTTCATCGGTTGCCGTTACGCTTACTACGTTAGAGAAATTAGACGATTCACCAGTACTTTGCCTTGCCTTCATCCGAAAGAAATACAGGGTATCGGTTTCTAAGTCCGTCACCTCCGCAGTTCTCAATGAATTGCTATAAATACCGCCCGTTAAATCACTCCACGTTTCACCGTCGAAACTAACCTGTGTAAAGTAGTCCGTTGCGCCTGAGTGTGTCCAATTCAATTCTATCGTGTCAGCATTCACGCTTTCGGCTTCCAATATTGGAGGGCTTAAAGGCTCTGGAATCACAACCCCGCTGCCAATCGTAAAAGTAAAAGGTACGCTCTCACCTTCGCAATTAGCCGAACTTCCCACCAATTCATAAACACCGTTTGCTACGCCCGAAAGGTCTATCTGACATTGCACATTACCACTTACACAGTTTACAGTACCTTGCTTTACAGGCACTCGGCACCCCTCAACGCGTACCGCCCAATTTAAGGGATTTACGTTACAAGCATCAAACGACACATTGTAAGTAGTGCCACTTGATAGCGTGACCTTCGTGAAAAACCAGTGCTTAGTGCAGCACCCGCAGGTAGGTTTACTCATTAGAGTTTTCGATTAATGTTGTGCTTACAATCGAAATTAGGTTCACAATTGGAAGGGCTTGCAAATATTCTGTTTGCCCCGTTGTTGGGTTTGTTGTTGTGCGTTGGTAAGGCTGTAATTTTTCAATCTCTTCCTCTGTTGGAAACTCCTCCAACTTCAAAAGAGGGCTTGTAATTACAATCTCTTTTTTGTCGCAGGTGCGTTGTAAATCATACAATTTACTTTGCAAATCAAGCACGTCGCCAGCGGGAACATATTGGGTATTAGCCGCCTGTGCAGCCGCTTTCCCAGACGAAAGTTTTTGGTTAAATTCAATTTCTTTCGGAGTCAATTCGTCGTAGGCCGCAGAAACTTTTTGCTCAAGTTCTCGCTTTAAAACCCAAAGTTTGTTTTTGTACACTTGCTTTCCAGCCGATGCCGACCATAAGCCCGTCACTGCAATTAATAACTCTGTATTCGCTTCCTTTGCTGTCACTTTTACGCTTTGCTTTGCCATGTTTTTGTTCTGTTTTTGTAGTACGAAGATAATAAATTATTTATAATTAGTCTAATTGCAAATAGTATTGATTAAGGAGTGAATTTTCCGTAAGGGCCTAATTTTTCGATAACCTTGCCTCTCACATCCGTAACTAACACGTAAAAATCGGCATAAACCCCGCCTATTGGTGGGTTATAAGAGTTTGATACCCATATTTGATAACCGCACTCCTTGCGCCCGTCGCCGTATTCCGTTCTTATTATGTTGCCTACCTCAACCGTATCCCCATAATACGCACCACCATTTGAGTTGTAGACCACATTTATATTTGCGCTGTAATTAGTCCCTAAAGTTCCCCCTTGAAATGCCTGTTGCGCTTGCGAGAAAGACGTAAATAGATAGCCAAAGTTTTCATAAAACGTTTTGATACCAGTACTCCCCACTGCATTTATCCCGCTGTCTTGGTTGCACGGGTAAACCTCTCCACATGACGCATTATGATTGTAACTGTACCATTCATTCATCGAAGTTGGTGCAGAGCCATTAGGCCGCGAAGGAGAGCATTGATTAATGGTTACGTTTCCTGTTCCTGTCTGAACTACGTCCGCACCTCCAGCATTAAAAACGTTGAGCGAAATTGTCGAGAAAGCCCCTCTGCCTAACTCTTGATTTACTTGCATCAACGAAATTGTCCCACTTGCTTGTAAGGTCATTTTTGTAAGGATTTAAGTTGGTTTGACAACTCCTTAATCCCTTCTATCAACAATGGCACTATCTTTCCATAATCCACCGTTTTATAGCCGTTGATTTCAGAAATAATAGATGGACATATTTCCTCAATTTCTTGTGCAATTACCCCTACGTCTATTTTTCCACTTCTGCCGCTTTGTTCGTTCCAAGTGAAATTATACCCGCCAATTGTATGTATTTTCTGTAAAGCGTTGGCAATTGGAACGATGTTGGTTTTTAGGTTTTTGTCCGAGAAAGCAGTCACGTTCCCAGAACACCAAAAATCACCATTGACATTTAGGCTATTATTGACCGTTTGCGTCCCCGCTCCCGACGATTTGACAACAAACCTGTCTGACGAGTCAATACCAAAAACAGAGTACCCATTTTGAAAATTATGGTAGCCCGTTACAGTATCTCCACTACCTACCCTCATGTGATAGCCATTGTGGTTATGTCCGTTGTCTGACTTTCCAGAAAGCAAGCTATTAACCTCCCCCTCTGTGTAGTATCGGTCGTCGTGGTCGTGACCCCAAGGCGTTTTTCCGTCTAATGCACCTTGTAATCCAGATACCTCGCTAATACTATGCGTATGCCCTGCGTAGCTCAATGAAGGCACTCCTGTAAGGTTGTTCCAGTGAACTACGCCACCCGCACCCGACGTGTTTAATTGGGTGCGGGTATAAACGTCGCCCCATGTTGGCCGATTGTCTAAAGCACTTTGCAAACCCGTTATATCTCCAATACTATGCCCGTGATTTGGTAGCCCCTGCAAGTATCTTGCGTCCGATTGGGTCTTGGTATAATAATCCCCATGGTGGTTATGAACCAAAGGCGCGTATCTATCAGTCGAAATGGTTATTACATTACCCCCAGCGTCGGTTCCTAATATTGTAGCGGCTGTGCCAGACCATTGAGACGAGCTGTAATAGGTATTGAAACGAACGCTTCCGTTCGAGTTTAGCTCCATGATATAACTCGCCCCGCCATTGCTTCGATACACAATAGGCGAACCACTCCCCGCGTCTATAAACATAGAGCCTTGCGCTCTTATTGCACGTCCAGAAGGCAAATATAAGCCAACACCAGCCCCGTCACCATCCGCATAAATTGCGCCATTCACCCTGAGACGATACCCCGCAGGATCAGCTACTCCGATACCTACCCCAGAACCATTGTCAAACATTTGGGAGTTTGCAAGTACACTTGCAGAGCCAAACTTTGCCACATAATTAGTAGTGCCACCACCCGAAAGTTTAGCGTTCCATGCCAAAATATCCGAAGACGCAATAGATTTTACGTGGAGTGGTACAGTTGGGTCAGTTTCAATATAAGATGTTAGAAAAGCAGGTGCGCCCGTAATTTTTGACCACGCCAAAGACGTAACCCAAGAAGGGTTCGCATAGCTACCTATCAATTGCGGGTATAGGTCGTTGTGGTTATGGCTTGTATTAGCCTTGTTAGCCAATAAAGCGTCTATCTCCGTTTCTGTATAGTATCGGTCGTCGTGGTTGTGAGTTGGCAGCGATGTTAAATACCCCGCTAAAGCATGGTTTCCCCACGAAAAAGACGAGTTCCAGTTGGATATATTAGTCGCTGTTATGGCTTTTACCCAAGATGGCACAGTAGGGTCAGTTTCCGCAGGAAAGGCAATATTGATATTACTAAGCCCTGTTATCCTTCCATACCTATCTACGTTAATCCCCGCCACTTGCGTACTTGACCCGCCAGACAAAGGGTTCGCGTGGATAGTTGCCAAGTCCGCTGTCCATACTCTATCTGCACCCAGGGTTTGCACCCCACCTGTTACTACAATATTGTTAGTAGTTCCCGCAACGGTCAAAGAGCGAGTAAGGGGTACATAAGTTCCTGTAAGGTCAGGCTTGCCAGTAATGTCAGCCCACGCGTGAGTATGCCCAAGTAGTGAGTAACGAGCGTCACCCCTTGCGTTAGTCCAATATAGGTTTGTACCTTCTGGAATATTCGTTGTCGTAAGTGATACCGCCCCCGTTTGCCCATTAACTGACGTAACGGGGAACAAGATGGTTGAGTAGCTTAACGTTGTGACCCTTCCAAAAGAATCCACTACAATCGAAGGCGTAGTTATAGAACTACCACCCGACAAGCCAAAGTGTATTGTGTTTAAGTCAAAATTCCAAGTTCTATCCGCAGCTAATGTTTGAGCGTTTGCACTTACCGATATACGAGCCGAACCTACCATGGTTATTGTCCGAGACAATGGCACATAGCTCCCCGAAAAGTCAGGTGCGCCCGTAATTTTGCTGTAAGCCAACGACGTTATAAACGAAGGATTGGCATAGCTACCCGCCAAGGCAACAAACCGCCCGTCTGATTCAGTCTTGGTATAAACGTCTGTAATACCGTAACCGCTTGCCGTTGTTGGTAAGCCAGTAATCTTACTGTAAGCTAACGAAGTAATCCAAGTAGGGTTTACGTAGCTACCGCTCAATAAAGGGTATCTTGCGTCCCCCCTTGCAGTAGTCCAGTATAAGTTTGTACCCTCTGCAATATTAGTAGTTGTCAACACAACCGCACCCGTAAGGCCGTTGACCGACGTAACGGGAAAAGTGATATTAGCCGACGTCAGGGACGTGACCCTGCCATAAATATCAACCATTGGTACGGCTACCTGTGTACCGCTACCCGCGGTCAATCCCGCATGAATAGCCGCTAAATCCGCTGTCCATGTACGATTAGCCGCCAGCGTTTGCTCACCGCCCGATATGGTTATTCTGCCACTTGTACCCGCAACGGTCAAAGCCCTTGTTAATGGTACGTACTTTGTGTCCGCAAATGCTTCTACTCTCCAATCCGCGTAATAAGGCCGCGACCCTTCTGGAACGTTTGAAGTTGTACCGCTAAAAGTCAGCTCCCCCGTTGTACCATTATAGTATAAAGGCGGAATAGCCGACAAAGAAAACGTAGAGCCTGTATAAGATATTACCCCGCTTGGACTAATTGCAATGGCCGTTCCTGCGCTAAACGCAGCCCTTGCCATTGCGTCAGTGTATGGGGTAATGAGCGAATTTATCGCGCCCGTTGTGGGGTTGTAATAAATTCCCGTTCCAGACACAATAGGCGTAGTAGTACCTGTGTAAGATATTACTCTGTCTTCGCTAATTGATATACCTAAGCCAGCCGTGTAATTAACAACTTCGTCTATATGGTCGGCATCGTAAACATCTACGTAATCATTGCCCGAACCGTAGCCTCTCAAATACTTTACTGGTATGCGAATCTTGCCATCCTTGCGAACAACGCCCGAAGTGGCCGTGAACCATTCACCCCAAACATCGTTGGTTTTTTCCCTCAGTAAAAGCCCGTCATTGTTCCCGCTGTTAGGCCAATATATTTGTACAACATCGCACCCGTTTGATTTTACCTCAAACTTACCCTCGCTATCCGTAGTCGGTGGATAAAAAGTTGAGCCGTTGGCCGCAAAACCTCCAACGTTCTTTATTTTGTACAGGCCATTTTCAATCAACTTGTTAAAGTTAATTGCGCCCGTCTTTGTACCTCTTGATAGTGTTGCCGCTTCCTTTAAGTATTCGGCCGCGTAAACCTTCCGACCCAAGTCAATAGCCTTTCCATCCACATAACTAGACGGAACATTAACCATATTATAATCGTCAGTCGAGCCTTCGACGTAGTAAGTCCATCCGCCTACTGTTCCACCAACAACCAACAAAGAGCCGCTACGATAACTATTGCAGTTGATTGTTACCGCCTGGTCGGCAATGTATCGTATTTCTTTGGTATTTTCCCCCGCCTCAAATACTTCAAAGTGGCCTTTGTGGTATAGGTTAGGGGCATTTGTTACGCCTGTCCAGTTATTAGCATCTTGACGGTGTGAACCAATACCTAATACCGCCACGTCAAAAGGTGCGGTTGTTATACTACATTTTTTGTAAAAATTTGCGTCGGTTGCCTCGGCTGTGTAAACCTCTTTTTCGGCTTCGATGGAAAGCCCTTTGTCGATTAGTGTAACGACTTTTACTTTCTCTCCTCCTTCGATAATTTGAGAACCGCTAAGAGGGTAAATCCAGCTTATCAATTCCCCGTCAAGGGCTGTTAGATAGGCAACTTTGGAATTTTTATCAATGTATTGGAGAACTTGAAACAGGTCGTTGCCTGTAACAGTGAGCATCCCGTGAGGGTCACATTCGGTAGGGGCATTTATACACCCAGCCCAAGATGGCAAATCAATAGCCCAAGTACCGTTTAGGTAGGCATCAATAAAGTCGACGGTGTCAATAATAGTAGCCCTATCCTGAAAAGCAGACAGGATGCGAGTACTACCAAACTCTAATGCTTCGTCGTATTGTGATTGAAAGCCCATGCAGCGCGGTTTGCGCTACGGCTTGGTGTGCAGGGGGATGCACTACAAAATTACTATTTTTTCCTTAAAACCAATTTGCATTCTTCGCTATTTTGTTTATAAATAATTTGTACAGGGTAGCCCGATACTTTTACGCCTTCTGGATTTTTTACGGACACGTAACCGTAATCCTTATTTGTGCTTGTTTTCCCCAATAATGCCCGTCTAATTAAGTTCAATTCCTCCTTTGTCAATCGGCATGAAAACGTAATTTTTTCGGGTGAAAACATCCGAGCACCACTTTGTAAATCTTCTAAAGCTACGTCTTGGTTTTCAGTCCATTCGGCAAAGTCAATATCTCCCAAAGGGTAAGGCTCTGTATTTTTTAATTGCGTGGTAAGCAGCCCGTTGTTTTTTACAAATGTGCTTTTAATTTTATCGATTTGAGGCTTGTATTTTAACCCAGACGCAATAAAAGGCGCGTGAGTAATCAACATTCGTTTTGGTGTGCGTCGCAAGTTGTAGGCCGTTTCTGAACCAAAGAGATTAGTTACAGAATCGAACGGCTCCGCTTTTTCTGCTTTGCCAATGTAATTGTAAGCCGCAATAGTGGCCGAATTGAAAAATAAAGACGTGTTTACGTTCTCTAAAACCCAAATACGCCTATTAATTGCGTCAATTCTGGTGACGGTATAAACTCGGTTATTGGCAAATGTACCAGATACCTGCAATGCCATTCCCTGCACTACCCACGAAGGTACAAGTGTATCATTACCAAGCCCGATGTAGTTATTTGACCCAAGACCGTTGAAATTCATTGTGGTTGTGAGTGAACTTCCCGAACCGCTAACGTAGGCTATAATAAAATTGCTATCATCAAACTGCGTAGAATCATTGGGTTTGTCTGTAAATTGTTCCCGACGTGTTTGCTCGATGGCATAACCCGAACCAACCAATCTGGAAAGTTTAGACCACTTGTTCTTTTCGGTTTTAATGGGCGTTTGGTATTCGTGCCGCGTGTTATACTCGTCAAGATTTCCAATTGCTAAAGGATCATCAATATACTTTTCATAGCCTATTTCAACTTGGTTGTAAACTATTTCTTTGTCTGCCGATTCTTTATAATCGCTACATGAGGTGATGTAAATAATCTCAGCACCCGCGTAAAAATCTTTTGCGGGCATAATTTTAATGTACTGCCCGCTGCTTTTTTCATCGTACTGCATCCCTATACAAAACAGTGCATCTCCCGAAGTAATCAACTCCGAAAGTGAGGTTTTCAATGGCCTGTTTACCTCATCAAATTTACGAATCATAAAGCCCGACGCAACCAAGTAGTTAGACGCTTCACCCGAAACCCTCGTACTTGCGTCCTGTATTCCAAGCATAGGAGCGCGTAAAGGGTCATTTAATCCCGTTACTACCCGAAGGGCTTGCAGTACACACTCCCCGTAGGTTAGACCCTTAGAAGCCGAAAGGTCTGCTTTTGTTGCGCCTTCCAGTTGTAAAGAAAAAGTATTGGTTTTGATGAAAGAAAATTCAACAAAGCGAACATAAGACGGGTTTATTTCGACTTCAATCTCCAAGTAAATCATTAGTTTGTCACCCGCATTTACCGTAATAGATTGGTCTATACTACCTTCAAACAACTGCACCCCTGTTTCACGGGCATTGATTGCTACGGTATCTGCACCTGATAGAGTGTAAGTAGTTGTCAGTCCAACGGGAGGCGCAATGGTTACTTTTCCCGTATAGGTAATATCACCAATAAAATGGTTTCCATGGCCGAACTTTCGAGAAATTACAAAATCAAAATCAACGTTCCAAGATAACTTTAAATCAAAAGTACCACCAGAAACAAAAGAAAATGCGTATGGTATAGGTTGCCCTGATGAGTCAAAAATGGCCGTACTTACTCCCAACAATTGCCCGTCGTTGGCCGTTTTTATTTCGTTGATTGTTGGATTTGAAAGGCTTGGTATGATATAGTACTTTGCGTCCTCTGGTGGCAGTTGCACAATTGTTATTTTATCTTGCTTAAACGAAGCGTTTACAGGTGGATAGATTTTCTCAAACCTTTCCCGTATTGCCATAGAGTGTAAAGTCAATTGCTTTGCTGTGGCCGTTGTTATGGTGGCATCGTCAAGCGATTTGTTGTTATACAAATTTACAATTGTATCCCACCGTGAACTAACCACTTCATGCAACGATTTGCGCTCAACGTTGCAAGTTATACCATCTTCTGCGTAGTCATAGCTGTTTAAGTCCAAACGCCCCTCATACTCGGTAACTATAATGGCTGACCCGTCACTTAGCCCATACTCCAAATAAATCAGCCCGTCCCCACCTTCTGACTCGTAAACCTCAGTAATCATACCCCGTGCATGGTCACAGGTAAAGGTTAAAGGCGTGGCCGCTGAAATGTATTCGTAATGAAAACCGTGGTAATCCGGGTCACGGTCTAAAACCATATCAGCCTCTCCCCACCCAATAGGCTCCGCTATTTCTTCCACCGTTGCCCCGTGAACCAATCGAAAAAAGGGTACGTATTCAGAACGAACCCCGTCAATGGTGACAGCCTCGCCATTTTTATCAAAAACTACTGTTGTCTTAGCCATTTAGTCTAAATCGTTTCTTTTGTTGCTCAACCCGTGAATTTTTTGTCACCATAAAACGACGCACACCATCTTCATCAAAGGATGTTTGGTGGATTACGATTTCTTTAATACCTTCAGCAACTCCCTTTGTAATCGTCTCCTTTGAAATACCCGCGTTTATAATCGTGGTGCGCTGTAATTTTTCGGCTGTTTGTTGGTTCAAGACTTTAACCTGCCCCAATCGCTCTAATTCCTCCTGACGAATAGCCGCCTGCGCAAGCATTGCCGATGTTTGCGAAGCCGTGTAAATCTTATCCCCTTGGTTTAAGTTGGTCACGGTCGGTTTGTCGTATAACCAATATTTACCGCGAGACTCCCGTAATTCTGGGCCAGCTTCACCCACCAATGCCGCGCCCTGTGGTGCGTTCATAGTTCCGTCCTTGAAAGCAGGTAATGGTTTAGCAAGAACAGCCGCTGCCTGTAATGCTCCCGTAATTCCTGCAAAAACGGAAAGAGTAACACCCGCAACCCCTCCAGGGTCTGCAAGCATCCTTACGATAGCCGCTGCTGTATTTACACCAATCTGGAAAACTGCCATAGCTTTTTCAGCTACTGCCTGCCGCCTGCGAATCTCGGTAATTTGACGGGCGTACTTTTCGGTGATAGCCGTTTTCTGGGCTTCATTGTCACCCACCATTTTAATTTCGTAATCGCGCTGCTTTTCGAGTTGCGTTACTTTGTTTTCTTGGATGTTGTTGTAAAGTTCATTGGTGGCCTGTGCAAAACTTACCGCTGCCTGTGCATACTCTTCACGGATTCGCTGCTTTTCCTTTTCCTCGTTTCTTGCTGATGTGATAACAAGGTCGTATTGCTCTTTTAGTCGTCTTTCCTTTTCTTTGTCGCCCTCCCGTTCTGCCTGTTGAATTTCGGCTAAGATTCTCAACAATTCTTTCTTTTCATCTTCTTTTAAGCTACGAAGTCTGCCTGAGAATGTGGCTTGAAGGTTTAGCCGTTCGGTTTCTTGCCGCAGGGCAACGTTCAAAAAGTCGTTTACACCTGGTAGTTTTGAAGTTTTGGGCGTTTTTATTGCGCTTTTTAGTTCGGTAACGCTTCCTGTGGGTGATAGTGGGTTTATGGCTCCTAATTTAGTAAGCACATCTCTACCTAAAAGCCTATCCATACTCGCTTTGGTCTTTTCAATACTGGAAGGCATTTCAACGCCCATTTGTTGGGATAGTCGGTTTAGTACGTCGTACATTTCGTACCACTTTTTAACCGATTCCTCTGGAAGTTTAACCAATCGTGAGTTTTTAACATCACCAAGCGCATTATCCATTAAAGATTCTGATAGCTTACCAACGGCTTTAACCATTTTCTCAACCTCCGAAAGTTCTTCTTTGGCAGATTTAGGTTTGTCTTTTGGAGTAAAGGCGGGTGTACTTTTCTTTTGCAGGGCTTCGGTTTTCTTTAGTTCCTCATTAGTGCGCTGGTAAATAACCAAAGTTCCTTTCAAAACCTCGTTTTTGCGCTCCAATTCCTTTATCTGTTGGAAGTTAAAAACGCGTGAAGTTTGGCCGCCCAATATTTTCTCGTTGTCGGCAATGCTTTTCTGCAAAACAGCCAAACGCCCCGCTCTTGATTGTGCGTCCATTCCCTCGAAAGCCCTAAGATTTGATGCTGGGTCGGCTTGTTTTCCCGCCATAACCCCGTAAAGCATCCTTAGTTTTCCGATGGTATCAGCAACCATGTTGTTAAGACGGGCAAAAAAGCCCTGTACTTTCTGGTCTTGCGCAAATTCATCAATGAAGAGTTTTAATTGATTCGTGGCACGATTCCATGAGCCGCCCACCGTATCAACGTTGTTTTGCGCTTCTTTCCCAAAGGTTTTTTCAAGTTGTTCAGCGAATCTGGGCAATGCGTCGGCACTTAAAATTTCTCCTGCCTTCATCATTTCGCCCAACTTTTCAACCGATATACCAAGCCCTTTAGAAAATATTTGCATCGCCCCGGGCAAGTGGTCGCCCAATTGTTGCCGTAATTCCTCTGCACTAATTTTGCCTTTGGACATCATTTGTTCAATGGCTTTTAGTGAAAGTTCTACGCCCTCATTAGACATTTTTAATGCTCCACCTGCACGAACAACCGCTCCAAAAACATCTTGCGTTTGTTTTGTATTGAAATTGGCCTCTCTTGCCGATATAGCAAACGAAGCGAATTTCTTATATAATACTTCAATGTTTGTACCTGTACTATCCGCCAACTTTTCCAAGTAGGCAAGATTCCCCGAAAATTCAGCCGTATTTTTTGAGGCAAATTTGATAACTGAACGGTAACGGTCGAAACTATTGATTACCTCAAAAGATGCAGTTATTGCCCGTAAAGCTGTATCTACCGCCGTAGTTACTCCCACGAACGCCAACAAGTCACCCTTGGCCGATTGCCAACCGCTGCCGTAGTTTCCCACGTTTCGGGTGTGTTGGCCTAACTGTGCGTCAATATCCTTTAATACCTGACGATTCTTTTGAATTTGCGTGTACGCCTCGACCGCTGCTTTGTTGTTTTTGTTTATAGCTCCCGTATTGAGGTCGAAAGCATTGTCAAGCGTCTTTAATTGCTTCCAAAGGGCGTTGGTTTGTTGAGTAAGTGCTTGGTAGCTTTTATCCGTCGAAGCTAAAACTCCATTCAAGCCCTTCAAAGCTGAACTTTGCCCCGTAATAGCCGTTTTTGCTTGGTTTACTTTGTTGGCAAGGTCTTTTTGGTCTTGCGCAAAGGTTTTAGATTGTGGGTTTAGCTTTTCGTACTCGGTCGTGAGTAGTTTTACTACTGCCTTTAAATTGGCAATAGAAACTTCGTTGGCATCAATGGTAGTGGTTAACCCTTTGGCAATGGCTTGAAGTTCAGCAAGTTTTTTACCCGATTTATCAACCTCTTGGTCAATACCCTGCAATTTGGGTACTACCTTTGAATCATCAAGACTGATATTTTTTAAGGCAATATTCAGCTTTCGCGTTACTTCTAACACGTCTTTTTCTTTGGCCTCGATACGCTCAAGCCAAACTGTGCCGTTTTGTTGAAGTTGGATAAAAAGCCCGTCAAGCTGACGGATTAGCTTTTCCAGCTTATCAAAGCCGAATATTTCACTATAATCGTATGATTGTTTAGCCATAGCGCGAAGAGTTGCGCTACATTTGGCATTTGGGGGTATGCAAAGATATAAAAAAACCACCTTAAATTAAGGTGGTAGCTATTTTCACTGAATCATATCATCTAAAACAGAATCAACCAGTTTATTATAATCGTCTTCGGCAATCTTGCCCGATTCCCTTAAAACAATCATTTCATTGATAAACTTTTGCTGTTCACGTTTTAAGGCGGCTTTGGCTTCGGCCAATTCTCGCTCATTTAAAACGTCGCCTTTAAACCTACCTTTGGTGACGATGTAGATTTTCTCTGTTTTAGGTACGCAGTACTTTAGATAGGTTTCGTAACTATCGCCTTTGTAGTCTTTTGAGTTTTTCTCCCTGCCAAAAAGTAAGTAGAAGATTAAAATGGAAAGGGCTATTACAAGTATTGGCATGATTAACAAACGTTTAAAACCCCAAAAGCATCATCCCAAACCTGAAACTCTCCGTCGGAATACGGTTCTAACTCATTGGTCAGTGGCTTGTACGCTCCCTCTAATCGCGGTTGAACTGTAAGCCCATTTATTTCTAATTTGTCATGCACAAACATAATGGCTGCCGCTTCGTGGGCATCATCGTTGAAGTTCTCAAAAATCACCGTCCGAAAGCCTTTGAGGTGCTGTTTGTAGTTTCTGGTTAAACCTGTGGTGACTTCTTCGCGTTCACTGCCTTTGATAAACGGTTGACGGTCTTTGATATAGCCACGAACGCGGAAACGCTGACGAAAATCATCTAATTGGTATTCGTAGTAAACATTTGCAATAGTTGATTTGTTGCCAAACGAAATGAGCAATGTTCTATCCGTTGAATCACACACCTCAAAGATATTACTTACCCAAGTACCCACCTGCAAGTAATACAGGCCGTTAGCCGTTCCCGTGGGTATGGTAATTGTTCCGTAACTGTGCGAACCTCCTCCTGGGCCGTCAAGCGTTACAGAATCTACCGCCATTGGGTTAGTGGCAATAGTTGTACCTGCTTTGCTTTTTAAGTAGTTGTCACCCGTTGGCAATTCAACGCGGTCGGGGGTATTGGCGTAAAATTTGTAATTTTCGTTGGGTATCATCACAGGCGTACCGGTGTGGCAGTCGTCCTCTGTCGTGTAGCGATTCCAAGTACTTTCCCCTGCTGAATCGTACCACCTCAAAAAACTACCTCTGTTTCTTAGTGCCATCTTACTTTAACGCCTCTTTTTCGGCTCGTTTTTCGTAAAACTCTATTTTAGCGCGTAACTGGTACGCGGTCAACTCTCTTGGATTCACAGCCCCGTTTTCCTCCAAAACCGTTATCATATTTTCAAATCCCTTTGCGTGTTCTCTGAGTGAATTGTTTTTGTCATTCATCCCAAATTTAAGCACCGTTTTTTGCTCAAAAGTTTTTTGCAATGCTTCAATTTGCTTGATAATTTCGGTATTCTCTGGATCAAGCAACGACTGTATTTTAAGCGAAACTAAACGGCCATATCGTTGTAAAGGGTCAGCATTTCGCTTGTGTCGGTCGGGAAAATGGTATTTGTCCTCCCTGTCAAGTTTTTTTTTACAGTTTCAAGGGTTTCGCTAATCATTTCCTCGGTAAGTCCATAACCCGATAAAAGAACAATATTTGATTTTAGTGACTCCTCCCCGTAATCATTGACCAGCCGCCCGTCAATGCTTTTGACCAAACAAGCCCATCCGTAATTTTTTGGGCTGTAAGCTTCTACTGCGTTTTGATACGCAAAGTAAGCATTTTCTAACTCAACTTTTGCACCCGTTGGGTTTTTGTCAAAAATTGAAATAGCTTGCCGAATGTGAGAAAAAACATCGGAAGGTTTACCGCCTACGCCTATCTCTTGCATTAAGTAGCCCTGCATCTTACTTTCAAGCGCAGCGGGTAGTTCTTGCAATGTGTCGTAGAGTTCTACGGTGTGGTTATCGTTTAGTGGTAGTACCATGATAGATTCGTAAGAAGATATAGTAAGCGGCTACGGTTTCGGGAAAGGTTGGCAAAAATCCCACACGGAAAGAAAGCCCTTGAATATATGTGCTGTACCACACATTGAAAAATAGTGTAGCCCAAAATATAAAACAAAAGTCACACCACCAAGAACGAGACAATAGCGGAAAGTTCCACTTGTAAAGTAGAAACAAAACACCTGCCAGCGAAAGTGAAACTAAAACGATTTGCTCTAACATTCCTGCGAGTATTTAACAGTAAAATTAATCCTAAATCCTGCAAACGGATAAGCAAGCACTTCCTGCTTGACTTCATCCAAATCAAAACCATCAAAAACCTGTTCACTGCGTTCGTCAACTGCTGAATCAATACTTTCAACGCACGATTCTTTTTGAAGCAAAGCTATTACCTCACCTTTGAGCGTTTCGGTGGCAATGTGCTGATAACCCAACTCCTTTAGGTTCGCCCACACGATAACCGATAAATTGCGCATGGTTAAATATGGAACTGATTTGCGCTCAGCAGTTCTAAATCGTTCCTCACCACTTGCCACAAAAAAGCAATACGCCCGTAGGCTATCGTTAGGCAACATTGAAATGTATTCCTTTTCCCCTGCGTAGGCGAACGGCTCCCGCGCTAACCGTGTGCGCGTTTGGGAGTTGTAAGTATCCGACGCGGTGCGGCTTGTCATTTCCCTACGTTCTATCTTTCTTTCCCACGCACGGCCAAAGACTTTGTCAAGCCACGAAAGGCCGCTTAAAGTAGCTTGCAGTGTAGCAATTACTTTATCAAGCCCTGTGGGGTCAACAATTGTATGACTATCTAAGTTTTTCAAAATATTTTTCCGCAAATAATCCCATTGCCAATTCTCTAAACCTATCTTTTTGCTCCTCGGAAAGCCCAAGTAAAATACTATCCGAATCTTCGTACTTTGCTTGCAGGTCGTTCGTTTTTTCGTCCGTTGCGCCTGTGTAAAAACTGTCAGCGTTTGCCCTCACATAGATACTTTCGTAAAAATCACCCGTATCTTTGAGCGTTACGCGGTCGGATGGTTGCCCTTTTTGCTTTTTAATATCAACGGTGTACTTTGTGTATTCTGGACTAATAAACTCCCCACTCGTGTACTTACCAGATAACAAACGCTGCTGATTCATTTCAATAATTTCATCTTGATAAAACCTGACCACCTGCCGCCCAATATCGTTTAGCTCCGATTTATTCAGTCGGAGTTTCTTGGTGATTGGTGTTTTTAGGGCTGTTATCATTGTTTATCAAGCAAATATACAAAAATACCGCCAATTATTAACCCCAAACTGTATCAACCTCCGTACTGTTTTGCAAATCTTCGCAAGGCAAGCAAACAGGATTTAAGCCTGAAAAATCTACCTCTATTGCCCCAAACGCTTTATCCAATGAGCTGTAAGGATTATCGCGGTTATTTGGGTCGTGCAAAGCAAAGTGCGCTGACTGAGCAACTGTATTACCAAGTCGGTTAGTACGTGCCGTAAAAGCAATGTTTTCAAGCAGTAAAATCTTCCATTGCTCAAAAATAACGTTGGCAAATAGCCCTTTATTTGTTATGACAACATTTGTTAAGTCACAGTTTACGGTAAGATTCAGGTTAAGCCCGAAGTTTTGCGTTGGGATAACTTCTACTTTGTCCTCCGTCCATGATGCGTTTACTCCATTCAACGAAGCCGACGGAACACGGATTGTCTCCACGCTCAAGTAAGAACTCCATTTCTGGTAGTAGTCGTAATCCCTTTGATTGCAGTGCGTACAATTGGGGCCGCGTTCAAAATCCAATTTCCGACGCATGGAAACATTACCGCTTTGCAGGTCGCTTTCAAAATAGCCAATCGTGTAATATCCGTTGGTGTCTGAAAAGTCCAAACTTTCCCCAGCGGTGAACCATTGAAAACGCTGTGCATTGGTGTAATTGACCGTCCATGTTTTCAAAGCCGTTGGGCTTGAAGTGTGAAACAAGTACAACGTAATACTTTGCGCTTGTTTTAACTGCAAGCCTATTTTATTGAGCACTCCTGCCAAATCTTGCTCCTGTACCCACAAACGAAGCCCAACAAACGCGCCTATTTTTTCGTTAAACTCTTTGCCCTCCACAAAAAACAATGGCACAGAATTAACCAAACGCCTGCCTTTGTTGGAAACCTGTTTATCAAGTTCAATACGACGAAACACCCGCGTAACGGCATCCAAATAGGATTCTTTTAGGTACTGACTAACTACTGATGTTTCAACCCATTTAGCGGTATCGGTTACGTCAAAATTTAGGTTGTCATCTATCAGACTTTCAAACCACTGGTTACTACTCGATATGATTTGCCCTTTAGTGTAGGTCTTTGTTTCATCCCATTCATTAATCAAAGCAAACGATTGTATATCGGCAGCCGTGGCCTCGATGTTGTCCACCGTTAAAAGTGGGTGTGCGGCATTGATATACAATCCCGAATCCGATTGCTTAACCGTGGGGGTAAGAACCACCGAGCGCGTGTCCTGTGACGGTCTAATACCTATCAACGTAGAGAACTCGGAAAGAAGTAATTTCAGATTGAACATAGCTTAATTTACCTTTTCATAGGTTTTTTCAAAAATATCTGGCTTACATGGGTATATTTCTCCGTTTACGCCTTGAATGATAAAATCAAAACAATCACCTCGCATAACACCCTCTAAAGTTTTTATTTCACAAAAATAATCCTCGGGGCATCTTAAATCAGTTCCCCAATGAGTAACAATATCGTTAGAGCTTACTTTATCACAAAACCAGTCAGGTCTATTGTCAACCCCGTACTGAAATGCTTCAATAACTACTGGTTTTTTTCTGAATTTGGGCATAATAAAAGTATTTTAAATTTTAAAAAAAAATACCCGCCCTGCGTAGAGCAAAAGCGGGTAAATGAAAACACAAACAAACAATTATCCTAAACTACCAAACTAAACCAAAGACGAGAAGGTGTCAAATTTGATGATTGGCGTAACACCCGCTACACTTGAGTAAGGGCGAACAAAGGCAAAATCAGCGGCAAAATCGTACTGTTGTACTACGGTACGCTCCCAGCCAGTAGCTTCTGCTGACATATCTGCGCGGCTTGTTTTGTCGTAAACTCCCCAACGGAAGCCGTGGTAAGGGTCGGTAAATACCGAGTAAGTACCGTCCGAGCTTGAACGACCTGCTTTAGCGTCGTCTTCCACGATGTTCAGCACGGCTAACGTACCTTTAGGCATCATGTAATGCGTTTGTTCTGCACCCGATGTGATTGCCAAATAGTTTGAACGACGGTAATCGTAGTCGCTGCCATACTGTGCAAAGTTCTCGCTGTTGTTTGCTCCCAATGTTGCCTGACGACGACTTGCGGCCAAAGATGAAACGTGGGTAATTGAATCGTAAGGGCCGCTCAACAACAATTCTTCCATCACAGGCAAAGCGTTAATTTCAAAATCTTTCGATGTTGTCTTGTACGCTCCGTTTTCCACAATAACACCCGGAACACTTGAATCGGGTGGCGTAGTATATTTTTGTGCTGCGATATAGGCAAGCATTTGTTTTTCAAGCGAGTTCTGTTTGTTTACTCCGTCCGTGGTGGCAGTATGATACACACCCTTGAGGGCTTGAAACAACAAATCAGTCACGTAACGAGCATAAGAAATGTCGTTATCAGCGTGCATACTTGGTACTACTTTCACCGAAAATGCTAAGGTAATCCAAGACAGTGCCACACGTGCCGTTGACATAATGTCTGCCGTTGGGCTGATAGCGCGAACACCGTACACGTTTGGTGTAAACTGTTTTGTAACTGCAACCTCAGTTGGACGACGTAGCGACGTTTTGGCGGCTTCAATCCCCGCAACATCTACCAATCCTGTGTTTCTACCTTCTTTGAACACGTCAACCGCGCCGGACTTTGGTTTGCGCTGCTCAAATTCGTTAAACATTGTTGTGCCTACTTGAACGTATTTTTCGAGCAATGTGGGCGTTAATTCATTTGCCATTTTTACACTTTTTTAGATGTGACCAATTTTTTTGAATGGTCGGCACTACGGGGGTGTAAATCGGCTTACTTAGGTCAGCTTCGGGGAAAGCTATACTTTAAAATCTGTACCATACTTGGCCATTGAAGCCTTGATGGATTTTTCGGTAAATTCTTTGAATCCTACACTACCTGCTACCAAGCCTTTCTTTTGCGCTTCGGCATTAATAGCGTTTAGGTTGTTGGCGACTACATGGTCAGCTAATATTGCAACGCCTTCGGTTAAGCCTAAACCAGTTACCTTGGGGGCTTCGGGCAAAAGCATAAACGAGTATTTTTCCTTTGTCAAATCAAGGGCTGTTTTTAATCGGCCATCGGCATGAACTAAAGGTAATCCGTCAGGGCCATGATAAACCGTTTCCCCTTTTTCATTCACTTTGGGGTTATGGTTTGTTTTGATTAGGCTTGAAAGAGCATCAAGTTTAGCTTTTTGCTCTTCTGGTTTTTCACCAAGTTTTACGACCGACAATTCTGAAACTACGCTCGACTCGATAATTTTCTCGTTTGCCTGTTTTTCTTTTTGAGCGAAAAGGGTTTTCAAAGTGGCGGTTTCGTTTTTTAGCTCATTGAGTTGAGCCAATAACATTGCATCACCTTTTAACTCCTCTTTTGGTGGCGTTGTCGTTGTTTGCGGCGGCGTAACCAGTTTAGCGGCTGCGGCATCTGCAAACATCTTTGCCCACGTTGAAACAGGTGTATTTGCTGGGCGTTCAATGCCCAACTTTGTAGCTGCCTCTGATAGTGCGCTTTCAATCTGCGTGGCGTTTTGACGAAAGATTGTATCTTTTTCGGTTTGGTAGTCGGCCTGTGGCATAATTACCAAACCTTCTGCCTTTAATGCCTCCATTACAATCGTTTTATTGTTTGGGTCGGCTAAAAATGTTTGTGCTTCTACGGTTGTACTCATTTTACAAGGGGGATTGTATGTGACGTTATTGAACTACTTCTTCTTCTTTTGCTTTTTTAGGCTTTTTTGCAGCCGTTGGGTCGTGCAAAATCTCAACTTCAATACCCTGCGCTTTGTAGCTTGGCATGAAAGATTTTACCTCTACCTCGGAAAACGATTGAAATTCAGGCTCTAAAGGAATGACTACCTCATTGCCCGCTACGTTCATTTTCTTACTAAAACGCACGATAAAAATACCCAAACATTTTTCAAAGCCCTGTGGTAGTGGGTATTTCTGTGCTTTGTCTAAATTCCCGAATAACGGTTTGCTGTCCGCTAATTGTGTCTCTGCCATATTGGTAAATGGTTTCTTTGATAATCTCGATCTTTTTATTAAAACTTAGTGCCTGGCCAAATAAAGACAGTGAGCCGTTTTCCAGTTCAAAACGTTCTATGTAGTTGCCGAAATTCGCCTTTACTTCGTACTCTACCGTGTTTGCAGGTACGCTTATTAGCGGCAAATCTGGATAAGGCTCAATTAAACGCTTAATTGCCAATTCTACCTGCTCCTCGCTGTTATTGCGCGTCATTAGCGTTTCAATCACTTTGCGCTTATATTCAAGCAAGTACATAGGAAGCGACGTTTTAGCGTCGGCATACTGCTGGATGGCCTCCGAAAGACCAATTAAGTAGTATTCTTTCCCATACGACGTTGTCGCACTTACAAACTGTTTCCCAAAACGTAGGCGTAAATCAGTCTCAAGCAGAAACTGCTCGGTTGCCTCCAAGTTCTCAGCCCAATACATAACCTTTGCATAGCGTGAGCTTAACTCGCTTTTTACTTGGTCTTGGTTTTTGGCTTCTTTGTTTGAGACTTGCTTATCAATACCCGTCAAATACTTGAAGATATTCTGACCAATGCGCTCCAACTCGGTAACGTGGTAATTTAGATTGTCAACGGGCATATTTACAAACCCCACAGGAACACCCGTTTGCCCGTTCATGTTAGGCTGTACGTTGAAAACAGTTCCAGGCCCTACCAGTTTACGGGCTTCACACTTAGGGCAAGCACCCTTTGGTTCGTTGCCTTCCGTCATTTGCCCGTTTACGCAAATGGCTTTTTCGTGGCGGTACGTGCAAGCCTCTTTATTGCGCCATAGATACGGAAATGATGCGTGTAAATCAACATCCTTTTTGAACACATTACCCGCGACATAATCGTCTAAACCAGACAATATAGGTAAAACGGGATTATTGCGACGAATTGGCTCGGCATCCGAGTAAATATCGTGCGAGTTAAACACCGCAGGACAATAGCCTAAACCGTGTGGGTTGTAAGACTCGACTACAAATGTTTCACCCGATTTGATTAGCCTAATGTATGCGGTGTCGTCAATGAGCGCAAACGTTTCTTTCTTGCTGTCGGTAAAGAATCCAACGTACAAAACGTTTCCGTCCCTATCTTGGGCAATATCCCATATTTGACCCGCCTGCAAGATGAAACGGTAAGGTTCAGGCCGCAAAGTTGTTTGAACGGCTGGTAAATCGGTAATTGTTACGGAATTGGGGTAAGCAAGCCACGCAAAAAAAACGTCGTTTCTAATAAATTTTTTAAACCGCGATTTTTTGAGTAAAACTTCGGCTTCTTTGAGTAGCTTCTCGTCGGTAAACTCTAAAGCCTCGTGACGGTCTGCTGCTTCAAAAACGATATTCATTTCATCTACTGTATCCGAAAGAAGGTTAGTAGATGGTAAAGGAAATTTCAACAAGTTAAAGAACGTCTTGGCCTTACGCTTAATTAGAATAGAATCAATCCACTCCTCAAAGCGGTATTTATAGTCCGACGCATCCAGTTTGTCCGTGACGGCCTTTGCGTGAAAAGTCAACCAATCATTATCCCTCTGCGCCCTCTGCAATTGCGTTCGGGTCTTCGGTTCTTTGATTAGTTGCTGTATTTCCTGTAATGAGAGACCCATCGACGAATTTATATTTACTGTCTTCTGCCAACTTCCAATTGTTGAATCCGTTCTTTGCTTCGATTCTAAAGAGCCGTGTGGCTTCTTCGAGCGTTAGCGTTTGTTTGTTTCCCGTCTCGATGTGTTCAACTTCCACCGAGGCGGGTTTTGAATGCTTTTTCATTTTACACTGTCAATTTCAGCACATCAAACGTTGCCTGTGACAACTCTAAACCACGTGACCATCCGTACTCAATATCAAACTGAAACGGAATCATAACCACGTCGTCGGCTGCTGGTGTCGGGTCGCTTACAATGAAGTTCCAAACTGGGATTCCTTTGTAAGTGGTCTTAGTGTGCCAAATCATGTTATTTTCTGTCATTACGTACATTAACAGATTTGAGTTAGTACCGAAAGGTGACGAATAACCTGCAAGAGCATCAAGCAAAGTTAAATCATCCAGCGAATACAAAGGCCACATTCCTTTTACGGTTACGGCATTACCTTTGCGGTATGCTTTGAGTCGCTTTGAGTTGTTCATTTCGCGGCTCAACGCTTCCGTCAAAGGCCAGTCAAGGTTTTCGTGCAAGGGGGCTAAAATCGTTTGATTTACGCCTGTTTTTGCGAACTCTAACGCCCATTGTGCCGCGCCTTTTATGTCGGTTGTGCTTGAACCTGTAAAAGCTGCGTTACCGCCTTTGTGGGCAAAAGCAAAACGCGCTGCTTGACCAGGAGTAGGTGCGCAACCTTCGATGGTGATATTTACGTCGTCGAAATCTGCATCCGCGACGCACTGATAAATTCTATTTGACATTGGAGTAACTTTTTGAAGGTTTCAAAAAGCCACAGACTGACATAGGGGTAATATTTTTTAATCGTCTTTGGGGTCATGTAGTGAAGTTGGCTCAGGTGTTTTGCGTTCGGTGCAAACGCCTTTGCCGTTTCCCCTTGCATGCCGCCGTAGCGATTTACACCACTAAATTAACATTGAAAACAACTATTGAAAACTTTTGATGTGAATAGAGCGCAAATAATCGTAAAAAACCGTATATTTGTGTATAAACTTTTTGAGTATGTATATGTCTCATAGCAGATTAAGCCTTATTTCAGCTGACTATTCGCCCAAAAACCGCCTTTCATTAGAACAGGTAAAATTATCAATAGTACCATCTTGCAGCTCCGCTGCGGGGAAGAATTTGCGAAACTTGGTAGATATTTGGTATGAAGACTCACTATCATACGGATTATCTGAGTATCAAGCGGCATCGGTTGCTTTTAAAAAGTTAATATTGTACACAATGTAAATTAAATGGCAGACACAAAACCGCTATCGGTAAACGAGTTGATAATGCAACTTCACCGACTGAAAGAACTTCCAATCATTGCAACTCCAAAGGATATTATGCACATGAAGCGGTGCGATTATGAACCCGCGAGAAAATGGCTGATTAAGATAAAAATCTACTACGGTCGTGTACGGGAACATGAAGAAGTTTCACTTGAAGAAGTAAGGGAGTATTTTTTTGGAGGTCAAAAAGGGAAATAGTACAACGTTTTTATTTTAGAAGTACCTATTTTTTGAAACAACACTTAAAATAATACAAAATGATAATAGCAATAATAACCGTACTAATCGTTTCAACTTTGTTGTCTTTGGGGTTGTACGTTCAGATAAAAATTCAATCAAGAACAATAGACCTTTTGCGTGAAAAACAAAATTTAGACTTTGAATTAGTAAATTACCTTGAACGCCGTATTTCAGTACTGGAAACTATCAACGAAAACAAATCTTAATCTTTTAAACAAATGGACAGGAACGTAATTATTTGCAATGCAATAGGTAGCTTTTTTGTTTTCTTTGGTGTTTTACGTGACGATAAAATACTGGAAGATGGGCAAATGACGTACAGAATAAACTTTTGGAATCCTTTATCATGGGCAACGCTTTTTGTTATTTTAGTCCCTATTTTTACATTGACGGGTTTTTATGAAGGATTTCCAGTTGCAATAGAAGAGACTAAACAATTTCTTAAAGACGTTACAGCGCAAGAGTAAACACTTTTTTGTAACTAATCGTCATAACTACTCGTTTGCCCAACGCCTAAAGAATAGGTGTGAACGGCATAACGTAAGGCATCCATGCAATTATGAACTAATACGCCGTTTGCAAAATACTCATGCTCATCCTCTACGGTTAAGTCATAAACTTGCTCCATCCAACTTTCTCCTTGCTCGAAGTGCTTTAGCTTTGCAGTTTTGGTGACAGAATTTTGAGGTTGCGGGCAATAGAGTAAAGTATTCTTTTCCACACTGTTGGCAGGTACACATAGATTTTTTACGTCCAACCCATGTTTTTTTTCCATGCTCTGAATGCCATAGCCTTCCCTCTTCTGACCCATGCCACTCTTTTGCAGCAATAATTCCTTTCTCTTGAAATCTTTTAAAAAATTCAGGGTTTTTTCTAACCCTTTTTTTTCCTTCCATTTTACTATGGAGCTTATCTCTAACAAGTGATAAATTTTCGATTGAATTGTTTTCTGTATTGCCGTCATTGTGGTGGATGTGATACCCTTTAGGTATTTCCCCTTTATGATGCGCCCATACAACCCTGTGCAATCTTTTTGTTCCTCTACTAAAGTATCTTTCGTTGGGATAAAGCCGATAGGTTTTCCCCATAAAGATTTGAGTAGGCATATTTTCTGACTCTGGTGAAGGTTTTTTACGTTTGTCCATGTTGCTCCTGTTTTGATTTTATGATTTTCGGTACAACATAAAGATACAAAAAAAGTATCGAATTGCATCCAGTATTTATATACTTTTTTTACTCCATTTTTGTGCTTTAAAACAACCTTTTTATAGCCATTTGATGTTAAAACAAGGTCTCCAACTTTAATATCTCTAATAGGGATAGGCCCATTAATTGTTTCGACTAAGGTGGCTCCGATAAAACAGTGATTGTTCTTGTCTTCGGGTTTATCAGTGGGTTGTTTGTTGGCATCTAACGCCCAAGAATATTCTACATACTCATTTTCAAGGTCGTTGTCTTCAACATAATACACCTCATAGGACTTTATTTCCTTAATACCTGCATCTATACTATCAGGGCCTTTAACAGCCCACAACGCGTTTACTCCGTAGCCTTGAAGCGCGTTAATAGATTTTGGTTCTGCTGAATCACAATACACCTCGCAACCGAAAGGTAACTCACGAAGCATAACTTGTGCCGTTGATTCATCCGACATTTCGGTTTTGTACAAAACTTTTCTAATCCAAATCTTACGGTTATGAATTTTTACCTCAATAGTTGCATTGGGGTCATTGGAGTAACCAAAATCATGCCCAGCAATAGAACGATAAGGTAGTTCTTTGAACTCTGCGTAAGTGATTCGCTTCCAGTTGCGATAAATACGGCCTTTTTTACCTTCGCTGACAAGGCCGAGAATAGAGTTTAAATAATACTCTCTGTCGTAGTATTCGCTGTTCTTGTCGCCATAAGAGCGGTATTTGTCAACTATTTTCTTTGGTAGGTGGTAATTATCCAAGTAGGTAGTGAAGGTATAAACAACCCCTGGATTATTCTTTGGAACAGCCCGAAAGTATCCTTCTAAATCTTCCTTGGTAAACTGTTCTTCCTCAAAGTCTTCTGGCCTTAGTTCGTCTAAAACGTAATGCCGTTTAATTATCCAATGGTTTTTATCGGGAGTGTTTAGATTTACGATAATAACCGAATCCGACTTTCTGATTGAATCCGAAAAGGTGTTAAACTTCTGCTCGTCGCGTATATCTTCGGCCTCTTCCACTACTGCTATATCAATGTCAGAGAGCGATTTTAAAGCCGCTTTTTGCGCTGTGTTCTGAGTTTGGAAACCTTTGGTGAAAACTAAATCCTTTTTGGTAGCCCTATCAACCATACCGTGCTTTTGGAAGTCAAAAAAGCGGCTATAATAACCGCCTGATTTATCGTTAATCTCATTAAATCGTAGGCGTATTTCGTTAAGAATGGATTGTTCGATAGTGCTTTGCTGGTCTCGTAGGATAGCAATACGCTTTTTTGCTGAAATGGCTTTTAGTGCGGAAAACTTGGAAACTTCGTGAGATTTGGCCCCACCACGACCACCCATGTTGATAACTAACCATGTGTCGGGAGGTAAGTCGTATAGAATACGGAAAGATGGTAGTGGATTTGGGCTAATATTTGCCATTTACAACACAATAGTAGGCGGTACGTAAACCTCGTGCTTTTGCACCAGTTTGCCGTGGACTTCAAGAAGGAGTTTTAAAGCGTCTTTGGCATCGTGTAGTTCAATTTCAGTAGAAAGTATTTCGTAATCCTTTTGGTTATCTTCACCACGGCCTAACTCCATACGTCTAACCTGTTTTACTTTCTTGATTAACCCAATGTTTTCACGGGCTTCATTTGAATCAATATCCAAAGCCCCACTTTCAGTAAGAAATGGACTAAAATTACCTCTACCCATATCAGAAAGGCGTTTCACAGCCTCTTCAACAGGCATTATAGCCTCTTCTAAGTAATATTTAACAACTCGCTTTATGTTGGGTTTTGTTAAGTTCTCAGAGGCAATAAATCTATCAGAGTCGGGACTATAACCTGCCTCTCTTGCCGCTCTTGCGCCATTCAGGTATTGGGCGTATAATTGACAAAACCTCAACTCTTTAGGAGTGAGGCGTTCAATAATTTGCTCAATATTTTCTTCCTGTTCTGCCATAACAAAAAAAATCAAGGCGAGTCCGTAAACCCGCCCCAATGGTTTAGTAATCTACTGTATAAACTTTTAGCTTGAATCGCCCTGCCATCGTTCCTGTACCTGTCCAAAGAACCCGTGCGTATTTGTAAGGAAAAGTATTCCCCGACAAAGGCCAGGAGTTGTATTGCGCCCCTGACGTATTGGTAACTGTGTAGTTAGTACCCACATCAAACCAGTTGGTTCCATCATAGCTACCTTGCGCTTTGGCCGTACCGCCCAACGTTCCAGACGTTTTGGTGAACGTTCCAAACAGGCCATAACCCGCGTGAGGCTTTGCGATAGTAACAAAAAGGTTGGCGTTACCTGTATCAGTCACGATAGCACTGTCAACCCCTGCGGAGGTTTTAGCTGTGGCTGTGGCAAATTGCGCCCGTGCTTCGGGCTGCAAAACAAAACCAAGCAGCGCGAAAACTGCAAAAAAGGTGAATTTTCTCATTGTGTAAATTTAGTTTATAAACCTATTGCAAATATAACAATTATTCATAAAACAATGATTGTTACACAAATATTTTGCATGTCAACGGCTCAAAACAGGAGAATTTTATCTATTTAACCGTTTGTACTATATCTTGGTTTTTGTATTGACAATAACCAAAAAGGTACTATCTTTGTATCAAGTTAAACGCTAAACAAATACGACAATGAGATTTGCAGACCTAACACCAACAGCGCAAGCTAAAGCAAAGTCTAACTTCTTAGCCGCAAAAGAAGTATTGACTGACTACGAAATCCGCAAATCTATTGTAAAAGTAACGGCCATCTTTGTTCGTATGGGCGAAGAAATAGTTTACGAAATGACGTTTAGCAAAAGCGGGATATTGCTAAAGGAGGTAATTGAGTCAAAAAGATATATTTAAACTAAATTAGGGGTGCGGCTGTACACGCATATCGAAAATGAAAAAGTCTTTTGAAATAGATTTTAAGGAGGAATTTAAAGAAGAACCCATACAGGGAGATTTTAACGAATCCCAAGACCAAGACCCTAAACAAAAGGTGATAGAGTCACTAAAAGCAATTGACCGTTGCTTAAACAAAGAGTTCTCTAACCAAAAAGATTTTGTTTGCGCTTTGGGAGCATTAAGTACCGCTATTGTGCGCCTTTTAAATGACCTTTCAGATGGATGCTAATAATTACGTAGGATGCAATTGTCTGTATATAGACAACGTAACTTCGGGCAAGAAGTACGAAGGAACTAAGTTAGGCATTTGTGTTGCGGAGGGATTTCATAGTGTAAACGGCTCTCCAATAGTTTGGTTTGAAAAACCTTTTCTTGGTTTCACTTGGCAGTATAAAGAGTCCGTTAAATTAGAGACGGTATATTATTACAGAAACCAAAGTACTGGAAGTCCTACAAAGGCTCATATTATCAATCCAAAAACGGATTTAGCCTATTGTGGATTTGACTCTGTTTTTGCGGAGCTTACCACAGAAAGTGATATAGGAGGAATTGATTCCGAATTTGTTTGCAAGAAATGTCTAAAAATAAAGGAGATGAAAGAGATATACAGCGTTTGATACACCAAAAAGATTTTTATAGTAACTATGACCCCAAAAAACACACACGGCGGCTCACGTGGTGGTGGCCGCCCACAAAAACCAGAAAGCGAGAAAAAAGCCAAGATGGAGCAATTTCGCCCATCGCATCAAGTTGCTCAAATATTGAACAAGCAAAAGAACAAGACAGCCTTTATTGAGGAGGCGGTAGTTTATTATGAACAATTTAAAGAGCAAGAAAATGATTACAAAAGGGAAATTTAAAGATGGAACAATCGGCTGGAAAGTAGATAACCGAGAAACCAATGGCACAAAGGGTTTTGAAATACATTGGTCAGATGATGGCGAATGTGTTACAGACCATGTTTACGAAAGGTCAGACGCTAATTTAATTGCAGCAGCACCAGAGCTTTTAACTGCGTGTGAAAATGCTTTAAGGGATATTCATAAACTAAATGCTCAAATGCTCAAAGAAGGCAAGCACGGATATATTCTTATGGAAAACGAACTTAATAACGCAATCAATAAGGCTTACGGTGATATTGCCCCAGCAACTTAAAGAGCAAGAAAATGGACTTAATTAGAGAACTATGCTCTAACATTGAGCAGTTAGCGCACAAAGAAGGGTTTAATGGACCTTGGCGTAATCGCGTATGTTTTTCACTTCGCAGCCCATCATTCGGTCAAATTGGCCTGTTCCCTAAGTTTTTTTAAATTTTCTCCTATTTCCTTAGTAACAATTCGTTATTTTAAATATAATTGCTTAGTTTTGGTACTGAAATGATACGACAAATATTGTATTAAATATTTTGAGTGCCTAATTAAAGTAGTATGAACTTATTAAACGGTAAACATGAAGCTAATAGACAGAACGCTGAAAATGAGAATGGACAATATTCGTAGTGAAATCCCTAAGTTTTGGAGAGATTTAGCCAAAGATATTGACCCCGAAATTGATTTAATGACGATGTGGAATGTTCTTCGCGGCAGGTCGCACGATGAATGCTCTGTTAAAATGTTCGAGAAAATTGTTGTCAAAAATAGGGCTTTACAGGCCGTAGAACATTAAAGCCATGTCCTATTTCAACACCACCCACGAAAGCGGCCAAACTTTGGTAGAAGCCAAAGCAAAGGCCAAAACGCAGAACGAACTAATCATGAACTTTTTCAAAGGTGGTGCAAAGTTCACCCCCTGGGGAGTGTACAGTCAATTGCTTGCCTTAGGGCGTATCAGTAACAGCGTGCCGATTACCTCAATTCGCAGGTCAATATCTGATTTGTGCAAACATGGGTATTTGGTGAAGCTCAACGAGAAGAGACGCGAGAAACTTGGGAAGGCGAATTATTTCTATCAGAAAGCAAACTAATCACAATTAAACAATAATTAAGATGCAATACCATGCAATGCCATTTGGCAAATATAAAGGGGTTGTAGTTAATGAATTGCCAGACACCTATTTAGTTTATGCAATTCGCACTTTTGAACTACCACAGGAGCTTAGAAACCTACTTTGTTTTGAATTACTGGACAGAGTCGGATTTGATTATTCGTTTAACGTTGTTGAGTGCGAAAAACGCTATTCAAGTATTCGTAAAAAGTTAGCTATGAAATACCACCCAGACAAGGGAGGCAGTAATGAGGCTATGCAAGCGGTTAATGAGTTTTACGACGAACTAATCTCTAAATAGCCCATGACAGGATACGAATTATCAAGAGTGTGGTTTAATTTCTCTTTTGAACAAAAAGAGGCCAAGGTACAGCATACCGCAATTTACCTATGGATAGTTGAACTAAACAATAGATTAGGCTGGAAAAAAGAGTTTGGACTTCCAACAAATGATACAATGGAGGGACTTTCAATAGGCCACAAGCAAACTTATTTGAATGCACTAAAAGACCTGCAAAATTGGGGATTTATAAAGATTGTAAAAGAGGCAAAAAATCAATATCAATCATGTATAATCTCAATATGCTGTACTAAAAGTGACACAGCATTAGATACAGCACTGGTACAGCATGAGCCACAGCAGCGGAACGGCATTAGCAACAGCACTGCACCCATAGATAAACCAATAAACAAAGAAACCAATAAACCTAAAACAAAAGAAACTTACACAAAAGAGTTTGAAGATTTTTGGGCTTTATACGAAAAGCCAATTGGTAAAATTAAGAGTTTTCAATTATGGCAGAAACTATCAAATGAAGATAGAGAAAGGATACCTGAGCATTTAAAATTTTACAAGCTATCCCAGCCAGAGGTAAAGTTTAGAAAAGACCCAGAGCGATATATATCTTATAGGCTATGGGACGATTTTGAGCCAAGTAAAATACCGCCTACTATGGTGTTGCCCAAAAGACCAGAGCCTAAAATGGTTTATTAATCTCTAAACTTTTAAACCATGAGTGAGCAAAAAGTTTTCCACCAGTGGAGTGAAACAGGTATAGACCTAAAAGGGCGCAACCACGGACAATTAAAGACGCGTTGCCCGAAATGTTCTGATACACGAAACGATAAGCGTGATAAAAGTCTAAGTGTTGATATAGATAAAAAAGTTTGGAACTGTCACTATCCGCCTTGTTCTTGGTCTGGCGGTATTATGGACGAACTACCAAGTAAAACAAATTACGTCCGTCCCGAACCACGAAATCAACAGTTTGGCGAAAAAGTAGAGCAATGGTTTAAGAGTCGCGGTATCAACAAACACACACTCGAATACTTTAAAATCACAGAAAGTATTGAGTTTATGCCGCAAACAGAGAAAAAAAGTAATTGCATCAATTTTAATTACTTCAAAAACAAAGAGCTTGTCAATATCAAGTTTCGGGATGGGGCTAAGAATTTTAAGATGGTTTCTAAAGCTGAATTGGTGTTTTACAACTTAGATGCCATTAAGGGCCGCGATGAATGTATTATTTGTGAGGGCGAAATTGACTGCATGAGCTTGTACGAAGTAAGCCTTTTTAACGCGGTAAGCGTGCCAAACGGAGCAAGTAAGGGAAACGCCAAACTTGAATACTTGGATAACTGTTGGCCGTATTTTCAGCACATGAAAAAGGTGGTTATTGCCACCGACGGAGACGACGCGGGTTTAATGCTTCGTGAGGAGTTAGCCCGACGTATTGGAAAGGAAATCTGCTACTTTGTAGAGTACCCCGAAGGTTGCAAAGACTCCAACGAAGTACTGGTAACATTTGGTGCGGATAAATTGAACGAGATTATTAGAAACGCCAAACAGTATCCTATTGAGGGTGTTTTTACGGCCAACGACCTAAACGAAGAGATTGATTACATTTTTAGCAACGGATACCCAAAAGGAGACAAGATAGGGTACACCGACTTTGATAAATTAATTTCGTGGAGAAAAGGCGAGCTAACCATTGTAACGGGAACGCCAGGGGCTGGCAAATCTTCTTTTCTGGACCAAGTATTTATTCGTTTAGCTTCCCGTTGCGATTGGCGGTTTGCTATTTGCTCACCCGAGCAACAGCCTTCAACATTGCATATCATTAACCTAATGAAAAAGTACGTTGGTATGGATATTTGGGGAGCTAACAAAATGACGGACTTGCACCGACGCAAAGCAATGGATTTTATTAACTCTATGTTTTACTTTCTTGCCATTGACGAAATGGAAATGACTATTGACTCAATTCTTGAAAAAGCAAGAGAGTTGGTTTTAAGAAAAGGTGTAAATGCGTTATTGATTGACCCTTGGAACTACATTGAACATAAGATACCAAAGGGCTATTCGGAAACGCAATACATTTCGGAGGTATTGACCAAAATCAAAAGATTTACCAGAAAGTACGATTGTGCAATCATTTTAGTTGCTCACCCTACTAAGGTGCAAAAGGACAAACAAACTGGTCAATACGAAGTGCCAAATTTGTATTCTATTTCTGGCTCGGCTCACTTCTTTAATAAAACAGACAATGGTTTAGTAGTTTGGAGAGATTACCAAACCAATCAAATTGTGGTGTATGTACAAAAAATACGCTTTTCGTTTGTAGGAAAAATCGGAATGAAGGAGTTTAAGTATGATATTTCGACAGGTAGATACGCTGAACCATTTGAGTCTTTTGAATCTGAACTAACGGGTATAGCAAGTACTCAACTACCTATACCAGAACCGCCAAGATTAACCCCTATTGCCGAGCTTTTAAATAATTCCAACTGGACGGAACCAGCATACAGGGAGGAGGAGGCCGCCCCATTTTGAGAACACTACACACAGGGGAAACCTACCAGCACGAAAACGGCAGTTCTATTGTAATTGTAAGCCCAATTTACGTTAGTCTGAATCTGCCGCCTATTAGCTATCGGGTAAAAAAAGTGGACGGGCAAAAAGAGTTCACTTACTTAAAAGAAGAAATGCAGGACTTAATTAACCAAGGAAAATTAAAACGAATCTACTAATGCCTAAAAAACCACAACCTCCACAAACTCCTGTTCAAGACGCACGGGAGCGAGTCGAAAACATCCTGTTTATGCCGTTTTCTTATCAGCGAGACATGGCAAGCGAAGTACTTGAAATTCTTTGGAGTTCAACGAGCGAAGAAGAGTATTTTCAACGGATTAAAGAAGTGAAGGTGTAAAACAAACCCACAACCATGATTTACATTGGAATAGACCCAGGAGTTAATACAGGCGTTGCCATTTGGGATTCAGCACAGCAAAAACTTTTGCAAGTAACGTCTATGAAGATTTTAGAGGCAATGAACCTGATTAGGCAACACCCAATAGCAATAGTTTACATTGAAGACGCTCGACAAAGAAAATGGTTTGGAAACAGTGGTAAAGAAGTTTTACAGGGAGCAGGCAGTATAAAAAGAGACTGCCAAATTTGGGAAGACTTCTTAAATGACAATCATAATTTTGCCTATTATTGGGTTGCCCCCAAAGACAATAGAACTAAGCTAAGTGCAGCGCAATTCAAGGCTTACACAGGTTACACAGGCAAAACCAATGAGCATGGGCGTGATGCTGCGATGCTTGTATTTAAACGATGAAACTCAAAACCCTTGGCAGCGTCAAAAACGGTCAGCTTTCTATCTATCGCAAAGAGAAGCTACTCAAAGCCTTGCAAGACTACGAAGGGTGTATTGTTGAGGTAATTATCCGAAAGAAAACCAAAGGCCGTAGCATCCAAGCAAACAGGTACTACTGGGGTGTTGCCTTGGATATTGTCAAAGACGGCCTAAGGGAGGAACACGGCAAGCGGTACAGTTTAGAAGAGGCCCACGAAGAAGTAAAACGAAACCTCAACGGCTTTGAAGTCCTCGACCTTGAAAACCTGAGGGTTGAGGTTGTACCAGAATCAACGGCTGATTTGCCAAGCGAAGAATTTGAAGCCTTAATGGAAGACTTACGCAGGTGGGCTTACGAGTTTTTGAAGGTTACAATCCCCCTGCCAAACGAATTAGAAGTATTGAATTTTTAAACATAAACCAAACAAGACGATGAAGGTATTAATTACGGGATGTAGTAGCGATAGCTACTGGTACGACAAAGAAATTGGTAAAGTGCATGAGGTATTACCAAATAACGATGAAAATGAAGACTTTGTATTAGCACACACCCAAGATGCAGGATTTCACCCCCAAGACTGCCACATTATCCAATCAATCGGCACGGTATTGACGGAGTGGGAGAAAATCGGGGGAGAGTTGCAGTTCTGGGGGCAAAGTTCTAAAGCGTGGCTTAAAGTTAACGATAGAGGCGAGTTTCGCTTAAATACCATTCTCCGCATCAAACCCATTGAACAACCACAATACCGACCTTATACCTTTGAAGAGGCTAAGGAGGTGTTTACAAAGGATGCGTGGATGATAGACAAGCAAACAGGAGAATTACTGATGGTTTTCAGAATAAAAGAGGACGGGGTTTTCTTGGCAAGTTGTCCTAAAACTGAATACGATTTATTGCTTTCAAATTTCAATCGCCTCGACGGCACACCTTGCGGGGTTAAAATTAACTAATCAAGACAATGAAAAACGAACCAATGCCGCAGCAGATTTTTGATTTAATCGGCAATTTACTAACTCAACAATTAAGCGAAGAAGGTCACCAAGCCGTTCAACGGTTATGCCAAGCCGCTGTGTATCTTGAAAGCGATACCAACATTGCCAAGATAGAAGTAGAAAAGGCTGTGAAATCCATAAAATGGCACAATGTGCTAATGTCATATTTTCCAAGTTTACCTAAAAACAAAGTAGAAAAGGCTATTGCAGCCTTGAAAGTAGAAGCCCAAGCCCAAGTAAATTACTGGAAAAGCATTGACCTAAAAATAAATCATTTGGCCTCAATGCCAAACGTAAAGATGGAGAATCTTACAGGCATAGACGATATCTACAATCAACCTTTGCACGATACCAACGTAAACAGCGCGATTTTAGGGGTCATACAACTTCAATGCCCTGATATGCCAGCCGCCCAAAAACGATGGTTTGCAAAACTGATTGAAATTACAATCGAAAGACAAAATGTAGTAAAAGCGTAAACCCTTCCTTAAATGACAAAACAAGACATAATTTCCGAAGTAGCAAAAGCTACTAATCTAACGCTCGAAGATTCACGCAACGCAGTAGAGGCGTTTTTAGAAACTGTAAAGCAAAGTTTGGCCGAAGGGCAAGCGGTTGTTATCAGGGGTTTCGGGGCTTTCTCACCTTTGTACCGCCCAGCCAAAATAGGCCGCAACGTCAAAAAAGGTTTTTCTATTGATATACCCGAAACAACTGTACCCAAGTTCAAAGCATACGACGAGTTTAAGGCCGCTTTGGGCGGTGCGCCTATCAAGCGCAAGGCAAGAAAAACAACAAAACAGCCACCGATAAAGCCCGAACCGCTTGCCCAAGTGGGAGATAACTATAAAACAAATCGTGGAAACCTGTGGCAAGTTTACGACGTGCAGCCTGTTTTAGTTGGTAATAAAGTAACTGACTACCAGTACAAGATTTGGCGAAAAGCCGCGCGGCAGGTTTCCAGACGGACAATAAATAACTCTATAATTTTTGGTAATGTCGTTAGAAAGGAGGTGAAGCAATGAAAGCAGCGGTACAACAAATGAAGCAACTGCGTGACGAGCTTTTAGTCAAAAAGCGAAACGCACTAAAAAACGGAGATAAGCAGCAGGCGCAAGACGCAAACTTACAGGTGAAAGCCCTGAATAAGCATTTGAGGATTATTAGACGAGATTATTAGCCCCTATTTGGGGCTTTTTTATTGCCGTGGGTAAAACAATCCCAATACGTCGTTTGCCAAAATCCTAACCATTTGTATTACCTTCGCTAAGAGCGTTTCCTTTTTCATCGCATTTTTTGCCAAAACTGTGGTAAAAATATTTTTTCTTCTAAGTTTCTGAATTTCAAATTGTTATTTAAAATATCTTTACCTAAATTTGGTATTTAAAATAGCATTTACTACTTTTGAATCACCAAACAAAAAGGAAAAAACACAATGGCACAGCACGATTGGAATATCAGCAAAAAAGTAGGTCTCACTTGTTTGAAGTGCAATTCCTACAAAGAAGCTATAGAGATGTGTCACGAGTACGGTGGTAACACTCAATTAATCGACGGCCATTGGTACAACGTTTGGCCTTTGGAAGTGCAAGATGCAGGGCTGGACGAAAAGCCTTATTTGTTTGATGTTTCAATGATTCGATAAACTACTTAACCCCTATTACAATGAATAGCCTTTTAGAAAAGTACAAGATACAGCAAATTCACATTGCTGGTGCAACCAAAAAGATTGAAGAGTTACAACATGAAATCAACTACTACAATGCTTTGCTTGACCTTATCCATATTGACGCTGTAACGCCCAGCGAACTAATAGCCGAAGCACTTGAAAATGCTGGGATAAACGGTTTTTATGTGCTAAACGCCCCTGCTAACATTATCCCCGTCGCTGGTCTAATTCACCGCGAGGTAATGATTGACGGTATCAGGGTTGTCGTTTCTCTCGATATTGATACCTCAGATTTACTCATAAACAATCAACCTGTAAGCAGCCTTGAAGTTTTAGCGTAACCTCTACCCCCTGTCACCTTTGCCGCACAAAGGAAGGTTTATTTTTAAATTGGTTATTGAACATTTCTTTCCCCTTACGATTGTAGGGGGCAAGGGTGAAAGGGTTTAGAAGTAGTTTTTTCATAACGTTGAGTGTGACCAAGTTAGTAGGGTAGGATTCCCGCCCTACTACTTAAATTTTCACCGAAACTTTTTAAAATCTTAATATCATGCCAAAACCACAAATTACCGACAAGGACTACGAAGGAATGTTCTGG
>ERZ650310.14-NODE-14-length-47596-cov-9.229255_pt1 | contig 47596 bp, 87 predicted proteins | sample MGYA00376246_ERZ650310 | MGnify/ENA primary metagenome ERZ650310 (study PRJEB26733, sample SAMN07839286) | wastewater metagenome | biome: small river; feature: stream; material: water | place: USA: North Carolina | collected 2016-03-01 ...
CTGCCTGTCTCGACCGAGCCTATCCGTGAACGAATCAGAAGTTGAGTTAGAAAACTCATCAAAATTCTTGGCGTTGTCAGACATGTCACGCACGTCTGTAGACTCTATTGGATTTCCGGTGTTATAGCGAGTAGACATCTCTAATCCTCGTTTGTGTTTGTTGGATTATACCATTCGAGCCATGCGTTTAGTCGCAACGGCCAAGTTTCATCTGCGCTATCAAGGCGACACCATGATGTGTCGCCAATCAGTATTGCGCATAGTTGCGTTCCTTCTGCATATCCGAACTCGCATCTTGTGCCAGTTACTTGCGCAACAGACCATACCGCATCGCCGAAATCACACATTCAGGTATGTCCGCTCGTCGTAGTTTATGCAGGAGATTTTCACAGTTCCATCTGATGATGGCTGCTTGTCGGTTATTACGTACAAATCAGCTTCTTTCTCTGCTGTGGCACGGATAATAAAGCGGCTACCAACTTGACTGTTAATCTGGTCGGAAACATACGCGCCAGTCATTGGTGATGCAGTTGTGAATGATTGTTCATTCCATGAAACCAGCTCAACCCAATCAGTTGTATGCCCGTTGGCTTTGGTGCATGTGGCCCAGTAAGTTACTCCAGCTTCCAAGTCACCAAGCCATGCGCTTGATGTGTACGTGTTGCCAGAGATTCCGATGACTTCGCCATTCACCACATACTCGTCGGCGTACTCAACGAATCGCACCATGTCTCCGAATCTCGGTATAAATCCGTCATCAACAACGTTGAATGTAACTGACTCGTTTTGGTAAATGAGCTTGTTGAACTCAAGTTTTGCCCTGTGCATCGCCTGAGTTTCGTTACCGCAACCAAGGAATTTAATTTCTTTAGGGTGGAAGCTGTCAGACTCGATAATGTTGCCGCTTCCGTCCAAAGCCAAATTGATGTATCGCTTCTTGTTCTTGTCGCTTACGTCAACCCACTCAAGCCTAACGCCAGTGTACTGGTCTTTGAGCATGAAGGAGTAAGTCTTGCTGTATTGGTCGTCAGCAAGGTTGTATGCATCAAACTGAGCAACAACAATGCTGCGCGGTTCATCTCTGACAAAAAACTCCTTGATGCCGTCATAGCTTGTCTCAACGTCAATCAGCAGCGCCAGTGTCTTGACGCGATCCCCTAGCGCTTGGTCTGCATCGTCAAATGTGATTGAGCACTTTGTTAGCTCCTGATCAACTGCATAAACCTTATCGTGTATTGAGTAAAGCTCATCAACGTCAATTTCATCAACTGAACCGCCACCCATCACGATGTAGTTATGCAAAATTGCATCAGCAGCAAACTCGCTTGCGCGAAGGTCTGCTGGTATTTCTGTTTTGGTCGCCGAGTTCCATCCGCGAATGGTTGAGCCATCCCACCAAGTCATTTTTCGGCTCGCCATGACGTTGAATTTCATCTCCGTGCCAGTCTCGGCATTACCTGCTGTTGACTGGATTGTTAGAGTTGTATCATCCTGATGAAAAACGTTAGTCTTTACTCGAATCGCGGCAATGGATTCCAATGTCGATTGACTGGATCCATCATCATTGGAGTTGTTAGTCCTGCGAGCCCTTACGCGATAATAACTAAGCGGCAGATACTGGACTTTAAACGTGAATGACTTGTCATCAATATTGTCGTCGTTGTAGGTTGCCACCGCTGACAATGCAGAGCCTGATGGCGTACCGTCGGAGTCGCAAGGCTGATATTCAAACTCAATTACAGCTTCACCTTTTAGGCCGCGACGGAATACCGTATTAAACCAAATCTCGGTGCATTCAACAGTTGACAGGAACCAGCCAACATAAAGCGCCTCTGTTTCTGTGATTTTTACATTGCCAGTAAAGTTTCCGAACCCGGCGGCCCCACCCTTAAAATCAGGCGATGACACTGTGAACCTGTCAGTACCGGAGTCATATGATATGTAGGCGAATTGAGCCACATATTTAAATGACTGTGTGGCTCCGAACGAATTTTGCATGGAGTAGTTAAACTTGATGGCCTCGGCTGATATTTCGTCCTCAATTGTTCTTCCGTTAAACCACAAGCCAAGCTGGCCGCCGCCACCTGACGATGGGTCGATGCCTGGTGTAGGGTTGCTATAAACAACGTTAAACAGAAGCGAGCTGCTCAATGTTGTGCTGACAGTTGCCGAGTCATATGTAGGTGCAGATGGATCTGGCTCCACCTCGTTAACGCCTTTCAGCTCTGTGCCGGATGAGTCAATCTCTGGGAACGAAAACTGCTCGCGAACGATAGGATTCACTTCGCCAGGCTGATAGACGGTGTAGGTCGATTCTTGGAATGTTGCAAGCGCGGAATCAGAGAATCGGAATTGCGTTAGGTCGTAATATCCAAGCCCTATATTGAAATAGTGCGTCAAAACCTTTTTGTTGTTGACGTATTCAAGCAAAGCCTCGCCAATCAAATCAGGGTATGCTCTAACCTTTCCGTAGATGTCAGGCCTCTGGCTGTAAAGGCGAGCCGTGTTTGTCTGGCCTGTGAACTGGGTATTTCCAGAGTCCTTTCCGGCCTTGTCGCCAAGGTTGCCCATCGCTCGGCTTGCCAGGATGAATGAGGCGGCGGCAGAGGCAACAGAGACCACTATCGCCACAATTGTGCCAACCTCCAAGCCTTGCGGTCTGACGCAGATGGTAAGCAGGTCGCCATCATTCGGCTTTGCATTGCAATCAAACTTGCGATTCTTGATTCGCTTGCCGTTGAGATTAATGGTGGTGAAATCAGGATCTAAAAGTTGTGGATGGGCCGAAAGAATGTTTTCAGCCCATGTTTTTGAGGTGTCAAGCGGTCGGCGAATCTTCTTGAGCGGTGTGTCGATTATCAACATGTCGATAGAATTCCAGTCTGTGAGTGCGCATTACGCCCATTCTATCGCATTGAACGCGCGTTTTTCTGGCGTGAAGGATTAACTCGCCACCACCTACAACGATGCCAACGTGGCGCGGCTCTCCAAGCTGGTCGAACGCCATGAACACCACGCCAGCGTCTTTTTTATCGCAAGGTTCCCACGCTTCAGATTGAATCTCGCGCTCGAATCCGCCAGTAATGTCATCATCGTGGTGATCATCAAGCTCAATACCAAGCACATCACGATAATAGCGCACAACAAGAGCCCAGCAGTCTATGCCTGACTCATCGTTACCGCGAACAAGGTACGGACGGCCAACCCAGTGGCTAATAAATGCTTCTTCTGTCACAAGTTTTCCAGCCCTGTCCAGTCCTCAATGGTGTAGATGCGAGCCACGGAGCGAGTCATGTTGTTCAATTTTTCAACCTTGAAGGTGACACTATCAACTGACATTGAAACGCCTTCATTGCTCAAATCAAGCTCATAGCTGAACATTGGTTTGGTTAGGTCTGAGTCTGACCAGTGGGACATGATTACTTTAACCGGCTCCTTGATTCGCATGAATGGCGGTATGCTGCGAATGGTGCGCTGTACGATGTCGCCAACTACAGGGCGAGCCATTGAGAAGCTGGCCTCCGGCTGCGACTCGCCATCTATTTTAGGATATTGCACCTCAACGTAGCAAGGCTGGTACTCGTTGCCAAGCAGAGTGATTGGGTCGTACTGGTTCGCAACAATGCGGATAGTGTCAATAGATGAGTGGCTAAACTCGATAGTGTCGAACTCCAGCATGGGAGCTTTTGTCGTCCATATGGTTGCGTTATCTGGCATTACGCCTCCGGAAGCTGCTGGTTCATCACCAAGTCAAACAGGCTGCGCTGTGCGAAGAGCTCAGAGTTGACCAAATCATCATGGTCAAGCCACCACTGAGGAATCGGCACTTTTCTGGCGATAGCTGTTGCTTGATAACTGAATACGTTATGCGCCTCTTGCGTCTGCGAGAAAGTGTCCGGCGTTAGCTGTAGCGTGTGCAGTAGCTTGCCGAACTCTGTATCTATCTCAAGTTGAAACTGATTGCGGCCCATCGCTAGACCGCTTGCGCTCATGCTGTAAAACCAAGTCTGAAACTGAGCTGCTTGGTCGCGGGTCATTCTCCACGTCAGGTCATAGGTCACTGGCGCGTCATTGTTCAATCTCTTGACGTAGCCAGGCCCTCGCAATGGCTGCACAAGCTGGAATGTCTGCGCCTGAGTGCGGCTAATGCTGATGAGCGGCTTTGGCACTTGGCTTGGGTAATCTACGATTGCCATCTCAAATCCTCCGTTAATGCCTACATTCTAACACGGCATCAAAAAACTCAACTGGTCGGAGCAGTGTTTTGGATTTTTTGTCGTATAGTTCATTTCAACGGCGCGGCAGAGCAAGGCGCGGCTCGGCGAGGCTTGGCAAGGCAAGTCAAGGGAGCTGGTCAACTCAATAAACTGACCGCCTATCCATAAAGGCATTGATTAGTGTTTTTATGGCCTGGCTTGGCAATGCCTGGCGTGGCGATGCGATGGTGTGGTGAGGTAATGCAAGGGAGGTGGCAGACCTCATTAAAAACTGCCGTCAAATAAGCGCATTCGATGAGTGTTTTTATTTGATCTGTGCCCGGCAAGGCATGGCGCGGCACGGCGTGGCAAGGCAAGGTGCAACAAATTCCGGTTTGTTGCTTGATGCGGATTCGATGAGTCTACATCAAGCAATCAATCAACAACTCAAGTCATGGAGATGGAAATGAAAAAAATTACGCTTAAATTGATTGGTGTTGGCCCTATGTTGATGCACGCCGACACTTACGTTGATGCCCTTAATCCTGCGACAAAGGCATATAAGGCGCTAACTCAAGATAAGGTAAAGAAAGGAACTGATGCCGGCCTTGAGGAAATCATGTTCGCTGAAATGTTTGGTGCGCTGTATTACCGTGACGACATCGGGATTCACATTCCATCAGCAAATATCCAGAAATGCTTCACTGAGGCGGCCCGCCTTCGCAAGCAGGGTAAAAACATCGAACGGGGGGTTATTATTCTAGACGACTCAAAGCTGATTTACACTGGGCCGCAAGGCAGGGAAGAGTTAGCGAAATCACCAGCGTTTCGCTATGGCAAATCAATCGTGCAAGGTCGTGCTAGAATCATGCGGTATCGACCAATATTTAATAAGTGGAGCGCGGATGTTGAAATTATGTATCAGGACGACATCATTGATCGCGATCAGATTATTTTGGCAGCGGAAGAGGCAGGTCGCCTGATTGGAATTGGTGATTGGCGACCCCGCTTCGGTCGATTCACGGTTGAAGCACTGGAGGGTTAATCATGTCATACAATGCAGAAACGGCGCTTGATAGATTCAAAGAGCTTGGTCAGGAGTATGGCGGATTCATTAGTCACGCTGATGTTGAATACATCATCCAGATTAACGAGGATTTGCCTAAATCTGGGATTGATGGCGCTCCACTCTCGGAGGTTCTTGAGCGTAGGCAGTGGGAGGTTCTCGGTAGATTCGACAGCTTTAAGTCGATGATGCTTGAGGATTTCAACATGCTGCTAGTTAACGTGCGCGGCCAGGGGTATCGCATCGCAAGCCCGTCTGAACACGCCGAGCTTGCGGCAAGAAACTTCTCTGATGCAGTTCAAAAGGCTGGCAAGCAGTCAATGGAGATTCTTTGCAACGTAAACAAGGATTTGCTCACAAGCAAAGAGTTGTCTCGCCATGCTGATGTTGAGGTTCGCCTAGCTGGGTTGAGCATCCACATCAAAAACAATATCCCGCTGGCGGATAAGTACAAGCCAAAAAGCATTGGATAACAACAAGCCCCTTTCGGGGCTTTTTCATTGGGCCTTCCATTTCGTGGCAGTCGAGGATGCCAATGCCCTACCAACACCACCTCGACGCTGACTTATCTGTTTTGCCACCTCTCCGATAATCACATCTAGCTGCTTACCATCCATTGACGTTTTCGTCTGCACATTTTCGCCAGAGTAGTTGTGAACCTGCACGTTTTGGCTGAATCCACCTCCGCCGATTTGGTCGCTTGGAATTACCTTGCCGCCGTCACCTGGAATCATGAAGTTTTTGCCGCCGGACTGGAAAATCTCAGGTGCGCCGCCCTCACCAACTCGGTACATCTTCCCAGCATCAACTGGGCCGCCGAACTCACGAGCGCCACCGTAGCTTAATCCAGATATGTTTGAAGCAATTTGACCGCCAATGGCTACGGCCTCACCTATTGCTGGCAAGTTTGCAGGCCATGGAAGCTCAGTCGCCCTAGATATTGCCACTTGAAGGCTCAGTGCTGCCTGTGCTATCGCGAAACCCTTGCTAATTGCGAACAGAGCCTTGTATGCAGCGGACTGCTCTCCTGCAAACGCTCCTGCTAAGTCAGCCATACCGCCAAAGAAGTCAGAGCTGGCTCCTAAAATCATCTGGTTCCTAGAAAACTCGATGTCTGCTCTCTGGTCTGCCGCATCCTTTATGATGTTGTTTTTTGTCGCCTCATACTCCTGCAAGCTGATGATGTCAGCTTGGCGGCCAGCCTCTTCAGCTTCGCGCTGCAACTGCCGATACTCTTCCAGCTTTGCCAGCTTTGCTTTTTCTTCAATGTCAATCTGTTCAAGTGGCGATGCTGCGTCGAAGGCTGCTTGCTCAACGAATCGTCCAGCCTCTTTGCGCTTGCCTTCAATCTCTGCTTGTTTGCGCTTCTGCTCGTTAAGGTCAAATAGAGCGCCAGCAAGCTGCTTGGCCTGTTCAATCTGGGTTTGTGTTGCGCCCTCACCAAGAGAGTAAACCGCCGCAAGCTCTGCCGCCTCTTTTGCTAATCCTTGAGTTGACAGGCCAGCAATCGAAAGTTGCTGCGCCATTTTCTTGAGCGAGTTTTCGTTTGACTGGTATTGGCCTTGAATGCGCTTTTGCTCAGATTCTGCTTGTGACGCAGCCTTTCTTGCTGCCGCTTCTGACTCGCGTTTTCGCTTGTCAAGTTCGGCCAGTCGCTGGCTTTCGTTAACCATCGCAGTGGCGGCATTCTCAATCGCCTTCCCCTCTGCACTGGATGCGTCAACGCCAGCCCTGCGCTGCGCAATGGCAGTGGCTCTCTGAGCCTCGTTAAGACCCATGGTTCTGGTCTCAAACTCAAGGTCTGAAACAATCTCTTGCGTTGCTTTGCGCGATGCCTCTGCTGCATCAACGTTGCCGTACATGGCATTGGTCAGGCGCTCAATATTGGCAACAAGCTGGTTAACTACGTCAGATTGAGCCTCCTGCTCGGCTCTTGCTTCTGCCAGCTTGACGGCATAAACGCCAGCAGTAAGGCCGGATTGTTTCTGCGCAGCCTCCATGCGCTGAACTTTTTCAGTTGTTTTGATTAGCACTTGCTGCTGGCCGTTAAGCTCAACGTTTGCCTTGTTGATAGCGTCCTCAAGCTGGGACTTGCCAAGGCTGTCCGCTTTTTTTGCCAGCTCTTCTATTGACTCGCCAGCCGTGCCGGATGCGGTAGCCATGCCAAGCAATGCAGAGCCAACCGCAATGATTGCACCGACAATCGCACCTGTTGGGCCAAAAACAGATGCCACCTGCGACCCCTGCTGCCCAAGAATGGTAAGTGCAGATGTGCCCATTTGCGCTTGTACGGCAATATCCTGAAGCTGGAAACCAATCTGACCAGCGACACCTGAAAGTCCGCGCATTCCAGTTGTAGCCTGACCAACGCCTTTCGCGGTGGCCGTCAGATTAGTGTTTAGCTTTGCCGATGCTGCGGCAGCAGAGTTCATTTCTGTTTCTAATGCTCCAACAGCTTTTTCCGCCTGCCTAGCCTGAGTTACCGCCTTAGCAGTATCGACATCAACGGTATAAATCAACTCGCCTGCGCTAGTAGCCATTATTTAGCCCCTTTATTTTTCTCAATGTCGCGCATTAGCGCCATGTAGGTTTCTTTGTTCATGATGTCGCGATCTGGTTTCTTGGCGTCTGGATATGCTTGGTCAATCAGGCGCTGGAAGCGGGTCATTGTTAGCTGTTCTGCCTCTGCAAGCGGCAGCTTTAACGCCGTGCGGGCAAGGTCGATGAACTCCGCCGGATTCCACTGCGGCACATAGTCGCCGCCGCCATCTGATTTCTTGGTGCCAATCATGCCGTGTTTAAGCAGTGAGCGAGCCAGCGCGATGATGTTTTCAGTTGGCATCTTGCCGACCTGGTAGAGAATCTTGGTGCCGTGGTAGTTAGGAGTGAACCCACCTAGCAGCCTGACCAGTCCTCCATCATCCTCGCCCTCATAGCACGAATACAGGATGTGAAGCGCAGCCTGAAGCACTGACTTGTGCGCAAGCTCCAACAATCGCGGCATAAACGCACTTGGGCACTCTCGCAGCATTCCTTCATACGATGCGCCGTACAGGTCGCCGAAGACGCTCACAATCTCGCTAGGTGAGCCTATGCGTGACAGGTTTTTGAAGCTAGGGCGGAATACCCATTCAGTTATCTCTCCGGTGGCAGTGTCGATGTGTTCCACCATGCAATCGCCAGACGTTGTATCGATCATGAATCCTCCTGTGATTGCGTGATTTTACCACGTTGGCATTACTTGCCGTGCCGATGAAAATTGCTCGTTGGAAATGAAAATGCCCATGTGAGATCCTAATCATGCTGAGGGGTCAGCAACACAACAATGAAATCATCATGAGCAATCTGATTGTGGCAGATACTTCAATCGCCATCAACAAAGACGGGCTTTATAGCCTGAATGACATGCACAAGGCCGCCTTGATTGCTGGCCACGCCACTGAGCACCACAAGCCAGCCAACTTCATCCGCAATGAAGGTGTTATGGCTTACATCGCAGCGGTAGAATCCGAAGCGCATATTTGCGCTTTGAAAGTAATAAAGGGCGGGAAATCAGGCACTTGGGCTGACGAGCTGGTCGCCATGAAGTACGCTGGATGGATTAGTCCGGCATATGAGGTGCAAGTCTATCAAGTGGCCCAAGCATTGAAGGCTGGCGAGATTGCAAAGGCCGTCAACCTGTCAGGAAGCAAGGCCGCCAAATCCGCGCTTGACGATATGCGCCACGCCAAGACGGTTGAAATGCAACTGTCCAACGTGGAGCGATTCCGTCAACTCTTCCCTAATCTTGGCGATAGAGCAAATCAGGCATTCGCCGCCGCGCTTCTTAACCCTGTCATCGGTATTGATGCGATCCCGCTGCCGAAGATAGAAGAGAAGTTTTACACCACAACGGAGCTGGCTGAAGAGTTCTAGACGACTAGCCAGATGCTGGGCCGACTGGCGAATCAGAACAACATGAAGATGCCTGAATTTGGTGAGTATCGCCTGAGCAAGTCGCAGCATAGCGATAAGCAGGTGGAGCAGTGGTATTGGAATGAAGCTGGGCGCGAAGGAATGCGCGACATAATGGTTAGAGCAAGGGCGTAAAATGAATGGGGCGCGAGCCCCATTTTTTATGCATTTAGAACGGCAACCTTAAGGCCAGCCGCACCTGTAGCAGCCATTATGCGCCCTTAAGTTCGTTCATTACAGTCACCTCGAAGCTAAATGTACCCCCACTATCGTACGGTTCTCCGCGTTCCCAGCTAGTGGCGATGCCGAACAGGTAGCGAGTTCCCTCCAGAAGGGTTTCGTATTTCAACCACATGTAAGGCTCCCCACCCTGCGCTATTGCATCAGGAAACTCAATGGCGCTACCAAGGGCTTTAAGGTTGAATGCGGCATCATCATATGCGATACCGTCAACAGTAAGCGTCTTCTCCTTAAATAGGACGATCGCCTGTTGGTTATATTGTGGACTATCCGCAGTTGTCACATCTGCCGTGCTCCAGCTAGCCGTCTTCGTCTTGCCGCGAGTTGCGCCAATGTGAAGGTAGGTCTTCGCCGCTACGGTAGCCAGATCATCGTTAATGTCGTCTGCCTTAGCTAGGCTAAAAGAAATCTTTGCTGCGCGGCCTGCCTTTACGCTCATGTTTTAACCCTCTTTGTTTGCCAATATTCGTAAATTAATTTGGCAGTATGGCCTGCCGTCTTCAGTTCGTGCAGTGATTGAAATGTCACTCACTGGCACCATCAGGAAGTTATTGCCTTGGCTGTAACTGTCATGCATGGCCTTGATTATACCATTTGCGCGGTCAACAACGCCGTTTGCGACATGATGCGCTTCTGCCTTCTGGCCGATGATGAGCAGGCGAGCGAATGGGGAGCGAAATTCACCATTAACAGGCTGCCCGCCGTCCGGTTGAATAACGATGAATCTATCAGTTGTGATGGCTGAATCTTTCCACTCGTAAGGTTGCACCCTGTATCCAGTAACCAAGTTGTTGGCAATCAGCCACGCGCGAATATCTTCGATGTATTTCATAGTTTCATAACTCCAGCGATTGCCGACTGCATGTCATCGCGTGATTCCTCTGCTGATTTGGCAAGCCACTGGTCAATGGCATCTGGCCGCTTCCAGTTGACGCCAACCATGGAATGGACGGCTGCTGCGTAATCCTGACGAAACTCAAGAGTAGCTCTAGCGCCATTGGTTAGCGGGTCAAGGATGATTCTCCTGTTGTTGACCAGTGCTGATGTATCAATCGGGACGTTGGTGGCCTGATATGCATCAAGCACTGTCGCGGCAGCATAAACAGCTCGGCCAGCCTTCTGGTCAATCTCGGCGATCACCTTTGGCATGTTGTTGACGAACTTTGCCTTTTTGATAGCCATCACACATAAACCTTGTTCAGGTCGGATGAGCCAAGCGCATCAGCTGGAACCAAGCCAACTCCAATCACCACGGACGCACCAGCCGCAATCGGGTCAAGCCCTGCTGATTCGCCGAATGCAATGTATGAGCCGTTTGTCACAGGCGTTAGCTCATCAGACAGATACATGGCTTTTGCCGCAACCTCTTCGCCGCGCTCATTGCGAATTAGCTTGAAATCCTTCTTGTACCAGCATCTGGCAACGACCGGGGCTGAATATGTATCTTGCCCAGTCCAGTCATCGTGACCAGTCTTGAGCCAGTACGTGCATTTCAGCGTCATGAAATCTTCGCCGATAAAATCAAGAGCCAAGGCGAGACCTCCACATTTCAGCTAGCTGGTGATAGTGGTATGCCGTTTCGCCATCCTTGGCTTCGTCTCGCTTGCGCTCGCACCATTCAACTGCTCTTTTCATTAGACCTAACCTTAATTGAGAATAGGCGCTTAACAAGCCATGTTGGCGGGCTTAGTTTCACCAAGAGCAGAACAAACAGGATTGGCTTGGCAAACCAGCGCATCTTGATATCCGCAATAAGCGCAAATGATTTACTCATAGCAGCCGCCAACAGTCATAATGAACGCACTTCCGCCGCCTTGAGCTGGGATATCGACGATACCATCAGGATCTGCCTCGCTAATGCGAATCGACAGCCAGCCATAGGTATCTTCAAGAGTGCCGTACTTGTACGACTTGCTCAGTACGTCAACGCTCTGCGATGCAGTCTGACGGACGCCATTGATTGATTGCAGCGCCACAAGGTACAGCTTGATTTGTCGAATCTTGGCGTCACTGTAACCAGCAGCAGCGAAAGCAGCATCATAGCCATCAGCCACTTCGACAAATGCGTCAAACTCAATCTGAGTTAGCGGCTCAAAACCCAGCTTGGTGATAAATTGCGCCGCTTCTTGCTGGGTGATGGTGGCCATTACTCGGCCTCTTGGCGCTTATTGTATTGGCGCTTTGGCTTGTCAGCGGCAACTTCTGGAGTGGCAACTTCGAGTTGTGCCTCCTCAATTTCTACAGCAACAGGCTTCAGCATGTCGCTAAGTTGCTCGGTAACAATCTCATCGCCTGCCTTCATCCCGCCGAAATCTTTAGTTAGTTTGTAACGTGGCATTGAATAATCTCCAAAACAAAAGGGGCCTAAGCCCCTTCATAATAACACACTGAATCAGCAGTTAGGCGACCACAGAGAAGTTGAACACGCCGGATTTACCGTTGATGTCAGCTCGCACTTGCAGGCCCATCGCGCCGTAAATCATGAAGTTGTAGTTGTCGAACGGGGTGTTACGCACCATCGGGACAACGGCAACAGACGCGCCAACCAGCGGGCGGACGAAATCAGAGCTGCTGACATAGCCGAACATCTGCTGACCGCCAGTCAGTTTGAAGGTGCGGCGGATATCTGCAATGCGACCGAAGGTCATCAGATAGTCCTTCAGAGTTCCTTCCTTGAACTGGCCTGAGGTGCTGTACGGGCGACCAAGCACGCGCATGATTTCAGGGGAAACCCACAGAACATCGATGCGGTCAACGTAGTTGTTATCCAGAGCGGCGGCAACGTACTGGTTGAAGAAGGTAACGATCTGGTCGTTGGTAGCGGTGGTGATGTCGATGTTCGCACCAACTACGCCACCAACAGTGCCGGAGCCCATGTTGATTTGATAGGTGTTGCGGTGGTTGCGAATGCCCTGACCAGTTGCGCCATCGACTTTAATGCTGGTGTCACCAGTCAGCATGTAGTCAGCAATGTTGGACAGCACCCACTTCATCTTCAGTGCCTGGGCGTCGGTGGCGAAGTCGATGCCTTCGGTCAGACCACCAACAGCCTTGCGGTAGTTAACACCATAACCAGCAGTGAAGCATGGGATCGGGTCGCTGTCGTACACGTTTTCATTGTGGTCGAAGTCAACCGGGGTTTTGAAGTCCATGGAACGCTCTACATCTTTGGATACGTCGGTACCCTTGGCGTAAGCGTTGGAAGTCTTGCCGATAGACAGCGGCTTTGCCAAGCCCATCAGGTCAGTCAGGAACTCGCGACCTTGGTCGTTATCCTTGACCTGGATGGATACACGGTCAGTCTCGCGCCAGAAGTCAAGCGCGGGCTTGCCAGCGTTAGCCTCAAGGCCGGAACGCTGCTCGGCGGTCAGTTGATTGCCGTACAGGTCAACAAAGTGTTGGTTTTGCTTGGTGAACACGCGACGCTGGGAAAGCATCTCACTGTATTGGCTCTGGCTGGCGCGGGTATTGGCGCTATTGCCTTCGAGCATCTTATCTTCAAAAACAAGCATCATGCGCTCCTTATGCGAATCGAACTTTGACCAGCTCGGGGGCTGCGCCAACGGTGTAAGTCTCTTGGCTGTATGCAACAATTGCATCAGTGCCAACCACTGCAACCTTAAGTCGTCCAGCAGTATCTGGAGTGAGTGCAGTATCCTCTTTCAGGGCTGAGGTTGCCGCAACCAGCACGGCCAACTCACGGCCATTTTCTGCAAGCTCGCCAACAACGGTAGAGGATGCCGGAATTGCATCAGCAGATTGCAGCCCTTCGTGCTCAAGCGGGTGAGCTACGTACAGCAGCGCATCACGCTTACCAGCTATGGCGTAACCAGCAAACAAGCCGGAAGTGTTGAGCGCCAGCAATTGACCGGGAGCAGTGGCAACTGCGGTAGTCAGTTTGGTCTTGGAGACACTTTTGCCGTCCAAGTTGATTCGTGCAAAACGACCCTTAGCCATTTATCAGCCCTCGATCTTGTAGTTTGCGAAGATGTCCTCATCCTGATTGGATGCGACGCCACGGCGCAGACCCATCGCGGGCTGACCTTGAGAATTGCCTTCCAGCATGGCCTTCAGGGCGGCAATGCCACACTCTTTAGCTGCATCTTCCGGCAGCAGCTTGGCGTTCACCACTTGCTCCACCAGTTGAGCCTTTTCAGCTTCAGCTTGAGTTTGTGCGTTGGCAGCCAGAGCGGCAGCAATGCCTTGCTCTAATGCATCCTTGATAGCTTGTGCTTTCTCAGCCTCTTTGGCCGCGAGAGCATTCGCGATCATCTCATTTACTTTGGTTTCGTCCACTTCGTTACCCTCGCGGTTTGAATTTACTGCCTGAGATACATCAGATGGCTCTGATTTTACCACAGTTTTCATGAACTCAAGGAAACGCTCAAGCATCGAGCCTTTCACCTTAATTTCAAACTGGCCTTCTAGCTCTTTGTCGTCGTATGCGTTGACGTACATGACCTCGGTTTCTTCTTGCTCGCCGTCAGAATTAACGAAAATCCCGACTCCCTGCTCAGGAGTGGCTGCGCCAACTTCGTTGAGCAATATTGCATCGTGATTAAATCGGTCAATCTTGGCGCGGGATGTGTACTCTTGGCCCATTGCATTAACGCCGATTTCGGGCTCTTTGGTGAGGTAGACGCCAGTGCTAGTGTGGATGGGCTTTTTGCTCTTGATGGCTTCCGCCAGCTTCTTGCCATTGGCAGAGTTTGCGAGCTGTTCGGTAGGGATGTACTTGTCAATCAGCCAAGAACCGTCAGCGGCCTTCCCGCGCACCTTGTTGTGGGCACCAAGAATCCCGAACTTGGCCTGAGCAAGCGGAAGGTAAGCGTCTGCAAACTTACCAGCAATGACAGGGTGTGACATTGTGACAGGAGAGCCGTCCAGCGTATTAATGGTAGCCTCAACCTCTTCGGCTGGGTAAAGGATCCCATTCATCACAATCTCAGGCGGGAGTGTTTTCGAAGGCAGGACGGTGAATTCCACCCCTTCCACCACCTCCATGCGGATTTCGCTGTTTGCAACCAGCGTTGAAATGTTTACGAGTAAAGACATAGAGCCTCCGTTGATATTGGTGGGATTATATCACGCGAAAGGCAGGCAAAGAAAAAGCCACCGATTGGTGGCCTTTGTTTTCTTATCTACACGCTTACTCAGAGTAAAGTCGCTGCTTTAGCAGATAACCCTCAAGCTGCCAAATCTTGTTTCGTGCGCTTTCTCGCGCAATCTTGCGGCCAAGCTCTTCATTGAAGTTTTCATGGCTTGCGCAAGCGCTTTCGCCAGTTACAGTGAAGCCATTTCGCAAAGTCATACAACAAACTGTAAGGCATGAGCCTTCAAATACATGGTATTGCTCACCAGAGATTACATCATCAATCAGTTGTGGAGTAAGACGCGGCGCGGTCAGTCCTTTTCCTACAATCTCTTTTTCGATTTCTGATTCGATACTCATACTTCATTCCTTTGGCTTGCTTTAGATAAGGCCTGTCAATTTGAGCCTCTTCGAGAGGCTTGTCAGGCATGTTTATTTGGTGGCCCGCTCGGACTTGAACCGATACATTACGCCTTATGAGGACGCTCCACTAACAGATTGTGATACGGGGCCATGCTTGGTGCTCCATGATTGAATCGAACAATCGTCACTTGATTACAAGGCAAGTATTCTACCACTGAACTAATGGAGCAAAATTAGGTGCCCCGCCTTTTGCGTTTAGACTCCCTAAAGAGGCAAAAAATCCGAGGACTTACCAAGTCGTCACCTGGCTTCTTTTGCTGGCGCTACTGTGATGCAGGAACATTTCGCGCCGTAACTTCCCTGCATTGCTTTGTTGCGGGTCTCACTCTGTGTTGTACTACCACACACCACCAACCAGAGCTCCTGTGTGCTGCGCCGCAACTGATGGTGCTCTTCGTGGAATCGAACCACCAGCACTTATCTCCACCACGTTAGCGCCGAATCGAACGGCAGGATGCGTGCATCACCAAGTAAGAGCATATTCAGTTGCGTACTCTTTGTTATGCTTCGCAGCATTACGCCGAGTCTTGCCGTCTTTCCGGCTGCCAAGACTTCCGGCTTTCTCATGCGCTGATGGTTACCGGATGATCACCTCCTGACGGTGGGACTGATGTAACGTTACTCGAAACTAACTACGCCGTCAACAACCTCTTCGAGATCTCTGCGAAGCATACAGAGACATCCAAGCGGGAATGCCTGCTTAGCCAAGCCAACCATGATCGCCTTAACTCTCGGATGATTCATCCGTGGCAGCAATCTTGCAACCGTCTTGCGAATTGCCGTGTTTGGCTTGTTTCGGTGAATCTCCGCCGCAAGCTCTACCGTTACCAGCACATTCAAATATTCAAGCGCTTCGTCATCTTTAGCTGTTACTTGTGAAATATTCACACGCTACCCCATAAAGCCAGACCAACAATAAACATCACTGTCAAAAGAACAAAAGCGATTGCGTGGATTATTACTTGGCCCATCACTTGCACCATTTCCTCATGGTGCCGCGATTTGCATCAAACAACCGCGCCGCCTCAGTCTGATTTCCGCGAGCACGAACCAGCATCTGACTAACCATCTCGCGCCTTACCTCTTCTAGGATTTCGTTGTACTTCTTGCCAGCGTTAAGCTGCTCTTCGATATATGCTTTCATTTATCTTCATCCTTCATCATTAGGTAGACAATCATGGCTGCGCGTAACGGATTCTTGTCCGTGAATTGCAAGTTTTTACAATGTGCCATAGCTGTCCAATCACCATAAAAACGCATCGTTACTCCATCCTCATCTGGAGTCACGCCGATTAGGCTTTCTTTCATTATCGGCCAAGCGTCTGACGGGTTATTGCATATGTCATCAACATAGCCATACATAATGTTGTTTTCTTCTGTTGCTCCACTTACGTCCATACCGAGAGCTGTTGAGACAGCCTTGTTAATTTCAAAATCACTCATCTTGCTGTAGTCTTTCATATCCATCTCCTTTGTCGAGGAAGATACTATTACACACCAACAATCAGCGTGCAATAGTATTTGTGGTTATTTTTTAGTGATAGCCGCTACAGCCTTGTGCTTGGCGATTTCACCAGCCACCCACTCAACGCCTTTAGCTGTGAATCGGCATTCTGTATAAGCATGTTCGTTCTTCGCTACACCAGCGCGAGGAACAAAGCGACCAGCATCAATGTGTCCGCTGTGAGCGGTCAGCCTACCACTCAAGCGATACATGATGGCCTTCTCAATCAGGAAATCTGAGAACCAGTTTTCCTTTACAGAAAGCATCTTCGCAACTTGGCGGAAGCCATAGGTGCCGGTTGCATCAACGTAGCGATCTACAAACTCGGCCTTTGGCGCTGCGATTGCAAGCTGCGCCTCTGCTTGCTCAAGCTCCATTGCAAGGCGACCAGCCTCAAGCAGTGCAGCAGCATAGGTCTGCGGGATTGCTGGTTTCTGTGCAGACTCAAGCTCCTGCCAGCGCTTGATCACCTTCATTCTCGATACAGAATCATAGCCAGTTAGTAGGGTGATGCAGGTGTCGCGCTTGATTGCATACTCTTCATATTGCTGCTTGTTTTGTGGGTGTGTCCAGACCTGGACCACCCCCTCGAACATGTCGCCAAGCTGTTCGCTCAGGACTCGGAGATCACGCATTACGTGCTTGTGCTCCTTGCCTACCAACTCAGCAATCTCACGGCTGCTCATGGTTACTTCATTGTTCATTACCATCAGTTGATTCATTGCCATTCCTCCTTACGAGAAGAGCTGAATGATTGCGCTACAGCGAGAAATGTGCTCCTTGCAGGCTGTCTCAAAAAGATCGATTGCCTCCTGCGCTCCAATCTCGCCAGATTGCAGCTTGTCGGCGATCTGCTTTATGTCAGAAGCCATCTTCTGGTCGTTCGCTTCGGCGCACTTGGTTAAGAGCTCTGTGTTCATTTGCAATTTCCTCAACCTTTCTGTGACTCAAGCCAGTCAATCAGATCGCCAACCGTAACTCCGAAGTTTCTTCCAAGCCCCTTCTTTGTGGTTTTAGGGCCATCACCTCTTTTGCGCATACGCCAGAATGTAGCCCTGCCAATCCCAATAATCTCAAGCGCCTGCTCAACTGACAAAACTTGATGGCGGCTCATATCTTCAATCTTCATTGCAGTTACCTTTATGTTGCTTGTTAAGTCAATTCATTAAATCACTACAGATAAGTCATGTCAACTCAATGTGAGTCAATTTGTTTCATTTTGCGTTGTTGATTATTTCGATGACTCTCGGATAGATCCGCTGGTCGATTTCGTCCATCTGGGGCTTTAGCTCAAGTGCCAGCTCTAGTTTTCTGGTTCGCCATGCCAGGTTGGCCTCTTCTGGTGTGTCGAAGTAGCCGAGCCAAACCCTCTTTCCGGAGACTGGATTTCTGCATTCTGCCCGAAAGCGGCCACGGGAACTCTCAAAACACACCCCAACAGGCCACTCGCCTCTCGCTGCGCCGCAGTCAACCGTAAACGTGTTCAGCAATTGCGGGACAAACAGGCATGTATTTGGTGAATACACGCCATCGTCACTGAGCAGATCTTTGTCAATCTGATGCCCATCAACTTGGTTTTCTATCCACCATCGCCTGAATGCCATGAATGAATGCCACTCATCGCATACTGTCACGCCTGAATATGTTGGCTTCTTGGCGTGATACTTGGCGCTGTATGCTCTCCTGAGCATACTCAACCATGCTCTATACGCTGGGCATTTAAACTTCTTGCCATCTATGACAGTCGCAGTGCAGCAAGGCGCGTCATTAACGCCAACCGCGTGAACTAACTTCCTCTGTGATGTTGATATATTGCTCGATGGCTTATTCTCCTCAAGCCACATCGTCTGCTCTTTTCCACCCATCGCCTTCCATTCTTGCATTGTTATCATAAGTAGATCTCCTGCATTGATTTAAACTCAGTTTCAATTTCATCAGTTTGAATGCCGTCAGCGCGTAGTTTTCCAATGATGCTTGACGCCCACGATTCAAAACGCTCCCAATCCATGCTCCCCGAATCCAGCCAATCAGCAAATTCAGCAAAGCGAGCCAGAACGCTAGCGATTGATTTCTGCGCATGGCTGGTAACAACGTCAGCGCCAGCGTGTTGCTTCACTGTATCAGCCACACCAGCAAGCGATAGGACGCATTTAGACGCATCCCAGCTAACAAGGCCAGCTAGTTCATTGACCAGATAGCGGCGCAACGTAGACAGCGGCAGGCCGATTATGGATGCTGCCAGATTGAGTGATTTGATATTCAGGCCCTTTCGGCCTTTGCTTGCGGCGCGGTTAAGGAACAGATGGATAACCTTGGCGAGCGCCACAGAGGCGTTTACGCCAATGGTCTTGATTGCCTTGACCGATACCTTCACGAAGTCATCGCCAAGAGCCTTGCGGCTGCCATTGGCGTTAATCCATAGCGGCTTAGTCTTGTCCGTCAGGCGGAACCTGTAGAATCCTAAGCGAGATATGCCGTCAACTTTGTAGCGGCTGCGCCCTGCGGTGATGTCGCCATTATCTACCAGTTCGGCAATGATGTTGGATGCTTGGCGGTCGCCGATGCCAGCCAGGTTAGCCAGTGAACGCTGGCCTTCTTTAGCTGTAACGCGATTAGTGCATGAGCCGAACGATGATGCCCAGTAGCCAATATCAGAAAGGATGATTGCCTGCGCAGCTGTGTGTGATTCGCAGATAGACTGCGGGATGTAGATAAATTGGTTGTTCATTTCTTTTCCCTGGGTTGTCCAGATTGCACTCTGGTTTGTCCATTATAGCACCACTGATGCAGTAAATCGCAAGTAAAAAAAGACCCCTCACCGGTGCAACGGTATTGAGGGGCCATCTTGTTCACACCTACCCAAGGAGACAAGCCTAGCGGCTCATCAATGAACAAGGTAATGGTAGCAATGATTAGATCATCCTGCAAGACCTTTCGGCAATGCGCTTCACATGGTCGTCAGCTTGCTGATGACGATAGGGTGTAGATAGATCTTTAATCTTTAAGTAACTGATATAGAGACCAGAAATTTTGGCAAAGCCAGCAAGATAGGCTACATGCAACTTTGGCAAGCCTAGCCCAGCCACAACCAGCCACCATTTTCCTGGCGTCGGGAAGATGGTCAACCTTCCCGCCTGACGAAAAACTATTTCACGAAGCGCTTCCTTGGCTCAGATTGCCGTAGTAGTATCAGCGAACCACAACAAAGGAGACCAAGAATGACCGACTACAAAGATGACTCGATTTGGCTGATGAAAGGCGACTGCCTTGAGCGCATGAAGGAGATCGAAAGCGGGAGTGTTGACATGATTTTGACGGATCCGCCTTATGGGATGGGCTTTCAATCCAACTGGTCAAAAACTGGCCCAAGACACAAGAAGATAATAGGAGACGAAAAAGTTAACGGTGACTTCCTTTCCGAGTGCTATCGCGTAGCTGGGGAAAGCGCAGTCGTTTATCTTTTCTCTGATTGGAAAAACAGCCATGAGTGGATGCTTGAAATCGAGAGGCACGGATTCAAGATTAGATCTCAGGTCATATGGGATAGGCTTCATCACGGAATGGGCGATCTTAAAGGGGCGCACTCACCTCGCCATGACGTTATATGGATGGCAACCAAAGGAAGGCCGACATTTACAGGGAAAAGGCCATGCTCAGTAATCCAGTCAAAGAGGCCATCGCCGTCAGAGGACTTCGGTCACCCAACATGCAAGCCAGTTGATTTAATGGAGCAACTGATAAGTCCGTGGCCTTCAAAGTCAATTCTCGATCCATTCATTGGTAGTGGGTCTACTGGTGTGGCAGCTCGAAACCTTGGCCGCAAGTTCATAGGAATCGAGATGGACGCTCATTACTTTGAGGTGGCAAAGGGTCGGATTCTTGGCGATAAATAACTATTACAAACAGCTTGCGCATGATGCTGATGCGCAATAGTATTTCAGCGTCAACTAAGGAGAATGAAAATGCACAAGAAACCAGAGATGTACACTTACAACCACATTGCCAGCGGATACTTTGGATTGATTGAATCTCAAGACTATTCAGGGGCTCTTAATGTGACACTAAACATAGTGTCTTATCTATCCACACTGCAATCAAACACTAAGATGTACGGTGATAACTTTGGCTGGATCACGGCTGGAGAACTGCTTGAGCGAGCGCAAAGAAATGCTGAATGGCTCAAGGAGATGGCCGATATGTCGCAAAACATGCACATCAACTAATGGAGCAGGAATGAAAACCGAACTCACACTATCAACAGCCACGGGAAGTGGCTTTTTTGCACCTGTAGACACATCGCTGCTTGGTGCTCTGCTGACCACCCACAAGCGAATTTCCGCATCCATAGAGGCGGTAGATTCGTTCATGCAGAGTGACGATTGCAAGTCGGCGCTTGGATACTACCTGAAAGCCTGCCGAGAAGACCAAGGCCGCATTGGCCTGAACGTTTCAGGCTTGATGCAGAAAGGCAAGGCGATGGCAGCCCTGCATTCTGATTATTGGGACAAGGCATTGCGCCTGACTGACGTCCTGGAGTGTATGCCACAGGTTCGCCGCGATGAGTGGTATGAGCTAATCAAAAAGCACGAAACGCCACCATTCGAGGGTGAAGCGGTTTACCTGACGCTGCAAGAGCTGCTCAATTCGCGCGAGAAGTTTCTAGCGGAGCGAGTGGAAGGCATCTTCCGCGCTCTGTCTGGTGAGCACGTGACAAACTCGCCTGCTGCATTTGGCAAGCGAATGATCCTCTATGTGATGACCAGCTACGGAACGACCAACTACACCAACGAGGGCCACATTTCAGACCTGCGCAAAATCATCGCTCGATTCATGGGGCGCGATGAGCCAACAGGATTCGGCATGACAACGCGAGTAATTCAGGCTGGCATGGCTCAGACTGGAGAGTGGCTTTCTATTGATGGCGGCGCAATGCGGATTCGCTGCTACAAGAAAGGCACGGCGCACCTTGAGATTCACCCTGACATGGCTTGGCGGTTGAATGCCATTCTTGCCACCCTTTATCCAACTGCGATTCCGGCTGAGTTCCGTGCCGCGCCCAAGAAGAAGCCGAAGGATGTCGAGCTGATGCAGAAGCCGCTGCCGTTCAAGGTGGTCGAGGCTTTGGCTGGTGCGACTGAGCACACGGTGCTGGATGATGTTGGGTATCGAAAAGTGCGTCGCACAACGCCGAACTCCCTTGTGCTGAAAACATACGAGATGGATAAGTTCATTGTGCGCCAGGCTGGAGCTGTGCTTGAGTCAATCGGCGGAGTCAGGCAGAAGGCCGGTTACTATCTGTTTGACTACTACCCAGGGAGAATCGTTAACGAGATAATCGCGTCTGGGTGTGTTCCTGACCATAAGTCGCACCAGTTCTACCCGACGCCGCAAGAGCTGGCGGAGCTGGCTGTTGGTTATGCAGACATCGAAGATGGGATGGCTATTCTGGAGCCAAGCGCCGGGCAAGGTGGCATTGCCGATTATCTGCCTGCTGGCTCGATGCTGGTTGAGGTGTCAGGGCTTCACTGCGAGATACTGAAAGAGAAAGGTCATTCAAATGTCGTGCAAGGTGATTTCTTGAATATTTCTCTTGGCAAGTTCGACCGCGTAGTAATGAACCCCCCATTCAGCGATTGGCGCTGGCAGGCTCACACTGAGAGGGCCGCTGGTCACTTGGCTGATGATGGTGTCCTGGTGGCAATAGTGCCCGCAAGCGCTTGGCAGAAGTACGCAATCAAAGGATTTGACGTTGATTTCATGAGCAAGCACGATGGCGCATTTGATGGCACTGGCGTTAGTGTCTGCATCATGCGAATCACAAGAAAGTAAACAAAACTATTGCGCCGCCCAGCGTGGTGTAATAGTATGAATCATCAAACAGAGGAGGTGGTATGAAGTGCAAGTTTTGCGGTGGTGATGTTCACGTTTTTGGTGAGCACTTCATCACGCAGATTCAGCTAAAAAGAAACGCAAAGTGGATGACTGATGGCGTGGCTTGCGATAAGTGCGCAGATGAAAGTCCTGAAAAACTTCGACGTAAACTATGGGAGAAAAAATGAGATCGCGAGATAAGCAAGTTAAGCCAGCACGAGAAGAAGGTTATTACTGGGTCAAGTACAAAAACGAGTGGATGGTTGGAAGGTGGGATTCCTACAAGTGGGCTCTGCCACGAATCGGCATCTACAAGTACCAGAGCGACATTGATGATGTTGGTGAGCGTGTTATGAGGGATTTGAAATGACAATCATCAAAAGCATCTGCGAGATTTGCGGATGCGAGTTCGAGTGGGATGACTCAAACCGCCGAGGTATGCCACGGAAGTATTGCAAGCCAGGTGGCACCTGTGCAGTTAAGGCGCATCGTCAACGGAAGAAGCAAAAGACAGCGGAGATGAAGAAATGAGCAAACAAATGACACCGTGCGAGAGGCTTGGCTATAAGGTTGGTGATGAGTTTGAAGTTATTAGCCACCACGCATTCAAAAATGGGCAGGTTGTAACTCTGCATGAGGATGATGGCACTGAATGCCCGCTGTTTGCTGGTGGTTGTGGCGGCGCTGGTGTATTTGATGGCGTTGAGTGCTCGTTCGCAACACTGAACGAACAGGTAAGGAAAATTGCGAATAAACTCAAACCAGCAAAGCAAGCTCTGGCTGATGCTATTAACCAGAATTGCGGGTTGGCTGAAGGTGGCGACTGGCACAAAAACGGAGAGCTGCCACCTGTTGGTGAGGTTTGCCTGTACGTTGCATCAGAACGACTCTCTGCCGAGGTCGAAATAACTGCTCACGCAAGGTTCGGATTGTGTTTTGTTGAAGTTGGCAAATCAGGTGAGTGCTACGTTTCAAAAACATCTGAGCTGCATCGCTTCCGCCCACTCCGCACCGAGCGAGATAAAGCTATTGATGAGATGCAGAGCATTATCGAAGAGTCTAACAAGTATGGTGTCAGAGAGCAGCTTGGCGTTCTATATGATGCTGGAATGTATAAGGAGGTTAAGTGATGACTACCGTTTACGATAAGATTGAAATGTGGGCCATTGAGCGAAATCTGATTGATGGTTCAACCAGTCAAGCGCAGTTCGTTAAGCTGGCAGAGGAGCTTGGCGAGGTTGCCGAGTGTATCTCTAAAGGAAAGCCAACAGGAGAGCTTGAGAAGGAGATCGGCGACATGATTGTTGTGCTGACAATCCTTGCCGCTCAAAACGGATTGCGGTTTGATGATTGCGCCAATGCTGCGTATCACAAAATCAAAGACCGCAAAGGCCGAATGGAAAATGGAGTCTTCATTAAGCAGGGAGACTGACAAAGAAAAGCCCCCTTGATTGGGGGCTCATTTTTTACGGCCTTGGAAGGTCTAGCAGGCCGTTGAACAAGGCTAAAGTCGCAGGGATGTTTTTAGCTGACGATTTGATACCTGATTGCCATAAAACCCCCTTTGGTTTTTGTGAATTATACCATTGACGCGAGTGTGATTCGTGATATGCTAATTTCACATTGAGAAAGAGGAAATGATTATGGGTGACATGTCTGTAGGTGAGTTCCTAGTTGAGGCTTACATTACGCCGCTTGGAATTAGCAGGGCGCAATTTGCAAGCAATGCGGATATGAGTGAATCAACACTTAGCCGCATCATAAACGGTAAGTGCGAGATAACGATTGATGTTTCCAAGAAACTGCACAAGGCAACTGGTCGCAGCGTTAAATCTTGGCTCATCCTTGAGGTTCATCGAAAGATTGCAGAGGATGGCAATGAAAGCAAGGGGGCGGCAAAGATTGCGCTTGCTAACTTGCTTGATTTTGTTGAAGAAGATAAACGAGGAGATAACCATGAAACTAAGTAAATCCAAGCTGGCCCTGGCTAAGGTGATTAATGAGAATGGCGGATGGCCGGAGCGCGCACTGTGGGCTGTTCAAGATAACTGTATTGCATTCTTCCTAGGTGGAAAGCCAGAGTATAAATCTGGAGATAGGTGCTGGTACTCTAATTCTATAGATGGGGCTTGCGTAGGGACGATCACGCGCGATGAAAAAGTAACAAACTGGCACCAATGCGTACTCAGCCGCGAAGAATACTATCATGCCCATCCGAAGGCTGATGCTGATGGGTGGATTGAGTGGAATGGTGGGGAGTGTCCAGTATCTGGCGATGACATTGTAGATGTAGCGTACTCAGCCTATGGTGCAAAATTATTTTCCGCTGCTGCTGATAGCCTTAGATGGAGTAAGCGTGGCCTTGTGGGTGACATAATTGCATACCGACTGCACAAGCCGGAGGTTAAGCCTGAGTTCTGCGAATCGGTGATGAGGTCAATTCCAGAGCCAGAAGAAAAGCCAACCATCGAGAAACTGGCGCAGCACTACCGCAACAAGCTGGACTTCGCAAAACGCAAGCAGCAAGAGGCTGATGATGCCAAGGCTGCGTCTGATGCGGCGCTTGGCGAGCTAGAGATGGCTGGTGAGGCGAATGGACTTCTCGTGTCGCCAATCACCGCAAAGCAAGAGCCTGAGCTGGTGATTGCTGTTCAAGTCGGTGACGAAGTTGAATGTGTTGAGTCAAACATAAAGCGCGACAAGTACAACGGAATGGTTGGCAGGCTGCACTTTATAGATGAAATCGACACATCAACTCCATATCTAGTTAATTTTGGTGGCAAGGAAAGGATTTGGTGTCATGAGGTGAAATTCATCCGCCGCCAATAACAACAAGGAGCTTGAAGTGAGAGAGATTCTTTATTGCGAAAGGCACGGCAATAGGTGGCTTTCTGGTGACGAGCCGTGTAAGCAATGCCGCGACGCTATGGATAAAGAAAATAAAATAACAGCTATGCTATCAAAGCCAAAAACAAGAAAAGGGAATGTGTGGCCGCTAGATAAGTGGAGCAAAAAAGTTTAAAAAAGGCCCCATCAAGGGGCTTTTTCTTTATCGTCTTTGCGTAGGTCTCTGGTGTTCTTGATGATGATTGTCCACGTCAGAATCATGCCTGAGAGGCCGGATAGAATGGCGATGTTTTCAGGGAGCCACTGCCATATGTTCGTGATACCAGCGCCAATCATAGACATTCCAAAAGCCAAGCTGGCCTTCATGCTGTCAATCTTTCGGTTGAACATCGCCACCAGTAGCGCAATCAGCGCCAGAATCGCTCCGACACTCCACCGGATCTTCTTCGTCATCCTTTAACCTCGTCTTTCGCAGCCATCGCAGAGCCATGACGCCAATCAGAATCATGGATGATATGGTGCCCAAAACCTTTACGATTTCTAGCACGCTTTTTATCCCGTGAAATTATTGTTGTGATTAGCGCCAGATAGAGCACTGAGCAGGCTACATTATAAACCAATGGGGGCTCGTACAGATACCACATGACCAAGCCGCCAATCTGCACAGGAATGAACAATGCGCTGATGACCTGGGCTGTACGAAGTTGGCGTGATACCGGAGATTGCAGGTGAATGGTGAGCACGAATAGCGCGTTGATTATAGCCACGGAAAGATAATACCCGTAAGCATCGAGCCATCCAGCATAATCAACAGCAGACTGAACGCAATAGGTGGCCGACAATCCGGCCACCACCCACCAGCGAGTGGCTACAGCAGCAACAAGAGTCGCAATCATCAGCCAGTCATTGAGGCTCATTTTTGGCGAACCTTGCCGTTACCGCCGCCATTCTGCACCTTGGCAAGCTCCTCCTCTCGCTTCTGGAATGCCTGTCTGGCCTCGTCCTGTGCGCTTCGCTGCTTGCCGTTACCGCCGCCGTTTACTTTGATGGTCATGGTTGATGCCTTTTTGGTTGATGATGGTGAATTTTAACACACATGGTTGACGTTGTGCGTGATTGATGCAATAGTATCAGCACACAAACAAGGAGATGGAAATGTCATTACTAAATCACGCTCGCCAGATAAATGATCAAAGCTGCGTTCACGCATGTCTTGCAATGCTTAATGGAAAGTCAGTTAAGGAGATGTGGGAAAGATACCCATTCCCTCTAACCCCAAAAGAGGAGCTTACGATCCTGATTGAATCAAGGTTGTGGCCCGTGTGTCAGCAACAGTTTGCAAACCAATTTCCACTTTGTGGAGTTTATCTTGTGTCTGTTCCGTCACTTAATGTATCAGGGGCAAATCACCGAGTTGTTGTTACTGTTGGCGAAGTTGATGTTGTGTGCTATGACCCGCAAAATGGAAGGGATGGAAAGAAATTCTACTCAATGGATGCATTTCAGCTTGGCAGCGAAACGCCAGTAAAGTCATACAGCGAAGCAACTCGCATTGATAACGAAATGCTTAGCGATCTATTCATAACCGAATGATTGCACATCGAGGCCGCTCATGCGGCCTTCTTTATGCCCTGCGATTGCATCCACCTACTTTCTTGCGCCTCCATTTTGCTGATGACCTTTTTCACGAAAGCCTCGCCATTTTCGTCAACCACAGTAGGCACTTGTGAGCAGCGGCAGTTGACACTTTCACCGCGCTTGCTATAGAAATCAGTAACTTCCGCTCGCGTGAACAAGCGTCCGTGTTTTTCGCCATGGGTTTTTCTTGTGGTCGCCATAAGCGCCGACACCCAAAGCAGCTTAGTGACCAGTCCCAGCGATTCACTCGCACGTTGCGATTCATCCATCACAGCAGAGCGATAGGCCACACCAAGTTCGGTTCGCGCGATGGTTGCTGCTCGGCTTGCGGCCTTCTTCTGGTCGCCTTCGGTGTCAACCAGGTATCCCTTTAGCTGTTGCGCGGCCCATCGTGTCGACTTGCCTTGCGCAATAGTGTCGCCAAGTATCTGTCTGGTTGTGGTTATCAGGTCTCCTGAAAATTTCTCCATGGAGTTAAAGGTGCGAGACGTTACGACGGCAATCCTGCGTTTATATTCCGGCGTAAACAGTACAGACTCAATATCACGATAGGCGCTTGAGTACACAGCCGATTGCACAGCCAGGGATGATTGAGCATAGGCCGCCCCATGCTGATACGCCTCTGCGGTGTATTGCTGCATCCATACATCCCACTGCTCGCCACGCTGCATCATAATCCGCTGGATTATCTCGGCGATAGTCTCGTCGATGCGCCGAAGCTGGAGATAATCTAGCTCGTAGATGTAAACCTTCTCAGCATTCAGCAGATAAGCGCGAAGGCCATTGACTGCAATCTCTCGCGGCTGGAGCTGGTCAACCAATCGCTCCTGAACCTCGGCGTTGATAGCTCGCAACCTGCGGCGGAGGTCAGCATAGGCTCGCTTCTCGCGGCCTTTCTGCTGGGTTGGGTCTAGAATGTTTGGACTGGGAAAGGCCAAGTTGAAATCCTCTGTGCAATTTTCTTCATTTTAGCATTGACCGCCATCCAGATAACTGTAATAGTATAGGCATCAACCAAGGAGATCGCCATGAACAAGAGATTCAAAGTTATCGACAACAACCTATTTACAGTGTTTGTTGGTAGCAGATTTGAATGCATAGAGTGGATTGAAGAGTTTGCGTGGAACAATGAAACTCATTACAGAGTAGTGGCGGCTTAAACATGAGCCGCGAACGATTCAAGGAGCTAGCCAAGCTCAAAGGAATGGACGTAACACGCGCAAATCGCCGGATTACATTCGTTAACCTTGAGGTGATAGAGGTTGGAGAGTACATCAGTCGCATGACTGAGGCGGCTTGGTGTGGATGGCAAGAGGCAATGAAGGAGAAAGGCGATGAGTGGGAAAATGCGTGAGAGCTTTGAGTTGTGGTGGCGCAGCCTTGGGCATCAAGGATTTCGAAAGAAGCCTGATGGTAGGTATGGATTTGACCACACAGAAACAGCTTGGCAAGCATGGCAAGCCTCCCGTGCCGCGCTGGTGGTTGAGCTGCCAGATTCAACCGGATGCGGCCCAGCATACCACGAGGCAATTTGCGATGTAACATGCTCGCTTGATGACGCTGGCGTCAGCTACAAATGACCACCTCACAAGTAATAATCGAAATCATGTATCTGCGAGCATATCGGGCAATGAAAGGAATTGAGTTATGAGTAAGATTTTCCCAAATTCACGGCAGCGCCGGAAGGATGCCAGCGACATTGAGGCAATCAAGCGCCGTCAGGATGCGCGGAGATTCATCGAGAAGCAGCAGGAGCTGGAGGATTTGATTAAGGAGCTATCGCTTTGAAACCAACAATCGAAGGGCTGTTGATTATGGCGCTAAGTGTTGCGGGTATTATTTTGGCAATGGGAGTGGAGTGGTGAATCGCATTGTGCTGCTGTCCATTCTTTTGTTGATTTGGACTCCGGTGATAGTCGCATTGCACAGCAGTGAGCGCATATCATCAACAGTGTTCGCTGTTATTTTCTTGCTTTTTACTGCGATAGTCATGCTTAAAAACATAAAATAAAGCCCCTTTCGGGGCTTTTATTATTGCGGCTCAATGCCATCCTCCGGTTGCAGCTCAGGAGGCGGCAAATCCTCCAATCCATCCGCTGGCTCAGGCTCCATTCCTGACTCGGTGCGAATCTCTTGCGGTGTGTAGTACCGCTCACCAAGCCCAAGACCCATCTGGTTAATCTCGGCCATCTTCTTGGCGTTGTCGAGCTTGTCGCCAGTTGACGGGTCGAGCAGGCTATCCCACACAGCAGACAATTCAGCGCCCTTGAAGCAGCCGATATCAGATAGGTGCTTGAAGAAATCCTCAATGTCATTGTCCAAGACATTAGCTCTGCGAGATGTGGCAAGTTGGGCCATCACATTGCCATTCTCTGAGCTTGAGCGCTCGCCCGTCATGTGTCCGGTTAGCTCGGTAGCAGGGAAGCCGCCAAGCGACGCACAAGCCTCTTGCAGGCAGCAATCGAAGAACTCTTGCGGGTTCGGCATTGATACCGTGAGGGCGTTAACGTCAACGTCCTGAGTCACCATGAAGCTATCGAACTGGCTGTTTAGGTCTCTTCCAACGGCCTGGAATGCGTCGCTAATTTCTTGGACTTTCACCCCCATCATTCTGGCGATTTCATCCATGCGGGCCTCTTTCGAGAAGTTGGCCTGGAGCTGGCGAGCGGCATTCTTGAAGAATCCCTCCGCGCCTGACTGGTTGATTTTCTCGATTGCTGTGAATGCGTTAAACCCGCGAGCGAGCAGGTTATTCCCGAACTCGCTAGTCGAGCCATCGGTGAACACGTCACCGAAGTAGACCACCCGAGTCCAGTGGATGTTTACCTCTTGTACTGGCTTAGTGTTCATGGAGTTGTCATAGCTGACTATCTCCTGATAGGCCCATACCTTCGGCTCGCCGTATCGCTCAGAGGTGCGATCTGTTTCGGTATCAGTTACGCGAAGCTGGCATTCCCACACAGGCATGTAGCCCACTATTTGGTCTGGCCTGACGTTGGTTGCCTCTTGGCTCCAATCCCTGCCGTCTGCAATCTTGATGATGAGTGCCGCGTAGTTGCCAACCATCCGCTTTGTATCCATAGCGCGAAATGCACGCCACAGCTTTGTTAGCTTGCAGAACTTGCGCAGCTCTTTTTCTAGGGGTGAGTCAACCTTGTTTTCGGCTGACGGCTCGCCTTCTACCAGCTCAGGATATGACTCCCAGGTTTTGCCAGCCAGCTTGTCAATCGCACCACCAGCCACGCCATTACGGTCATACATGTTCTTTTTGTGCTCGAATGTCAGCTCTGTTGGCAGCCCAAACACCCGATACAGGCTCCCGTGCTTGCCGTCAGACCCCATAACATGACTTACCCGCGCCATCCTGATTCGCTCCAGTGCGCTCTGGCACTGGTTCACGATAACCTCTGCTCTGGATTGTTCCATCTGTCACCCCACTGATTGATTGGTGAATTTTACCATAGGGGGGGTTGTAATAGTTTTGGCGTAGTGCCATGATTAGGCATCAACAGCGAAGGAGGTGTTTATGTGTGATTATCAAGGCTACGAGTTTGGAGCTGGTGTATATCCTGATTCATGCTGCATTGATGGGGTTCTTTATGATGCAGATAACTGCGATGGAGAGGGAAACCTTTATCAACCAATGGAGCGTATACCTTGCCCAATTTGCGACGCGCTTGGTGCAGTTGAGTATTGGACTGATAGGAATTCAGATGGAGAGAATGATATAGAGGCGGCTATGTGCGCTATCTCGCTAGTGAACGACATACGGAAGAATCGAGGATTCAGTAAAATTTGCGATGGTGCGTCAAAATGACCGACTGCAACAGCATGAAAGCTGACGAATACGCGCAGCGGCTTGGTGAGATGGATGAGTTTGATGATGCTGTAAATGTTGCTGCTGATGAGTGTTATGAAGAGCTTCCAGATTGGGTAAAGTCTGATGGTAATCGACTGATAGGAAGTATTATTATGGACGAAGCCAAGCGCCGAGTGATGCAGGCAATCAAAGAGAGGAATGAGCCGTGATTACAACTAGACTTCACATCGAGGCGCATGATGGTCTTGTTTCGCCATCTCGCCATGTAACCAAGTATGAATCAATCTCTCACGCAATCGGCGAGCTGCTGGAGGAAGGCTGGACTTCCGTTACATTCCAGTGCGACAACGTGGCAATACTTATCGATTGCGCGGGCGATAGGTTGATTATTGAGGTGGTGAGATGAGTGTAATATTTTTCACTTATACTATTGCAACCGCGCAATTCATGTAATAGTATTATCTCAACGGTGACGCACGGGGCGGCACGAGAGAGGAGAAAGAAAATGGTAACGCAAGATATGCAGAACAACATGGAACACATAAAAGACCTTCTTGGTCGAGGATGCATAAGCATATCTGAAGCAAACGTAATGATGGTTAGAGCCGAAAGGGTCAGACTGATACAAAACAGCGTTCCTAGAGACATAAGAAAATATCTTAATGATGCTGTAAAGTCTGGAGAGCTTTGTCATATGAAGAAGGACGGACACAAACCAGAGTGCTACTACCACCCAACATTTGAGTTTCTGGCGATTTCGGAAAGAAACAGGGTTGCAGATAGCGTAAAAAGAAGCGTTTCAGCAATAGCGGGATGGAAATGAATATGAATCAGGAGCAGCTTAACTCTATGATGAGGACGCCGGAAGAGGCGGTTCTATTGAGAACCAAATCGGCAATCAAAAACAACAAATGCCCGTCATGTGGATACAAATATCTCGGCGATGGCGTTGCATTATGCATTGAGTGCGAGAACAACAAAAAGGCCCGCTGAGGGCCTTTCTCATCTCCTATGCCTAGACGGCATGAATAGCATGGGTTGTGATGTGCTTAGGTCGGCAAGCTCGGTCAATGCCCACACAGCAGCATCAACACGGTTCGGAGACTTGCCACCAGCCAGCCCCGTCACCGGGTCGAAGTCCATCATCTCTTCTTCCAAGTCGTGCAATCCAGCCTCATGACGCACCATTCCTTGCTCATACAGCGCAACGACAGGCTCGGCGCGAATCACCTTGCCCTTGCTTGCATGGACTCGGATTATGCGGCCATTGAATCCAGCATTGCGTAATGTATCCTCGCACATGTCGCCACCTTGGTTCGTCTCTATGACAATGGCGTCAGCATTGGAATCCTCATAAAGCGAGATTGCCGCCTTAGCCCACTCGCTCGGGCTTCCGTGTCGAGTGCGGTCTTTGCATAGACTGAACTTTCCGCAATCGTGCTTCCTTGCCATCACAATGCCGTGCGCATCACTGGTCTTGCTGTTGCTCGCCGCCGGGTCGATGGCTACGATTGTGCGAGTTGGGGCTCTAACCTCAACCGACTGGCACTTGGTAATCAGCCTCTCAGGCCAAAGAGATGTTTCCTCGTCCCGCTTAATCGGCTTCTGCATGTACTGCGCCCAGAACTTGCGGCGGTGTGACTTTAGTGCCACCTCCTGCTCTGGCCCATGCTTGACAGGCCACAACCAGCCATCAGGCAGGCCGTGGTCGATTGGTATGCCGTGAGTGTAATCCCCTGGATACGGGTCATTGTTGTCGATGATTACCGGAAGGTTTAGATGGTGCCACTTCTCGCCGCTACCGCCACGCAGCAGGTAGCCGCTAAGGTCGTCCCAGTGGATACGCTGCATGATGACAATGATTGGCACCGACTCAACAGCTAGGCGTGATGCGATGGTTTCGTTGTATCGGTTGTTTACGCCACCGCGCATCACCTCCGAATATGCGTCATCTGGCTTTGTCGGATCGTCAATCAGAAGCATTCCGCTAAAGCCGCCATCCATATGACCAGCACGGAACCCAGTCACCTGACCAGCTGATGATGTTGCATACACCCCGCCACCTTGCTCAGTCCACCACATAGCCTTTGAGTCGGCATCGTCTTTTAGCTCGATAGGCCACATGGCTTGAAACGCTGGGGATTTCACTATCCCGCGAGCCGTCGAGCTATTCAGCAATGCCAGCGAGTGAGAGTAAGACAAATGCAGGAACTTTGCTCTTGGATTAATGGCAAGGCCATACGCCATCATGCTGATGGTGCAAAGCTCGGTCTTACTGTAGCCAGGAGGCACGTTGATGATTAAGCGGCTTATCTCACCATCCATTACGCGCTTCATTGTGCGCATAATCACCTCATGGTGAGGAGCCACGATCATCTTGCTCCCCATGCGCTGTTTGAAGAAGTAACGCATGAAGTAAAGCGGATCATCCTCGCACATGTCACGCCGAACGTGACCAAGGACATCAGCAGTCATCGTCAGCCTTAACTTTGGCAATCATAGCTTTGTACTCTTCGCGACTGATTTGCGTTGTTTCGATAGGGCCACCATTAGCGCCTGTATGCTCGTTATAGACGTTATCCTTCAACCCTAGGTCGCGGGCTATGATGTTGGCATTCAAGAGGTATGCGGCGGCTCCCGTGAACTTCTGCTCGCGAATAGCCTTGTCAATCCTTTCTGCGACTTCCGAAAATTCTGGCTTACCCTTGTAGTCGTACCATGTCGATTGAGCCAGACCAGAGTGGAGCAAAAAGCCATCCATTGTGAATGCGCGCATCTTTGCCAGCTTCTCTACAGTTACCACGCCTTGAAATGCGAACGCCTTTGCCTCCCATAGCGGGTTATCTTCGGCCCACTTGAAATAGGCCAATGCATCATCCCACATCTCATCTGGATGGTTGTAGACTGGCGGGCGACCAACCTTGCGAGCTGAAATCTCCCATAGCGATTCTTTCTTCTCTTCTTCCATATCAACCTCAACTTCTCATGATTGTTTAACAGTTACATTGTATCAAACACAGGCACAAAAAAGCCCCCGGTTAGGAGGCTTTGTTTTAGTGTGGCGCTAGGATTCCTCTCTCTCTTCTGCGATAATCGCCCCGCGAGACTTCACGAACTGCGTGAACAACCTTTCTGCCAACTCAGCATTAACAATTGCTGGAGTTTGTTCGCTGTGCTTACCTTCAAGCATAAGGAAGTCAAGTTCGAATCCACCATCCGGGGTGTCCGTAAAAACAATGCCAACCTTAGCCATCACACAACCTCCAGCTTTTTACCAATCAGCTCACCATCAGCAATCGACTCAACCTCAATCCACAGGTTGCCCTTCACTGCTGCAATTGGCTTTCCTGTGCGAAGTGAATCAAGTCTGCTAGCGTCCGCATTACTCACAACGTAGCGCCCGTAATCGTCTATGTGCAGCGAATTAACGAACGCAACTGTGTATTGTGCGTTGAGTTCAGATTCCTTCATTCTTCATCCCACCAATCAACTCTGCGCGAAGCACTTGCAACTCCTCAGGCTCTGCGTGAATCAAAAACGTAACGCCGTCGCCCGACTGGCGCATTTCAATATCGCCGTACTTATTCCATTTCTCACTGTAGACCGGGATAAACGTCTGTCCTTGGTTCTTTGCCTCAAGGCGAACAACGACGCTAGTCCCCAATATGCTCCTCATTTCCTTGTTACACAGTTGAACAGTGAGAGTCCCGTACACCTTACCCCTGCAACGCAGCTTTTCCCCTGGCCTTCTGTCTATCTTCAGCATCCGTTATTTTCTCCCATGTGTAACCTGCATGTGTTTTTTGCCTGCCTATGAAACAATCCCTGATTGACCTTGCGTTAAATCCAGCTATCTCTGCATCATCAATGGAATCAAATTCAACTATACCAAGCCTGTCGGATTTTCCAATCACTTTGTAGCTGGGGCAGATCCTTTTTGCAAATCCCCATCTGTACAGGTGCCGATATGCAGCCAGTGCCGAATGCTTGTTCATTCCACACTCAGCCCCAATCCTGCTTATGTCACCATACTTCATATCTGCGTTCATGCAGGCCTCGTAAAAACGTGCGGTTCTGCGAGTTACCATATGCCCACGCCAGTTTACTCTGTGTCCATGCTCTGTGCCGAAGCGCCATGTCATCCCGCAGTAAACTCGACCTTCCAGGCAAGCCCGCCTAACTGACGAGTAGCTGTAAAGGTTGGCCTTGATTTGCTTCTCGCTGGTGAAGTGATGCTCATTGCCTTCTGCGTCTGTTGCGATTACATCCATTTTCTTTCTTTCTCCTATGACCCCGTATTTCTTAGCTCGCTCCATGTAGCCAGACATTGAACCCATGGCGACTCCGGTGAGATCGCTAACCTCTCGCATGGTCTTGCCTTGTGACAGCAGCTCGTACACCCTAGCCCCTGTCTTGCTAACCCATGTCCCGAACATCTCTACCCTATCTTCACGCCACGCTGTTGATTTCTTCATGCAGCGCCTCCGCGAACTTCTTCAGTTGCTCCTTGTGTACACCAATCAGGCAGCCACAAGCCTCATCATTGCAAACGCATTCAAGAGCCATGATTGCCTGTGCGGCGTCGCTAACTTGCTGTGACAGCATTTTTATCTTCACTGTGTTCATACACTTCTCCTTTGTTGATAGCAATATACTATTACAGCCAATCATTGTCGTCAACTACGCATTTGGCTTTAATCCAGCATCCCGCAGCATTTTGCGATAGCGCACCATCTCAGCATCAATTGCGTCAGCGTCAGGAAGCAGCTCTTTCAGTGATTGGTGTGGGCCATCCAGCCAATCCAAATGCCCCTGCCCGTATTCGGCCCTGATGAAATCAATGTACTCTGATCGCATACCGCTTCCGTGGACGTTGCACCGAACCGAACACTGCCGATGTATGTTGGTAAGTATGAATCGCGCCTCTGGACAAGCTCCCCTGCTGCGATAATGCCCGGCGTCATACTTGATGAATTGGTTAGTGGTTCCGCAAGTGCAGCAAGGCTTGTCCTTGTCCCTTACATGAACCACCCATTGATTAACCAGCTTTTGCAACTGGTCTAGGTGGTGCGAGCGGTTCAGCTCCTTCTTGCGCTTCGCTGTGCGCTCTCTATCGCGTTTTGCTGCATTCTTTGCCTCTTCCGCTTGCGCACGTACCGCCTTGGATCGCAATCGCCCCAGGCGCTTTCTGGATAGCTCTATCGAGTGCTTGATTGCGTGAGAATAATCGATGAACCACCCTTTAGGTGTTTGAACACCCTCTGCTGCCTCCCCGTAATCTCCGCAGCACTTGCAGCGCTTTTTCTTGTTTGCCATCACTCTGGGTCCTTTGGTATTGGCATCCAATGTGTCACATGGACTCTATTAAGAGCCACCCCGCTGTATTGCTCATAAACTGCGCAGAACCAGCCAGCCGTAGCATCCGCTCCATACGCCGAACCAGATGGCTTTGGATTGTAGTGCCCAATGAAGTGCTCTGCGCCAAAATCAGGTCTCGGGAATATCATTACATCTTCGTAATTTGACGGCATTTCATCATTAACGCTAATCCACTCACTCATAACCATTCTCCTGCTTTGTTAGCTTCTGGTACTCGCAATCCTCTGGAATTGTGAGCATTAATCCTTTTTCAAGGCACCAAGCATACACAAGGTCAAGATACAGCTTGAACTGCCCAACGTCTAGGCAGCTAGTGCCTTTCAGTCTGCAGGTGGTGGTGCGCTCCTTGGTTACTACATCAATCATCACCACATCTTCGTATCCGAGGAAGGTGTGGCACATTGCATCGTGAACCCATTGAGGCGTTGCGTAGCTGTATTGGTCTCCTTTCGATAACAGCCACTTGCTAATCTCGCCATACCACATCCATGACATGTTATTTTGACTCAAGCTCCGCTTCGTGTGCGACTTCAATTGCACTGACACAGGCCCGAGTTCAAGCATGGTGCGGATGCAGGCATTCAAATCATCGAGGTCTCTGGTGTCTATTATCAGGTTTGTTGTCATCTCGCCTCTCCCCTCTCCTCTCTCTCGCTCGTTCTTTTGCAAACAACTTTAGCCAAGGTGATGAGCTGTTCATTCCATGCCTCGCTGAATTCGCATAATGCTTGACTTGATAAACAACGGGTGAATCCCATGCTGGCTTGAGTGCCTCGCCACCGCTTGGCTAACCTTCGCTGCCACCTCAGATTCATCTTTCAGCTTCCGCCAGCCTTCCATGTCGGCTTGTTCGATTATCGCCTTGGCTATCCTGCGAGTTGCGATTTTTTCCATCTCTGATTGTGGCTTCATGTCACGCTCCAAAATCAAATGCTTCCTGTGGCTTCTTGCTTCTTGGTCTGGACTGGCCTTTTGGTGCAACGTACTTGAACCTAAGGCTTCGCTGTTCAGCCATCATCCCAGCATAAGCGCAGGCGTCATTAAATGGATTCTTGCTGCTTCCAACCGTTTTCTCGAAGTGCTCAACACCTTTTCTGGAGCACCAGTTGGCATTACCTTCGTCAAGTCCAAGTTTCATCAGGTGTTGCTTGATATTGTTAAACATGAAATCAGTTGCTTTGCTCATCATAATCTCCTTTCAATCTCGGAAGGTTGCTATCCAGCCACTCTATCGCTTCACTTCTACTCTTACCACTACATTCCATGACGTATGAAATGAGTGATTCGGTGTGTTGTCTCACAACCTTACCCTTTCCCACCTGTATCCTGCATATCGTTCTCGCTTGCCAGTTACGCACGCGCTAACATAATTTCCGTAAAACCCCATTGATACGCCATGTTGAAGACTGTTGAACCTGACAGCCTGACCGATGTCATTTACACCTATGTATTCGTATTTTGGCTGTTCAGATGGAATGTTTGCACCAGCCTTGCGCATCTTCGAGGCGATGGCCCTTACCGACTGCATCGTCAGCCCCGTTTTCTCAACTACCGCAGACCTATCATCGCCAGCCTCTAGCATCTTCCTTGCAATTGCAGTTGGCATTGAATCGTACTTTGACATATCAACTCCTATTTATTGCCATAACCACTGGAGGCCGCACAATCTCTCCATTCGCAATAACCTGAACACCTCGTGAGTTGAACATAAACCCTTCGGCCTCCCACAAGCAAGGCCCGCACTTTTTTAGTGGCCCTCCAATGTTTACTTCGGCCATCCCTGATAGACCAACAATCGTCACCACACCATCTGGATCGAATGGATTACCCATAAATGCCGCTTTACTTGTCATTATCATTTCTCCAATTAGCAACACCTAAAGCAAGTCTATCTAGCGAAATTGGCCCCTGCGCTTTCTTCTCGCTCATCTCGATTCTTCCTGGCAGTGATGCAGGAAGTGCATCCAGTGGCGTTCTCTCGAACGTCTCGTACATGCGAATGAACTCCTTTCTCTTCCACTCCATCTTGCTGGTCTCTGTTTGGCATAGTGACTGCCATCCGCCAATTGCTTTGACGGCTGCAAGCGCTTGCTTGTCATCCATCTTCAGTGTTCCGTAGCTACCGATGCGCCGTATATCTCTCTCTATGCAAGCCCACGCCATAGAAGCCTTATCCTCAATGGCGGCCTCATGCTGCTTGCTTGTGCCTGACATCTGCCTGATAAAGTCTGCTGGCTTAGGGAAAAACTGGCCGCTGTCTGGATTTTGCATGTGAGCCATCATCGCCCCATGCACCTGCTCTATCCCGTATTGATAAAGAGCTGCAAAGTACATCTGAAGCAGTGGCTTTGTGATCTCACGCCCGTAAACCTCACCAGCGGCCATCATCATATCCCTGAAAGCCGCCTTGTCCTGCTCTTGCATTACCAATCCCCCGCTAGATTCTGCGCATTCTTTCGAGATATTGCACTAAGTTCAGCAAGCGGTGATTGATCTGCTCTTGCTGATGCCAAATACCCGTTGAACTTACCAGCCTGAAAGATTGTCTCTGGCCGTAGGTACTGAGCCATCTTTGGGTCGTGAAGCCACTCTTTGCACTTGAATCCAATAACAGCAATCAGGTCATCAACGCTGTGCCCATCGTTTAATCTCGCGCTAATGTGGCTTGCGTGACTCTTTGTGCTAGCTCTATACCTTGATCCGGTCATAGAATTTAGAGAGTCGATTACCTGTTTAACTCTGTAGTCTGGCTTGCCAGACAAAGAATGTTTTTCAATGACAGGATCTATATTGTTAGGTTCCTTGTTAGGATCGTCCGCAACTTCTGCGGGGGTGTGGTGCAGAATCTGCGGGGGTTGTGGCGCAACTTCTGCGGGGGTGTGGTGCAGAATCTGCGGGGCTATAAGCTGGGCCTCTTGATACTGCAACTGGTAAACCCTACTTGTCCCCGGCCTTTCTTTTATTGAAAGAAGTCCTAGCTGAACCAACTCCTTAATGTGCCCCTGAAGTGCCCTCTCTGACATATCGCATCTGTTTGCCATCTTTGGGACTGAATACCAGCTAATGCCATCATCATTGGCATTATCAGCAAGTTGAAGTAATGCCAGCTTTAATGGTGCATTCTTAACCTTAACCCCCCAAGCCCAAAATGTGTACTTTGCACTCATCAGATAACACCTTCAGCAGTAAGAGTTTCCACAACCAACATTTCACCAGCGTTAGTGAAAAGAGCCTGAGAGTAACCATCTTGGCTTACCTTCATTTCTCCATACCCACCATCAATGAACCACAACTTAAACGTGCGCTTGTTGCGCTTAACCGCTTTGTTGTATACGCCGTACTTATCGAGGAGCTTGTTCAAACTGTACGCGCTAAGACCTACCTTGCTTCCAACCTGAGTTGCATTCATAAGGGCGTTTCGCTCTACGATCTTATCGAAAACCTCAGCCTTTGGCGCCGCGATAGCAAGTTGCTTTTCGCTCTCTTCAAGCTCAAGCGCAAGCCTCCCAGCCTCAAGAAGAGCCGCTGCATATGTTTGCGGAACGGATGGCTTTGACGATTTAAGTTCTTGCCAAGCATCATAAACGCGCGCTTGCAATTCATAACTGTAAGACATAGCCATCAAGCAGGCTTCTCGCTCTGGCAGGAGCAGGATCTCTCGCTCTCTGTTGTATGCATCAAGAGAGATGTCGTAAAAGTTTACGATATCTCCACCAAGCACCTTCTTCGCCTTCTTCATGAAATTTGAATGATCATCCTTGCCCTTCCCAATGCACAACTCGGCAAGATCAACGGAGCTCATAACCATTACATCATTCTTGTGGCTAACTGGTAAGTTCAACATTATTATTCCCCCAGCTTAACCAGTTCAGATACTTTCATTCCCATGTAATTAGCGGCATTTGCCATCGCAACAATCCCGAATCTGGTCATTCTTGATCCAGACGCAGCCTTGCGCATGGCTGATGCGCTTACATTTGCTTCTTTTGCTAGCCACGCAATCTTTGTGTTGTTTCTAATCATGGCAACTCGCATATTTATCTTTTTACATTTTGCGCCAATAGGCTTTATTGATTTCTTTCTGTATCCAATCAATGACGCCGTAAGCTCAGCCATAACTAACATTGCCGCCCACCGAGCAATTGCTGATGCATCGTTAAATCCAACAAAAAACGTCTCAGTTGGGTGTGCCCCACCAGCAGACTCTGCTGTATCAGATAAAACACTCTTAATGATTGCCTCCACCCTCCTTGCGCTAGGCGATGGAATCACCAAGACTTCCAGACGGCTAGATCTTGATGAAAACACCGAAGATGCCACCTCTTCCACCCTTCTTGCTGGGTCGCCACTAAACCCAACCTTTGTCTTTACCACATCTGAAATAACATAAACAAAGCTCATTTAGCCCCCTCAACCATTCCTTGCACCAAGCTGCGAATAACTGACGCCATGCTGTTACCTGTGCGGGCCGCCTCAACCTCAAGCCACTTCATTTGCTGATCAGTCAGTCGAATCGGAGCCATCATCTTTTGCTTCTTCACTTGCTGTACCTCTAGTTCGTTTTGGTGACGCCATGATGGCACCAATGGAGATATCTTGTCAATAGCAAAATAATCTCAAAAAACCATTGCATTGATTTCTGATGGTGCTACTATGACCACATCAACGGCATGTCGCCGATAGGAGAAAGAAGATGAAAGCATTGATTGGAGTTGTGATGATGTGTGTGGCTGGTGGTGTTGCAGCGGATGAAGGCAAGTCAAATGTAGAGATGTGCAAGTTGTCAGCAGAGTTTGCTCAGGCTGTGATGGGAGCTCACCAAGCTGGCGTACAGGCTGATCTCGTTATTGAGCAGGCTAGCGGTGCTGGTGATGCTTTCGTGGAGTTGGCTGTTGCGATATACGGAACAACTCGCTTTTCCGCAAAGGAGAACCAAGACAAGGCAATCAGGAATGCCTACAACGACACATTCATTGGATGCATGAAAGGGGTTATGTGATGGAAAACTGCGAACTAGGCTGCTTTGGATTCTATGACGTAATCATGGGCGGCCTTGACCTTATGCAGGCTTGCCGCGATGGTAGTGGCTTGGTGATTGACGGTGATTTGCAAGCTGTTTTTGTTGTGGAGGATGTGGAGTGAAATACGAGCTTACTCGTGATGAGATTGAGGAAATGGCGGCGTGTAACGCGGATTGCGGATTAAGCCGTGACGATGCAGCAAAGTATGCGGTAGAGCTTGCCATTGAGTTTCAAAAGCAAGATGTGGAGGATGTGGAATGAAGATGCACAAAAGTGAAAACCTGAAATGCCCTAGCTGTGGCTATGTTTATCCTGATGCAATTGAGGATTTCGTGATTATTATTGATGGCAAGCCATCGGTTAACGTGGTTTCCACAGAAGAGTGCGAGAATTGCTATGAGCCAATTGATATTTGCATTGGCACTGACGGAATGGCTGATGTTGTAGTTGGTGAGTTGCAGGAGGATGCGGAATGAGCGGTGAATTGATTTTGAGTGAAAAGCAAGAATCCAAGACTGTAGCAATGCAAGCTCAGCAACAGCCAATGCGCCTGATTGAGCTGGCAATCAACGCCAATGCAGACATCGACAAGCTTGAGCGCCTGATGGCAATGCAACAGCAATGGGATGAGCGCAATGCAAAGCGTGAGTTCTTGTCTGCGATGGCTCGATTTCAGGCTGAGTGCCCTGAGATTCTGAAGATGAAGAAGGGGCATAACTACCTTTACGCCCCGCTGTCTGACATCATCGCGCAGACTCGCAAGCTGATTTCTGATTGCGGCCTGTCATACCGATTCGAGCAAGACCACGAGAAAGGAATTCGCGTCACCTGCATCGTAAGCCACGAATCAGGCCACAGCGAATCCAACAGCATGGTTGCAGCACCAGACACCAGCGGAAGCAAGAACGCAATTCAGGCAATTGGTTCAACCGTTCAATACCTGATGCGCTACACGTTTATCGGCGCATTCGGTATCACAACAGCCGATGCCGATATGGACGGTCGCTTGCCGCAGAAGGTTGAGGCTATAGACCGTGCATTTGAACTGAATCGCCTGCGTAACGCGATCACGAATCAGGGGCGCACAGATGCAGAGTTCTTTGAATGGTTTGGGAAGGCTCGCAAGCTGCAAGTTGTTATTGCTTCATTCGATGAAATCAACGATGAGGCTTTGCAGTGGGCTGCCAACAAACTGGAGGCTCAGAAGTGATCTACGTAAACAGCATTACCGGAGTTAACACGTTCGAGATTGAGCAGGGTACTGAAGAGTGGTTGCGCCATAGAATGGGCGCAATCACGGCATCCCGCATTTCAGATGTGCTGATGCGTGACCGCCAAGCTCCATTCCATGACGACTTGAAGATTGAGCCACTGGAAAAGCGCGGTGAGAATCGCGTTTTCTTCATGGGCAAGGAGTTTGTCGGGACGAAGGCGGCCTGCGCTGACTTCGTGCGCGGAATGCTACCAATGGTAACGCCCGAAGGTAAGTCAGGATACATGAACGAGTTGATTGCTCAGGTTTGCACCGGACAACTTCAAGAGTCAACGAAGTTCAAACAAGCTGAATACGGCCACGAACATGAGCAATTGGCGCGTGAGGCTTACGAGGCGCGAGAGTTTGAGGTTGTCGAGACATGTGGCTTGGTCTACAAGGATGAATCAATGCGCTGCGCTGTGAGCCCTGATGGGCTTACTGATGACCGTGGAATCGAAATAAAGTGCCCGTACACAACAGCAGTTCATATCGACACGCTGCTTAACGGAAAGATCAAGCCTGAGTACGTTGTGCAGTATCAATTCTGCATGTGGGTCACGGGGATGAAGAGATGGGACTTCGTTAGCTTCGACCCCAGACTACGTGGCGCACCAGAAAATAGACTGTTCATTCAGTCATTCACGCCTGATAACGAGCTGTTTGACCGATTCGAAAAAGAGGTTCCGCTTTTCATTTCCACAATGGATGAGAAGCTGGCACAATTGGGATTCGCATTTGGCGATCAATGGAAATAAACGAGGGTTAGGAAATGGCAACTACAGTAACATTCAAGCTAAACAAGGACGCTACGCAGTTTCAGGCTGGTGAGAGCGTGGGGTTCGGAATTCGCGGTGGCGTGAAATACTACGACCGCCAAACAAAGCAAGACGCCTATACAAATTTCGATGCGGTGATTTTCGCCAAGCAGCAGCGTCAGGTAGAGTTCTACCAGTCCGCTCTTGTTGCCGGATCTATCGTCGAGGTAACAGGACAGAAGCTGGCAATCAAGCAATTCCAAGGCAACAACGGCTTGTCGCTCAGCATTGAGCTGCTTGATGCGTCAATCGGGTTCATTGGCACGGCTGGCGCACAGCAAGCACAAGGCCAGCAGCAGCAAGGTTATCAGCAACAGCCACAACAACACCAACAGCAAAACGCATACGCTCAGGCAAGTGGTTGGGCGCAGCGTCCGCAGCAGCAGCCGCAAGCTCCAGCATTTGACGATGACATCCCATGGTGATGCAATGGGGCCTAGCGCCCCCTTTTTATTGACCTTGCGATCTCCATGTCGTATCTTTGATGAAATAATTTGCGGAGATTGTCATGGGCAAGTTGGAATCGAAATATTCAAAGCGTATCGGAAAAGAGGTTGTCGATGTTTACGATGTGCTGATGGCATTCAACGTAACCAATCCGGCAACACAACACGCAATCAAGAAGCTGCTTATGCCAGGCAATCGCGGCCACAAGGACAAGCTGACAGACCTCAAAGAAACCTATCAATCCATTGCGCGAGCAATTGAGCTGGAGAGTGATGATGCAAGCTAACTTTCCTGCACTAATGGAAATGGCGCGAATGGCTGAATGCGAACGAAAGTATTATCTTGCAGTAGATTACTACCGAAGCGCAATCAAGTATGCCTGCACGGCAAAGAGGAGACTTTGGCTCCGAGAGAGAATTAAGTTCTGCACGTTAACTGGAATGCGTATTGACGCAATGGCTGATAAAGAAGAGCAACGGGAGTTTAGTATTTATGATGTATCGTGACGCAACAGCAAGGATTCTTGCGGATGAGAATCTCTCGATGATGCAGCGGCATGACATGTGCCTGCATCTTCTGGAATTGGAAATTGAGCGGGTGCAGGAGTCGCGCCGCGAGCATATCAACAAAAACAACCTGAACAAAGATGACAAGAAAGCAACTGTTTGAAAGCCTGCTTGGCGAAGAAATCGAGTTTCACGCTCCTGACTTTTTCGGGATTAACTCAATTGGAGTTGTCGAGAAAGTAACAGATCATTACGTGATCATTTCTGGTTCGGTGTACGCGCTGCAAGATGTGGAGGTTGAGTGAAGAACAAACGAAACCTAGTCGTTGGCGGCTCGCTTGCAATGGCGATGGTTGCATCAATGACTGCTTATTTTGAGTCGTCTGGAAAGGTAATCACCAAAGCCTATCTAGACCCCGTTGGCATTCCTACAATCTGCGATGGCATCACCAAAGGCGTTTACATTGGAATGGAAGTTACACCTGAATGGTGTCGCCTAGCCAAGGAAGAGGAAATCACCAATCACAGCCGCCCGCTTCAAGATGTGCCTTATGATTTGACGGTGCGCGAGAAGGTGGCATTCACTGATTTGGCTTTCAATATCGGAGAGTCTGGATTAGCTAACTCTACCATCATGCGCCGCCTAAAATCAGGCGACACTAAAGGCGCTTGCGATGCAATCCTGATGTGGAGATACGCCAAGATTAACGGCGTAAAAACCGACTGCTCAAGGCAGTCTAGTGGCTGCCACGGAATATGGATCCGCCGCAATGCAGAGCGTGACGTTTGCCTTGGCACAATCTCATTGCGTGAAGCGCAGAAGCTGTTCATCAATCTTCCTGTAGGTGGTGAGCTGTGGAAACAAAACTAACCATTCTGGCCGTATCAATCGGCCTTTTTTGTGGCTCGCTGTATGTCGCGTATCTGCACGGACGTTCAACCGCAACATCAGAGATTGAATCTGAGCAAGCAAAGCAGCACAACAAGCAATGGAGTGAGTTGTTTGCGATGCAAGGCCAGCTTGCAACTCGTGATTTGCAATTAGCAGAAGAACAGCAAAAGAAAGCGCAAATCCGCACTGTCAAAGTAATCGAGAAAGAGGTGATTTATCGTGACCGTATCAAGAATCCTGATACCGCTAAGTGCGTTGCTGATAGTGGGCTGCTCGACCTCATCAATTACGCCTACGGCCTGCCCAGCGATACCGAGTGACCTCATGGTGCCACCAGCACCACTAATGCAGATAGAGTCACCAGAGCAAGCTCCGGAAGCAATAAAGTACAATGCAAAAGAGTTGCTTGGTGACAGGGACAGGTTGATTAGGTTTCAAGATAAATTTAAGCCCCTGTGAAGGGGCTTTTTGATCATCGAACATAGCTTTCTTCTACGTGTTGTGATGTGAGGGCAAATTAACATCACTACATACAGAGCTTAACAGATAGAAACCCCGCCGAAGCAGGGTTGTGTATTATTAAGCGGCTGTTTCCGTTTTTATCGTGGCAAAGCCAGGGTTGGGTTGTAAGTTTGTGATTTCTCCGTCAGTTACCACTCTAAAAAGATTTGGGTCCTTACCAATGACAGCCCCACTAAAGAAGGTGCCAAGGTTACGATTCCCAAGGTTGTCCATCTTTATCATGTAGTAGTTTCGGCCACCAACAATGCCCTGAAACCACTGGGTATATGAGGCCAAACCAGCGGTGTCAGAAACGGCGCGCTTAACTGCTCTGGCTGATGTTCCGCCGTTGTTCCCTGCAACAAACGCCACGTCCATCACCAGTGTGCTTACCTGATTGATGCCTCTTCCTACAATGGACGTGATTGTTCCGACACAACCAACATCATTGCCTGCCCAACCGAATATTCTGTAGCAATTTCCCGTTGTAGGCTGCTCAGTTGGTAGCGCCAAGTTGTGGTACGTAGTTATGTCATACGCCTGTCTGTACTGCGTACCTGCAAGCGTTCCTAGCGTACACTCTGTAACAGTTGCCGTATCATATGAAATTGGTTCCTTAAACGCATTCAGCTTGTATAGAGTGGCGTAACCTATATCAAGTAGGGCTGAGTTTCTGAGCTTCGCAATGGCGCCATCTGTTATCGTCAAGTCGGAAATATACATGCGCTCGACTTTGACTTGGGCTTTGTTAAGGTCGAACAGGAAGCCACCAGGCTTTATATTTTTATTGATGAGATGAATCTCTCCGATAGTAACCAAGCCACCGCCTCTGAACATGAAAGCCGTAGAGTTCTCGCTGCCGCCGTCAAGCATTTCAACACCCAGTGACTGTACGCTGCCGTAGAACCCGGAAAACACATACGGGATGCCACGACAGTTGTCGCACGATAGTACACCGAGGGCAAGGTACGCGCCACCGAGTTCATACCCGTCTTGTGAGCACTTATCTACGTGAACTCGGTCGAGTCGGTATGAAGTCCCACTTTTAATGCGGACACCATATTTCACGGGCGAGTCAGTAGAGCCTTCGATTACAATATCTTCGATTGAAACTCCAACAAAGCAGTTGGCGTTTATCCATATTCCGAGGTAGGTTGTTTGGATAAACATGTCGTTAAGTTTAAGCTGCACTGCAGAATTCCCAGTGTAGTACCCGACTGAGTTTGTAGTCTGGTCAAAAATGCTTACCCCATCTACGGATATACTCCTACGTCCTTTCGCATAAAACACTGCGTTCACGTCTTGGGTACTAACTGCCGTTTTTGTTATCTTGACTTGCTTGCTATCACCGACAAACCTTGAACCTTTTGAAGCATAGTATTGACCCGCCCCAGCTTCTGTGGTTCCGGTTATCTGACTATCCCATAGCAATATGGAATTGCTGACGCTGTAATCACCGGGCGGAATGTGGCAAATCTTTCCCGACTCTTTAGAAGCAAGTGATGCGCGATTGAAAGCGTTTGTCCAATCTGCGTCTACTGCCACCCGGAAGTCTGCAACTGACATGGATTCGCCGAGCCTTGCCATAACCGTGCGGGTATATGCATCGGCCTCAGGTACTTTGTATGAAACCAAGCTCGCGCCAGATTGACTTGCTAGCCCTTGCCGTAACAACGACATGGATACGTCAACAAACCCTCCGATAGTTGGGTTGGTACCAGCGGCAACAGTGCCAGCAGGGCCAGTGAACCCTTTTCCTGTCACCTCATCAATCCCGACATCATTGGCATTGACGATTGTAAACCCACCCTGGAACGTGCCCACTACGTTGTACCCAGCCTCAGCATAGCTGCGGCGGATTGACTCCATCACAGTCGTAGCGAGAATATTATTTGTTACTGGTTTCCAAGCATTTTCACCAAAACCTCCGCTTGTGGCTGGTGTTGAGTTTGGTGAAAATACCTTTGGTAATGCCCCCTGCCATGCATACCAGTTGTTGTCGCCTGATGGCGATGGATTGAACACAGCTTTATTGCGATCACCATAAATAAGAGTACCGCCAGTTACAAAATCGAATGATGCAGGCTGGAAGCCTGCTTTTCTAATTGATCCTTCAATTGTCTGCCTGT
>ERZ650310.15-NODE-15-length-47315-cov-16.103851_pt1 | contig 47315 bp, 62 predicted proteins | sample MGYA00376246_ERZ650310 | MGnify/ENA primary metagenome ERZ650310 (study PRJEB26733, sample SAMN07839286) | wastewater metagenome | biome: small river; feature: stream; material: water | place: USA: North Carolina | collected 2016-03-01 ...
GTATAGTTTAGTCACGCGCAATCCCCCCAGGATTCGATAGAAGTTTTAACGCCGGTCGGAATGACAAGGGGGTCTGCGTAAGGAATCACGATCCTCGAGGCCGCTTGCATCTTCGGCAGCAGGAACTCCCGGCGGTGCGTGGGGAACTGGCCGGCGAGGGAGTCGTGTACCTGCAACAGCACATCCACCTCCGGCAGCGTATCATGGAAGGCGAGCCAGATCTTGTTGATCAGAATCCCGACGGTGGATTGAGGGACCCAAGCACAGGCCTCCGGGAGAAGCTGGTCCAGGCGATCGAAGATGTACCAGCGATAGCCCCACTTGTTTTCCACGAAACGATGGCGGCGGATTTGCTCCTCCGTCCGTGTATGCCACGCGAGGATGCCAGGGTGCTGTGCGAACCAGAGCTTCTGCGCCCGGTCAACGTCGTGGACGAGGCGACCCGTATGGGCCGCGACCGTCTTGGCGGAGCCTACGTAGTTGGTCGCGTGACAGAAGACCTTGGCGAATTCCCGCTTGTGCTTCCGGGGGCCGCGATGATCTGGATATTTGGGGTGGGTTTCAACAAGTTCTTCCAGTGGTGGTGGCTCCTTGTTATCAAGAGAATAAACGTTAAGCAGGTGCACATCAGCGCCAAGACGCAGAGCAGCCTTGAGCATAGCGTCATCAGCTTCCCAAACGACCACTTGGAGGTCCGCCCGGTCGAGGTCCATGTCGAAGAAGGTCTTACCGGGATCGGGGACATACATGCTGCGGATGTTAGGCAGGCGGAAATCCATCGAGCCTCGAGCTGCCGCCTTACCGCTGCTCTTCGATTTCTCACTCGGGATCGTCTGAAGATTGCCGCCGGAACCGAAGGCGTTCTGGCTGGACGAAAGGCGGTACGAATACGGCGCTGATTTACCACCGGCGTCTCCTGCTACGTTGAAGGAACAGCGCATCCGTCCGTCCTCATCGAGAGGCATCATGACGAAATCGCCAAGGAATTTGTTGAGGGTGCGGATGTCAGAGATTGCGTTGGTCAGCGGACGGAGTAGGGGCTCGCGGGCCGCGATCTTTTGCAGAGCCTCGTCGTCGCAAGTGGGGCGCATGACCTGGCGGCCGTCGATGATCACGCGCTTGAAGATCGGGGCTTGGCGCAGGTCGTCGTAGAACAGGGCCTGCATTTGTTTGGAGGAACCTGGGTTGATGCCGTGGCCGATCACGTCGTAGAGGAAGGCTTCGCGGGCAGACAATTCCTCCTGGATGTCTACGGCCATCTTCGCGCGGCGGGCAGCATCAACGCGGACGCCCTTGAGCATCGCCTTAAGCACCGGCCAGAAGAGGCGTTGTTGTTGGACCTCCACGTCCTTGAGGTGCATTGCGTCCGCGACCTCGATCAGGACCTCCCCGACCTCGCGGGTGTAGACGCAGTCTTGGAGGTTGTAACGCCAGCGTTGATCCTCCGGCACGTCCGAGGCGATCTTCCCCTCGTCCTTCCAGTAGTAGTACCAGTCACAGTACATCGACGCAAGGAAGGCAAGGCCCTTGGGCAGCTGCGCGAACACGCTGTGCTGCGAGATCATCGTGTCTTGGGCGCCGTTGGGGATGAAGTGCCAGTGGCGATAGACATACTGCGCGTCGTAGAGGCCGTTCTGCCAACGGACCCGGGCCTTGGGACGAGTGAGGAGGAGGTAGAGCAGGTGAACAATCTCCCCTTCCTCGTCCTGGGTCCAGTACCCTTGCTTGCTCGCGGAGGTCATCAGCGGAATACAGAGGGCGTCGGAGCGGGTCCAGGAGAAACCGATGCAGTCGATGTGCCCGCTGCGCGTTTCGATGTCGAAGTCGAGGTAAATTTCTTCGCCGCCGGCCATTCTGGTAAGAAGGCCGTTGACCGTATCGAAGACCTGAGTAAGCGTCGGGCGGACTAGGAAGTTCCAAGTGGGCCGGTTGTCGTACTCGCGGCTGGTCATATGCCGCTTCACCCGGCGGAGGTCGCAGAGGACCAGGGCGCGAGTGGTCCAGTCACGGAAGACCGCGGAGGGATGGAGGGTGGGGATGACCTTCGGGCCGCCAGGGATCTGCATCTGGGACCCCCGCCACTTGAGGGCGCCCCATTGTCCCGTAAGGGCCCACATCGCGAGCGATCCGCAGGCCACGATGATGTTCGGCTGGACCATCTCGATCTCAGCCAGCAGCTCAGCATAGCCTTCGTGCACTTCCTTCGTGACGTAGCGGTCCCGGAGCAACGAATGCTTCGGCGTGATGTCCTTCTTCTTCAGCGCGATGAAGTTACCCAGATTGTTGTCCAGCGGGCGGACCCGGCAGACACTTGTCACATAGCACTCCGACCGCATGATCCCGACTTCGTGGAGCATCCGACTCAGCTCCATACCGGCGGAACCGGAGAAGGCGTTCCCCGTCCGCTCATCATCGAGGGAGGGGTATTCCTGGACAAGCATAATGCGGGAAGGGATTGGCCCTTCGCCTTTAATTCGGGGCATTGTCTACCCCTTCACTGCAAGGTCGATTTCCAGCTGCGCCTTCATCTCAGCGATCCGCTTCACGGCAATGCCGTAGCTGGCGGTATCACGCTCGATACCGGTGGCGCGAACGCGAAGTGCCTGCGCGGCAGGGAAGATCGGGCCAGTGCCCATGAAGGGGTCAAAGACGCTATCGCCAGGAAGGCAGGTTCGAGAAAGAAGTTCGCGGTAGAGGTCCACTGGTTTCTGGGCCGCGTGGCCGAGGTTTTCGTCGGGGGAGAAATCGAGTACGTCACCGCCCATCTTGAGTGCGGGGCGCTTGCCCTTGACGCAGTAGAGGATTGTCTCGTACTTACGTTGGGGACCTTCGAGCGGCCAGGGTGCGCGAGAGCCGGTCTTCTTGTACCAGATCAGGGGAGTACGGAACACGGTCCAGCCGGCGGCATAGAAGATCGCCTTGATGAGGGGGAAGCGGTCAATGTCGCAGAAGGCATAGAGGTGTGCCTGGGGCTTGGTGATGCGGAAGCCTTCCTTGGCAAGAGCCACGTAGCAGCGCTCGGCATTGGGCCAGTCATCTGCGTAGCCATGGGCGCCGGCGGCTAGGCCGCCAGAGTCTCCGAACTCATCGGCACTCATGCCGTAGGGAGGGTCGGTTAGGATACAGTCGAAACTATTAGCTTCGTAACCAAGCATCCATTCAAGGCTGTCTCGATTCACTGCACTATGCACATCCGCCGTGAAGGTGGTACCAACCGCCACGCCCAGGACACGGTGCCGCTCGGTCTGTTCTTGCTTCTTGAGAATCTTGAACGCCTCGCCGACAGACTTAGCGGCTTTGACTTCCGGGTTGTCCAGGTGCTTGGCTACGATTAGTTCCTGCCGGGTCGTGTCGTGGTGGACGCCTTCGGCGGAGCCACGGACCTCGAGGGATATTGCTGCGACAGTGGGCGGTGCCTCTCCGCGAGCCTGGGCTTGGGCGGCACGCAGTGCGCCGAGACGCGCATGGGCGGCGGCACGTTCTTGCCAAGTCAGATCCTGCCGATGGATGTTCTCGTCGAGTTCGGCTTCCTCCGCCGCCAGCTCATCGAGATCGGTCAGGAGGGTGTAGGGGATGTGTCCGAGAGGGACGACTTCGCCATCGTGCTTGATCTGTTCGCCGAGGTCGGCTAGGTCCGTCACTGCGCGAAGACGGCGCTCGCCCGCGACGAGGATAAGTTGTTCGGGGTTGTCGCCTTGACGAAGGATGATAGGGTGCATCAGTCCACGCTTCGAGATGCCGTCGGCAAATTCATGCATCTTCGCGGGGTCGAAGAGCACTCGCTGGCGGTTAGGGAGGATCGTGATGGAGGAGATAGGGACGGTTTTCACAGGGAGGCTCCAGAAAGGGGGAAGGAAAGGGGGCCGAAGCCCCCGCGAATCAACCGGCGAAGATGCCTGCGATCCGTTCCTGGATGTTCCCATCGTACAGCTCATGCGTGAGCTTGACCTTCACGGTCCGGCCCTGGAGCATGCGCCACGCGAAGGGTTCGCCGGGACGGTTCATATCGCAGGCGTCACGGTACACGCGCTGCTGCCGGTTCTTGCCCTTGGAGTTGTCGAGGGCACCCTGGGGGGTGAGATCCAGGAACACCCGGTCGGTGATGGTCAGCTCGGGGTTGAGGCCCAAGGCCTGCACTTCGGCGGGGAGCTGAAGGCGCAGGGGTACGAGCATCGAAACCCAGGGCTGGCCGGCGCGGTCGCCCTTCTCGATCATGCCAGTGGCGGTCTTGATCTCACCGATCATGGCGAGGTAGAGGCCGTCTTCGGCGGCAGGGTTCTCCGCCGGGAGGGTCGGACGCTTCTCGTTGACTTCGGTGGTCTGTGCGTCGAGGAAGACATTGGGGTCAAAGGCTGAGGTCATGGTTAGCTTTCAAGAGTTGAGGAAATTGGCCCACACTTAACGCGGCAGGCCGGCGGCGTTTTACTTAGAAAGGGATGTCGTCGCCCAGGTCATCTGGTTGCGGCGGCGCTTTCGGTGCGCGGTAGTTGTCCTTCGGCGGCGCCGGACGCTGCGTCCCTTCATTAGGATGGAAGCAGGAGAGCAGGACCTGCCCTTCTCGCGACTCAAGCCCCGCGGGGTTGAAGATAGAGTCGAGGACTACGATGAAGCCGGGACCCTTGGACGGGTCGTTGTCACTCATCTGGAGCAGGGCTCCCACGTTCCGCCAGCGCTTCTTGCCCTGGCTACCGTAAGGGATGCCCGCGACGATATCAGCGATCTTGGTGGTGCTCACAATCCTGCCCTCACTTTCCACTTGTCGAATATCAAGGCGAAGTCCGGTTCGATCTTGGACTTGATGCCGAGGCTCCGGGTCTTGGTATCCACCCCATAGGCTGCGGTGTCCCAGTAGAACTTGTCCGCTTCCCGCGTGGTGTAGATCAGCTCGGAGAACAGAGTGGGGATCTCGGTCGCCAAGGCTTTCCCAATTGCCTTGATCATGACCTTGGTCGTCTGGGTCACCGCGTCCGTCTCCCGATCTACGTGTGCCGTCATGACGAAGGGGCACTGAATGCCCTGCGTGCACAGGCGGAGGAAGTTCATCAGGTTGTTCTGCGCCACGCCGTAGTCGCCGGGGGAGGCCATCGGGCGGGAACCGATCTGCATCTTCATCGCGGCATTGCTGGTCTCGGTCAAGGAATCCATGGCGAATACGCGATTCCAGGGGAAGGCGTCTACGCCGCCGAGATCCTTCCCAGTGCGGTCGTCCACGAACTTGGAACACGACCCGAGGATCTTGTAGAAGGCATTGTTGTCACCGCTGCGATTCGGGTCAACTGACTTGGCGAGGGCTTCATAGCTGAGCTTCCCCACGTTGTCGGCGGTGAGCATAAGGGCCTTGAGGGAAATCGGCCGCGTGGTCTGCTGGTGCCAGTACACGCAGGCCGGGGGTTCCTTGCCCTTGTCCCGGAAGTACCCGAGGAAGGACTCGAGGCCCATCTCGGTGAAGAGGATCGCGAGTTCGAAGTTATTTCGCTCGCACCATTCTGCGAGGGTGCCGAGGGAATAGGTCTTGCCCGTTCCCCCGAGGCCCATCAGGGTGACCTTCGGACCGACAAGGGTCTTAAGGTCAGTGCCGGTTGCTACGGTGATTGTCATTAGATTTCCTTCAGAAGTTGGTCGATTTCGGAGAGAGGCGGTGCGCAGCTTGGGCAGCGAGCAGTGTAGGCTCGCCAGGCCCCGGCGACGAGAGGACGGTACGGAAACTCAAAGGTGTAGACCTGTCGTCGCCAGACTTCTCCACACGCGGGGCAGAACCAAGCCACGTTTGGGTAGTAACAGCTAGCATTCGGCGGCGTGCCGGCGCAGTAGACTCGCTGCTGCCCGACGAGGGAATGGCCGTCGAAGGTGCTGACGGTAGCATGGCCGGAGTGGAGTTCATTCGTCGTCTGGACCATCGTCGGGGCCTTGTTCGGACCAGGCTTCGTAGAGGAACTGGTCGAGGTCGAGCTTGTAAAGTTCCGCAACGATTCGCTTGGTGAGATCTTCGGAGAGGACCAGCTCGCGGTCGTCGAGGTAGACTTCTATGACGTTGACGCGGGTGACATCGCTGCCGAAGTCGGACGGATAGCAATCCTCTGGCGGCCCCAAGACCTTCCCCGGGTCGTACCAGCAGGTCCCCTCGATCTCGTAACTGACGGTGTAGTCTTCGCCGCCGAGCACGACCGTCGCGGTGCGGGAGGTCGAAAAGGTGGTCATGATTGCTCCTCAAGTAATGTTTCTGTTCTGAGAACTGGGTCCCACTTCCTCCGCTCGAATTGCTGCTCGAGCAGGATCTCCGGGCGAGACATTTGACAGACGGACTTGAACGGACAGCCGCCGTACTCCGCGCAGGCGTGGTCGAGATTGTAGTCCCAGACGCCGGACTCCCACGCCTCGCGCATGCGGGCTACGTCGCGGAGAGTCTGGGCATACCAGCGATCAATCTGCCACTGTGGGCGGTAAGTGATCGCCTCGAGGGTGTCGTACTTGGTCTTGAGGATCGACACGCCGCGGACGAGGAAGCCGTCGAGCTTGATGCCCGCTCGCTGCGCACCCCAGACATACGCGGTGAACTGGCTACGCAAGTCCCACTGCCGCGACCAGGAGGCGCCGAGCTGCGACGCGGTCTTGTCGTCCTCGCCGAGGGCAAGATTCTCATAATCCACGATCATGTCAAAGCGGCCGCTGTAGAGGAGAGGATCGCCAGTGACTGGATGCACCGCGTCAATCGGCTCGAGGAAGGAGAACTCAATCCCCCGCTTCCCGCCGGGGAGGGTCATGGGCACCGCCTTGTCATGCCCGAGGGGGTAACGGTCGAAGTAGAACTCCATCGCTCCGGCCATTCGCTCGAGGGACTTGGCACTATCCGCCGGACACTCGAACTCGCCGTAGTGGGAGACCAGAGCGTGGAGGCCGGCGGTGAGGGCGTCCTGGGGGGACTGGCCCTCGACGTAGAAAGCGGTTCGGGTGACCTCAAGCCCCTTGGCGAAGCTCGCGCCCGCGTGGAGGTGGACGGAGGGCTCGCGCGGCTTCCAGTGCTGGATGAACTCGCGGAACGCCTTCTGCGGGCAGGAGCGGAAGGCGGCGATGAGGGAACTGTCGATGACAGATGGGAAGTCGGGGCGAATCATGCTTCCACCTCGTTGGTGAGGGCGAGAAGCTTGCCTTCCACTTCCTTGAGGCGTTTCACTTCACCTTCCGCACGCGTGTAGACCTCCTTAATCTCCGCCCGTACACCAGCGACACGTTCGGCTACCATCTCGCCGTCAGGGACTTCGACCTCGAACTCCTGCTCACGGAGCACGACTGTGTCGGAGTCGTTATTTGGCTTCGTAGTCCAGAAAGTCCACACGGGTTTGTCACAATACGATGGCTGATACCGGACGATCCAGCCCTTGATTTTCACTTTCATCTCAATCTCCTAACTCGCCGCGGAAAGGGAGCCGCGGCACGCTCCTTGGTTGCTCAGAGTCCGTCCAATTCCCCGAGCAGTTCGTCTGCGTTCGGGATGACCTTGGCGGCGGCCTTCCGCTTCCCCACCGCCGAAGCGACGAGGGCGGCTTCCCGGCCCTGACGGAGGAGGCGGACCGCGTCCTTCATCGCCTCGCGGGTGAGTGTGCCTTCCGCGGCCTTCCGGCGCCATTCGGTTAGCTTCAGCTGGGTCTCGAGAGTAACGGGGGATGCGCTCATGCTAGTATCCTTTTCAGTGCTTCAATCGTCGCGGAGGGGCCGCGGACTACGTAGACGCCCGCGGGTATGTCGGCGGCTAGGAACTGTCCCAGGTCCAACTGCGCTTCCTCGTAATGGGCGCGGAGGAGGTCGGAGAAGAACCTCGAATACGCGCCGTGAGGGACGCGGCCCTCCAGGTCGGAATTGAGGTCCAGGGCCAGGCGGGTGAACAACGGCAAGGGGAGCGCGACGTTCAACTGCGTGGAAGGGATGAGGTTCTTAGGCCTCGGCATCGCGGGCCTCCGGATCGTATTCCTCCCACGGGACGAGTTCGCCGCCTTGGCGGACCTGGACTTCATACCCCGCCGTGACAAGGGCGGTGATGCAAATGCGCGCCACGGCGTCTTCGTCCTCCCCGTCGGCGGAGAGGGTTGCGGGATCTTCCCAGAACGGGGAAGCGAGTTCAAGCTGGATCATACTGATGTTCCTAAAGGGGTGCCCAAAAAGCGGGCCTTGCGAAGGTCACGGGAGAGCCAATTCTCTACCGAGGTTGCACGATGGCCGAGAGGGCATTCCCTGCGGCGATGGATGATGGTCTTGCCGCGGACGACTTTCGTTCGAGTGTACAAGACCCTGGTCGAGCCGTGGCAGATGAGGCAAGAGAATTTCATTACGAGACTCCCTTGCTGGCTGCACGGACGGTCTCCAGGTAGGTCAAGATTGCATTGCGCAGAATTGTCTTGCAGTTATTGAACAACAGTGCGTTGACGGGCTGGCCTATTTGGCGTTGATACGCTTTAATAAATTCCCAGGCGGCCTCGTTAAGCGCATTTCCCCACTGCTCCGCATCCTCCCGCAGCGCCGCATTGTCAGCGGCAGAGACTGCGACGGCGTAGGCGTGCATCTGGTCGGCGGTGTAGTATGTGAAATCCGGCTCGTTATCAACGCCGATATATTGCTTCGGCTCAGGCAGTGGCACGCTCATGGCAGAACCCTCATGTCGTGTGAAAAGGCGGTGACGCCGCAGCGCGAGCAAGTGGCGCTCCACATGCATCCGTCCTCGGACTCGTAACCCTCACCATCCCATTTGTGCTCGCACGGACCGTTGATAGTGCAGGCGCAGTAGCAGGCGTTTGGGTTGAAGTTGGAGCGCAGCGATTGCAGCGGGATGCCATGCTCGTCGGCAAGGCGTTGATGCGATTCCTGCACGCGCTTGTTACGCTCGGCCCGGAGCGCCTCGAAATCGGGAATGGCGGTCATTTCGTCGCCCCTGGTGCTGGCAGGTCGGGCACCTTCTTGACCGGCCATGCCGCCATGCGGTCTGCGTGCGCTCTGGCCTTGGCGGCAATCTCGGGAGACTGTGCCTGTTCGCACAACTTCGCGTAGTAGGCAACCGCCATGCACGCCAGTTGATCCTGTGCGCGGAGCAAGAACACCGGCTCATCGGCTGGAATCTTTCCTGCCGGGTCTTGGATACGGTTGTAGTCGTCGCGTGCGTGAATCATTTCTGTCCTCCTGATGCTGCGATGCCGTGAGCAGCTGCGTCATTGCTGATGTCGCACGCTTTATCGTGCCCCTGTATCCACGATACCTTGGTGCCGTAGTTGCGCTCGTCAACGAGACTGGAGTGAACTGTGACAAGCCCCTTGCGCACGGCCAGATTCCAAAGCTCTGCGCGTGTCTCGGTGGCTGTCATCGGCACAGGGGCGGCAGACTCCAGCGCGGCGATTCTTGCGCGAAGGACTTCGATTGTGGTGACGTAGTCTGGCGTAGCCTTGTCGGGCACAGGGGCGGGCTGTGCTGCCTCCGCTGCTTTTGCGCGTTCTGCCCACTCATGGATAGCGTCAACGTGCGCGGCGTGCAGCGTGCATTGCTGCACCTGAATGTCGCCTTCCCATTCACAGCGGCAGTGCGTGCGATTGGTGGCGGGGGCGGGCTGGCAGCGGCATTTGAAGTTCACATAGCCGCAATCCTTGCAAGGCGCGGCCCCCGTCAGTTGTGCGGCAAGGCTGATTGCGCCCGGGTCGCCGCTCTTTGAGGCCGCTTGCATCAACACAAGTGCCTGGCGCAACAGTTCGGTTGTCATCTCAGTAACTCCTTATCGCCTGTTTCGTCTCGCGGGAGAGCGCGGAGAGCAGATCCACTCCCGCGGGAAGTTGGCAGATCTCGTCTCCGCTAGCAAAGGTGGCGGGTTCGACTAGCACTGCCTTCGCTGTAGCGCCATCGTAGTAATGGACGCAGAGCATCGCACGGAGGACACTTACGGGAGGGTTAGCCAGGTGAACTGGACCCTCGATGATTCGCTGGGTCACCGCCCGGTTGCTGGCGGGAAGGGGTTGCTGGTTCGGTGGGAGGCCGAAGTCCACTTCCTCCACTCCCTCGACGGAACCGGGGGAATCGGTGCGGACGAGCCGCCGGGCATCGCCTACGGACTTGTGAAGCATCTCGCGGAACTTGCCGAGGAAGAGCTTCGTATCGCGGTGAACGAGGCCAAGCAAGCGCCCTTCCCGCCAGTTGTCAGGGTTGACGAAGATACCGAGAGGTTCAATCGGCGGCTCGATGGGAGCCTTGTTGGCCTTCCGCTTCGCGGCGAGTTCGTGTGCCTTGGCCCGTTCGGCCTTCTGCGCAGCCCGGGCGGCCTTGAACAATTCGTCAAGTTCGGTGTCGATGTCAGTCATTGAGCGCTCCATTCTTCGAGGGGATTATGCGGGCATAATTCGCGCGCATATTGGTTTGACCCGTACTGGGGCCATTAGTTCCACAGTTCTGCGGGACTTTTAACCAGCCAGGGTGTGGAAGTGATAGAGGAACTGACCTTGCCAGAAGGTCCAGTGGGACTCGCGGCGATAGATCTTGATCTTCGTCCGCAACGGCTCGAAGGAGGGGGAGTCCAGGACTTCCCACTTGCGGGTGTGAGCGGCGAGGAGATCGCGGCGCTCAATCCAGAGGGCGGTAAGGTCGATTTGCTTGATCTCCACCGCGTTCATTACTGTTTCGGTGAAGAGACCCGGGTACAGGCCGTTGAGGACGTGTTCTTCCAGATCCCGCTCAATCCGCGTCCAGGCGTCGCCGAGGAGGCACTTGAACGGGGTAGCCATGTCGCCGGTGATAGACTCCGCCGCGTCGTGGCAGAGGACGGTGAGGAGGAAGCGATTGTCCGCTTCAGGGTAAGCGCGCCGGGCGATTTCGAGACAGAGGCAAGAATGCTCCGCGACGGAGTAGGGGCGCAAGGTATGTCCACTGAAGCGGTTGATGGCCGCGAGGGAGTGCGCGATGCATTCGACCGTCGGCGGCGAGCCAAAGGGAGGAGTGAGGGAATAATCCGAACCGTCCTTGAGAACGATCCAAGGGGAGGTGTCCATGAAGTGAGCCTTCCAGATTTGAGCCTCTTAGGGAAACAATGGGGAGGCTGAGACGGCACACCCTGTCGTGGTCTTAGCACGCCAGCCCGGCGCTTACGCGACCCGGGTTCTCAGCCTCCTATTGCCGCCGCGGAGTAGAGGCTCAATCGCCTCCGCGACTCGGAAAGGACTTGATGTCGAGTTGGGACGCGACCCTTTCCTAGTGCCTCAGCCACCCGAAGGTGGCTTTGGGAGCAGAGGGCAGCGTGCTCAGGCTGACGGTTCGGACAGGGTTTATGGCCCTGCCCTCCGTGGGTTAGCCGATCTCGGTCAGCGCGTCGTCGGCGTTGACCTTGGCTTCCTTCGCCACCTTGCTGGCCTCCAGGCGCTCGATGATCGTCCCGGTCTTGGTGCCCTTGACACGAAAGCTGGCATACAGTGCCTGCCGCGTGAGACCTTCGGTCGTGGCGATCTTCTTGTCCAGATAGGCCTTGACGGTCGCGAGGTCCTTGCCAGTGGCTTCCATGATCGCCTGGACGACCACCGAGGCGCCGGAGACTCCACCACCGCCAGCGGCGCGTCCGCGGCCCCAGTTGCCCTTCTGAATCTCCGTGTCCAGGTCCTCGACCGCAATGACCATATCGTCTTCGGACAGTGGCTTGTCTGCCGTAGTGGCCAGTTCGTCACCGTACTTCTGCTCCGCGCCGTGACCCATGAATTGGGCCATCAGGGACACTGGCAGCGCGAAGGTGCGAGTCTTGCCGTTGCGGAAGTCCATGCGGATTGCCACGGCGCCGGCGGAGAACTGCACAATGCCTGCATCGCTGTCGATGGCGATCTTGGACTCATCCAGGACGGTTTCCTTGTTCACCTTACGCTTGCCGGCGAAGGAGACCTTGCGGCCGTCTTCCATCCCAACTTCGGTGTACTCGGTGGCAGGACGCTTGACTGCCGGGGTTGCTGCTGCTGCTTCACTCATGAGATTGCTCCATCAGGGACCATTGATGAACTGGCGTCCCAAGTATTCCAGTGAGCGGGGAATCCGCAAGGGAGGGTAGACTCGCTGCCCTCCGTTTCGGACTATGGTGCATCATTGCGCGACCATGTTTGTTTGATGCGGACTGCGCCGATTAGTTCCCGAGAAAATCGATTTATTTTCGTCACTCGGCGGGGTAGCTGCCGCCCGGACGAGGGTCAGTGATAGCGAGTTCGACCACCGTTGCGCGAAGGCGCTCGATGCGCTGAGTGTGATACAGGACCATCGCGTCGGCGTACTCCGCGGCGGAACTGGCGGCGAGCAACTCGCGCTGCGCGTCTTCGAGTTCCTGGGTGGCGAGGCGGAGAGGGGATGGCTTGCGGAAGGGGTTGAGCACTAGGGCCTCCAGTAGGTTGTGTCGAGGATCACGGCGCAGATGGCCGCGAGGGAGACGAGGATGAACGCGACGCGCTGAGCGAGGGTCATAGCTGGTCTACCCCGCTCTCTTCCTCGTCCTTGAACAGGTCGTCGTAGCAGATCTCGCACATGCCGGAGATCTGGGTTTCCTTCCACCCGGCGGCAGTCGAGACGGTTTCGCTGGTGAAGGGCTTCGTACAAGTGTAGCACGCGAGGTACTGGGCCTTTCGAAGGTCCTTCAGTTGCTGAAAGTCTGCTTCGGTCTCGGGCAGCAGATGCCCGCGGATTGAGGGGATCATGAGGGGTCCTTAAAAATAAAGGTGCGTTCAACGCCGTCTTTACAGCTAAACCTGCGAATGCGAGCCTTGCGCGGTTTATCTTCCAGCACGCGCTCTTCGTGGACGAGCACTCGCGTATCCTCGCCGCGGTAGAACCAGTGGAGTCCTTCCGGGCTCGTTACGCAGTCGATGACGTGGTACTTCTGCAGGTGGTGCAGGGCCGCTCCGACTTGGGAATGGGTGCCGCCGACTGCTTGGGCGAGCAGGGGCATCGTTATGAAGTCGTCGGCGGTTCGCAGGACTTCCTCGACGAGGTGGGTCCAGGTGGGGCGCTTCGGCCCGGGTCGCTTGGTCATGTGAGCACTCCAGAAATGTGCGCAATTGCACAATGATTAGACGCGGACTGCGTCCATTGGTTCCACAGTTCGCTGGCGTGTCTTGGTTTGCAACACGCGGCGTCCAGTGCGTTGACCGGCATAACTTCTTTCGGGGAGCCCGCGTTGCATAACTTCAGGGAACCGAAACAGCCCTGCTTGGCAATGCAAACAGCCGGGAACCGGGGGCAGAACAGCCGAACAGCCAATACCAAACAGCCGGGAAGCTGAGTGGTATTGTCCGGGTGCTTTATGCCGGCATAATCCACGCGGGTTATGAATCCAGGATTATCCGCCCACTCGCCCTCGGCACGATGATCTTCATGTCCATCGTCCGGCAGATGGCGGCGTTGCAGCGCGCGATGTCGGCGGCAGTCCACCCCTTTGCCTCGAGGAGCAGGGCGCCGACTGTATTGAACTGCTCGGCGGCCACCCGCACCGCAGTGGCCATCTCCCCACTCCGCAGTCTATTCGCCATTTCCATCAGTCGCTCGAACCCTTGCTGCCCTACCCCCGTCGCGTAGACCAGCTCGTAAAGCTCTACCCCGAATTCCTCTGCTACGGAGCGCAGATGCTTGGGGACCGCCTCAAGCCGGGTGCGATTCGCAGCGACCTCTTCGGGAGTAGGGGACGGTGAAGGCGTAGACGCCAAGGCCGCATTCGCCGCCGCTTGTTTCTCTTCTGGTTCGATCATGGCAGTTTCCTCAGCAGTTCAATGTCCACATCATAGGCCCTTGCGCGTTCCGCAAGCGTTGAGGTAGCCTTCCCATCCGTCTCCGCCGGGGCGTCGCCGCCATCCAGGGGACTCGGCGGAGGAGTACGCACCGCTGCCATCGCGTCCGGCTGCGCGAGCAATTGCTGCAGCCGAGCCTGACTCGCCGCGATCTCCGCTTCCATGCCCGTCACTGGCGCAAGGGTCAAGGCGGCGCTCGCGGCTTCGAAGCTCAGTCCGCCGGGTTCCACCTTGCCCATCTTCGCATACGCCGCCTGCTTGTTAAGGACTCGCCAGACAGTCGACTCCGACACGCCCACGTGGACAGCGATCTCCGTCCCCGTCCACTTCGGCGCACCCCAGTCGTCCAGCTCCGCTCGCATCCGGCGGATCTCCCCGGCTTGCATCTGAGTCAAGATTCGTCTAGACATTCTCAGGCTCCAGGAGCCAGCGGAGCCCGTAGACTCCGGCGTAGTAAATCGAACCGCCCTCGATTTCGACCTTCCCCTCGCTCGGAGCCGCTCGCGGCGGATAGGCGTCCACAAGGACATCGCCTGTTTTGCCGCGGAAGTCGGTCAGGACTTCCCCCACATTCACCTCGCGGCCGGTCTTGACTTCCACCAGCCGCCATCCATCTTTACGCATTTTGTTTCTCCAGAATATAAGTTGCTCGCAGCACAAGCTCCACCTTATGGAAAACTCTTGCGCGTAAAAGCGACCTTTGCGCCTCTGCGCCGTTAAGACGCAAAGCATCCTTTAAATCCATCTGATCCGCCCACGCCAGCCACCAGTTGGGGTGTTGCTGATCTATAACTTGCATTACCGCTACCGCGGTCATATCTTTCAATTGCATAGGAACCTCCATCTTAATCCTCGCCCGTTCGGCGGCGACCCGTTGTCAGTCCATCACTAACCACTACCATTAGACCCGGAACTGGGCGATTAGTTCCCCAGTCTTTCGTCTGTCTGTCACCTAACCATTGTCTGTCATTCATCCATCGTTCTCCTCCTCTCCCTTCTTCCTGTCTGTCAACCCCGTTTCCCGAGGCCTCACAAGGTTCGTCCCAAGGGGTGTATGTGTGTGTGTAGTAGAGAAAAAAAAATATGATAGAACTGATACCCCTTACACCCCCGGTATCATTTCGGGGAAACTTGACCGGGTTTCAAAATGGGGGTTGACAGACGGGCGGAAGAATGAGGAGACAGACAACAGACAGACAATAGACAGAAGTCTATCCCTCCTTCCCCGCCCGGCCATTTCACCCCAGCCAGTCTACCATCACACAAGCCTTTTCCCAAGCCGCATTCGGCCGCATGTTCGGGAACGTCCTGCGTAGGCGCAGATATTCCGTGATGATTCTGTTCATAGTGAGCCTCCAATTCCCGGACAATCCCGGACCAATGCACACTTCGCAGTGTGCATCAGTCTGGCCTGTCAATCAGCCCGCGGTCGCCGCATTCTTCGCGTCGAACCAGACCTTCGCCTCGTCGTAGCTGCACCCGCGCAGTTCCGCGATCATTTGGATGGCTGCGTTGAACGACTGAGCTGTAACGCGATCCTTGGTCTTGGCCCGCGGCGACCATTCATCGCTCGCGCTGTAGTAATGCTCCACCAATTCGAGCACCGCCTCGCGCCGCATTGCTTCGGTGACCTTGTAACCGTTCTCGGCGGATTTCTGAATGGCAGCGTTATCCCCGATGCGCTGCGACCAGCCTGCCATCTCCGCCCGCTTGCGGTTCTCTCCCGCCACCCTCGTCGGGTCGAACACCACGTCTGCCAAACCGTCAAACTTGAACACCAAGGTGTTCCCCACAGGTACCTTTTTCACGATGAGCCTCCAATCCCGTTGCCCTCGGGCGGGTGGCGCGGCGACATTGCCTGCCATACACGTTCGACGCACGGGCACGACGCAAGTTCCCATCGTTACAATCCGTTACACATTGGACCTTGGCCATGGGCGCTGTTGCGTGCCAGCAACACCCATCGGACTCGAACCGCCGGCCTGTTGCACCGGCGCCACTGTGGCGAAAAAGCTACACACAAATTTGGGGGTGGGGGAAAACCTGCAGGCGCCGTGAAAAACCGTAATGCACCTAGAAATAATTGGGCTTGAATTGAATCACGCGCGAATTATGCCATCATAACGCGAGCGAGGAACGCCGCTAAGCGCCTCAGTCCCCGGGAACTTATCGGGGAGGTCCATCGTCCAATGGGGGTACGGGTGAGCCGCCCGAGGACGCTTAGGAAGGAGCGGAGATGGATGAGATTGAAGTGATTGGGCAGTGGATGCCGCCAGGGCAGCGGGAGGCCTTCGAGGCCTGGGCCCGAGGAGTGGAGGAGCGTCTGACTCCCCCCGCCGCCCCGCCTTCGACGGTTCAGCCGCCCACGCCCGCCGGCGCCCTCCGCCCGCTTGTACCCCTCGGAGGTTCGAAGTGAGCGCCCTTCCCTCGGCGGCTGAGGACTCCTTCGAGGAGATCCTGGTCGAGGCGCACCGGATCAAGTCTGGCCATGCCCCCACGATGGGGAATGTGGACAAGATGAACTACAGCCACGTTGACATGATCGACTTCCTCATCGCTAACCCCCGCGCGACGCAGAATCAGCTCGCCGCCCGCTACGGCTATTCGGTCGGGTGGGTCAGCAATGTGATGGCGAGCGACGCGTGGAAGGCCCTGATGGCTTCCCGCCGGGCCGAGCTGGTTGACCCCGTCCTCACCGCCACCCTCACCGAGCGCTTCGAAGGCATGACCCGGCTGAGTCTGGACCGCCTGCAGCAGAAGCTCGAGGCCCCCCAGGTCTCTGATCAGATCGTCCTCAAGGCCGTGGAACTCGGCGCGAAGGCGATGGGGATCGGGGGGAATGCACCGCCGCCGCCCCCTCCGCCCGGAGACCACCTCGCCGCGCTCGCCCAGCGCCTCATCGCCCTTCAATCCCAAGTCCGCCAAGGAGTACTGCCCCATGTCGAAGTCATCGAAAATGCCATCCCCGTCCATGCCGAAGGGAAATAGCGAGGGCGGCAAGTACGTGGACCGGAACCTGATGAAGGTCAATCCGCGGAAGGAGCAGTTCGCTCCCACCCTCGCCGAGCCGGTGAACCAGCACAAGAAAATGGCCGGGGCCTGCTAGCCGCCGGCGAATGCCGGTGTCAACTCACTGTCCCCTGATCACATCCAGGAATCTTCGATGAACACACAAGACGCGGTGAAGAAGGCCCTCGGGGCGATCGGTACGAGTAGCCGCAAGGCCACGGTGTACTTGTCGCCGAAGCTCGTGGTGTCGGTTTGCTGGCGGCACAAGACGCACACCTACGCACGGAGCAGCCGCCAGGAGTTCGTTGTGAAGATCGGGGCGCCGAACTACAAGGAAGTGCGCTTCATCGCGGCCTGCAAAGCCGCCGGCGAGCCCTTCCCTGTGAAGAAGGTCCAACTCCAACCCTGGCCGGTGAAGCGGAAATGAATACCTCAGCGTCCCTGTCCCCGGCTGTTCGGCTGTTTGGCTGTTTGGCTGTTCCAGCGAAACCGCGTTCCGCCGGCGGCCACCCCGTTCCTGCCAAGCAGGGCTGTTTTGCCCCGCCAGCAGCTGACTTCCCCGCGTTTGAAGACCAAGCCGCCCGAGAAGCTCCCCGCCTTGCGAGCATTGTCCGGCGCGCTCCGTACCGCGCGCCAGCAGGTGGGAAGTCCCCCGGCCGCCAGGCCCCCTTGCCGGCGAAGCCGCGGCAAGTCCGAGTTCGTGCTCCAGCGAAACGCAAATGATCGACGCCCCCTTTTCCGCCGCAGCTGCCTCTACTCGGGGCCTTTCCAGCTCGTGTCTGGGTCAAGGGGGCGTCACCTAATGGATCGCATTACTTTCAGGAGCGCTCATGTCGGCGAAACAAAAAGGCTCGTCTTCGACTTCATCTCTCTCCTTGCCCTCGGGGAAACGATCAGCTCAGCTAGCGCTGGTTCAGCTGTCTATTCCGGTGACAGCGATGCGAGCGTCACGCTCAGCGCCCCGGTCACCAGCGGTACCGAGGTTACTCTCCGCGCCGCGGGGGACACGGAAGGGGTGACGTACCTTATCACCGTGACGGTAGTGACCTCGCTCAGTCAGACCTTGATGCTCAGCGGGTTCTTTGCCATGGTGCCGGAGGGGCTGTGAGCGAAAACGCGCCGGTTAAGCTTACTGCTGACCTAGTCGAATCTTTTGCGGGGATGTTTATCTCTCCGCGGTTCGATGATGCGCGTCCAACTCCGCAGTTTCACCGGGAAGCTTGGGCTCTCTATACGTCGGAATACCCCGCCTGCATGGTCATAGCGCCGCGAGACCACGCCAAGTCTACGGGTCTCACGACTGTCTACATCCTCGCGGAGGCCTTGTTTCGTACCAGCGACTACATCATCCTCGTCGGCTCGACGGAAGAGAACGCGGTGGAGCAACTCGGCAACATTGTTGAGGAACTGATCGAGAATGAGGAACTGACCGCTGCTTTCAAGATCAAGAAGTTTCTCCGAACATCCGGCCCCGATGTGATCTGCGAAATGCAGGACGGTCATCGCTTTCGCATCCTGGCCAAGGGCGCCGAGCAACGCATCCGCGGCAAGCTGTGGAAAGGTAAGCGTCCCAACCTTCTGGTTTGCGACGACATGGAGGATGACGAGCAGGTGGAGAATCCTGACCGTCGGTCGAAGTTCCGTCGCTGGTTTTTCCGCGCCGCGAAGCAGGCGCTGTCCAAGTCTGGCAAGATTCGGGTTCACGGGACGATTCTGCACGAGGATTCGCTCCTCTCCCGCCTGCGGAAGAATAGGACCTGGCGTCACAAGTTCTACGCCGCCCATGAGTCTTTCGACGATTTCTCCAACATCCTCTGGCCCGAGCGCTGGAGTGAGGAGCAGCTCCGGCATCGTCGCCAGGAGTTCATCGAGGACCACGACGCCGCCGGATACTCCCAGGAATTCCTGAACAATCCGCTGGACAACTCTGACGCGTTCTTGCGCAAGGGTGACTTCATCGCTATGACGGAGGATGATTATGACTCCGACAAGATCATTGGCGCCGCCGCGGACTTCGCGGTGTCGAAAGCTGATAAGGCAAACCGGACCTCCTTCACCGTTGGAGGGAAGGATATCGCCAACCTACTCCACATTGTGGACCAGCGCGTGGGTCGCTGGGACCCGGTTGAGTGGATTGACGAGATGTTTTCCATTCAGCAACGGTGGAATCCGGAAGTTTTCTGGGTGGAAGATGGGGTTATTTGGAAAGCTGTCCGGTCGATGGTGTACCGGGAGATGCAGATCCGAGATGTCCGCATCAATATCGAGGCAGTGGCTTCAATCAAGGACAAAGCAACCCGTGGACGCTCTTATCAGCGCCGGATGCGCGCAGGTCAGTGTCGGTTTGACAAGCGTGCCGAGTGGTATCCGGGCTTTGAGCAGGAAAATCTCCGTTTCACTGGCATTGCACAGGCGACGTTGGACGATCAATTCGACTCCGCGGCCCTTTTGTCCCTCGGTTTCGACTCCTTCGCGCACGTGGAGGTAGAAGATTTGATGGACGAAGACGAGCTGGAGTTTGAGCGTGGCTTCCTCGCCTCGCGGAGAGTGGCTTCTCGGGACGGCAGGTCCGCTACAACAGGTTACTAAATGCTGGAACTTGACACAAAACTCTCCCTGACGCCAGCGACGATTGAGTCGTCGAACCTCTGTGGGTACTTTACCGACGATGAGCTTGCACGAATTGGCACGCACTGCTGGGAGGGATACGAACAGGACGAGCAGAGCCGTCAGCACTGGCTCAAGCGCAATGAGGCCGGGATGGACCTGGCCCTGCAGATCCAGAAAACCAAGACTTTCCCCTGGGCAGACTGCGCAAACGTCGCTTTCCCCCTCGTGACCATTGCCGCGATGCAGTTTCACGCTCGCGCCTACCCCGCGATAGTGAATGGGAACCGGATAGTGAAGTATGAGACCTTCGGCGCCGATCCGAAGGGGGAACTGAGTGCCCGCGGCGAGCGTGTTTCGACTCATATGTCGTGGCAGTTGCTGTATCAGGACGTACCGTGGGAGGAGCAGGAGGACAAGGCGATCCTGAACGTCTCGATTGTCGGGACGAACTTCAAGAAGACCTACTACTCCCCGAGCCTGGGTCACAACGTGTCGGAATTGGTCCTCGCGAAGGACCTGACTCTCAACTACTGGGCCAAATCGGTCGAGGCTTGCCCGCGGAAGACCCATCACATTCCCAAGTTCCGCAACGAAGTGCATGAAAATGTGATGCGCGGGATCTGGAGGGATTGCTTGGAAGAGGGTTGGTATACCTCCGCTCCGCAGGTCAACACGACGACGCAGAAACAAGAGCAGGACAACCGCCAGGGTATCGCTCCGCCGCGGCCCGACCACACGACGAGCTTTCCCTTCCTCGAGCAGCACGTCGATCTGGACCTGGACGGCGATGGCTACGCCGAGCCCTACATCATCACCTTTGAGAAGGGCTCGAAATACGTCGTAAGGATCGTGACGCGGTTCGACTCCGAATCTGCGATTGAACGCATCGCCCAGGGGCCGCGGAAAGGTCGCATCATTCGCATCAAGCCTGTGGAGTACTTCACCAAAAAGACCTTCATTCCGAGCCCTGATGGAGGGATCTATGATATTGGATTTGGCGTATTCTTGGGACCTCTCAACGAAGCCGTCAACTCCCTTGTCAATATGCTCCTCGACGCAGGAACCATGCAGACCACGGCTGGAGGTTTTCTCGCGCGTGGGGCTAAGATTCGGGGCGGAGTGCAAGGTTTTTCCCCCTTCGAGTGGAAGCGTGTCGATGCGACCGGAGATGATCTTCGGAAATCTATATTCCCTCTGCCAGTCAACGCGCCCAGTGATGTGCTGTTCCAGCTGCTGAGCCTGCTGATCAACTACGCGTCGCGAGTGGCGGGAACTACGGACATCACGGTCGGGGAGAACCCTGGGCAGAATACTCCGGCGCAGACGACCCAGACGATGGTGGAAATGGGGCAGAAGATCTATACCGCGATTTTCAAGCGGATCTGGCGTGCAAGCAAGGAAGAGTTCAGGAAGCTCTTCCGGCTGAACGGCCTTTACCTGCCGCTGGACCGTCCAGGCCCCGGGGGTGCGACGCGGATGGACTACCTAAGTGGCGATGACATGATCGCTCCTGTGGCTGACCCGAACGTGACAAGTGACTCGATGCGGGTCCAGCTCGCCGGGGCCGTGGCTACGCGCGCGCAGGCAGTGCCTGGCTACAACCGCGATGCGGCGGAGAGGAAATTGCTTCAGGCCCTCAAGGTGGAGAACATCCAGGAGGTCTTCCCGGGGACGGAAGGTCAGCCGCCGGCGAAGGACCCGAAGGTTGCGCTGCAGGAGGTCAAGGAACAGGGCTCCACCCAACGCCTGCAGATGGAACTCCAGGCCCGTGCGCAGGAGTTCATCACGGAGCTAATGGAAGAGCAGCGACTGAACAACGCGAAGATTATGCAGTTGCAAGCCGCCGCAGCCGAGTCCGCTGCCAACGCGCAATCGGAGCAACAATACGCCCAGGTAGCTGCCGTCAACGCGCAACTTACCTTGGCCAAGACCCGCAGCGACGAACTCACGAACCGCATCAATGCGGTGCTGAAGGCCGCGGAAATCCAGAGCAAGCACGCTATCGGGATGAAAGCGGCAGAAAAGAAAGGAGCAGCTGAATGAGCCAGCGCGCCCTTACCGAGGAAGAATTCAACGACTGGTTGCAGCATCCGGGCACCGTCGCCCTGCGTGCGATTCTGGCGGCGAAGCGGGAAGCCCTCCGGCAAACGTGGGAGGGCGGGAGCTTCACGGATTACACAAGAGACGGAACTATCTTGGTTAATGTAGGTAACCTGGGTACATGCAAGGGATACGCCTTTGCAGAAGAATTGACCTACGAGCAGTATGTATCGGAGATAACTGATGATTAACACAAGTGGCCTGGACCCGCGAGGGGTTGCAGTGCTGATTCAAACCTATGAGCCGGAACGGAAGGGGTCTCTCATCGAGATTCCCGACAACGTGAAGGGTCGGATGGACATGGTGGATTCTCGCGCGACGGTAATCGCCGTGGGTCCGCAAGCGTGGTACGACGAGCAGGGTCCCCGTGCGGTGCCTGGCGATAAGGTCCTCGTGACCAAGTTCGCCGGCTTCATGGCGAAGGGTCCGGCGGACGGGCAGATGTATCGGCTGGTGAACGACCGGGATATCTTTTGCGCCATCACTCACGAGGAGGCCGGCGATGCCTGACCAACTCGAATCAGCCGCCCCGCCGGAAGTTCAAGCCAAGGCTGAGGCCATGGGCTGGATTCCGCCGACTCGGTACAAGGGCGAGGCGGAACGCTTCGTCGACGCGGAGGAGTACCTCGCGCGCGGGGAGCAAGTCCTCCCAATCGTCCGCGCCCAGAACCGGCGCCTGCATGAGGAGGTGGAAGGCCTTCGCGCGGAGCAGGTAAAAACCAACGCGGCCCTTGCGGCGGCTACGACGGCGCTGGAGGAGATCAATGAGCGGCACTCCGTCGCGACGCAAAAGGCGGTGGAGCAAGCTCGTGAAGATTTGAAGGAACGCCTGCGCGTCGCTTCGGAGAACGGAGACCATGCCCAGATCGCGGAGATCACCGGGCTGATGGTGGACCTCAAGGCCGCGGCCGAGACGCCGGTGGAAAAGAAGGTCGTTACCCCAACTTCAGCGACGCCCCCTGCCATTCCGCAGGAGATGAAGGACTGGAATGCCGCCAACCCCTGGTTCGGGACGGACAAGCGCCGCACCGCCCTGGCTCTCGGCATCGCCCAGGAACTTCGCGACTCCGGTACCGAACTCAAGGGTGCGGCCTTCTTCGAGAAGGTGAAGGAGGAGGTCGAGGCCACCTTCGGCACGCCGCGAGGGGAAGCGCCCTCCAAGGTCGAAGGTGCTCGGGGGAATGGAGAGTCCGGCGGCGAGCGTAGTGGTGGATCGAAGTCCTTCGCTTCCCTCCCCGCCGATGCCAAAGCCGCTTGCGATGCTGACGCGAAACAGTTCGTCGGCCCTGGCAAGCGTTACAAAACGCAAGATGAGTGGCGCAAGCGCTACACCGAGTTGTATTTTCAAGGATGAATATCATGAGCGAACTGAAAACCCTCAATCCCGCCAACCGCAGCTCGGGGGCGGAGCGCAAGCGCATCCCGATGAGCGTGCCGGTGCAGAAGCTGAGCGTCCCGGACATCCCGGGATACCATCTCCACTGGTTCAACGGCACGCCTGAGCGGATCAATCGCGCCTTGGAAGGGGGCTACGAGTTCGTGGAAGAAACGGAGACGAAAGTCAACGATGCCGGCCTGGGTGGGACGAGTACCCGGACCGGCAATACAGACCTTGGGAGCCGGGTCAGCGTGGTGGGCGGCTCCGAGATAGGATGGGACGGTCAGCCGGTGCGGTTGGTCCTCATGAAAATCAAGCAAGAGTGGTACGAGGAAGATCAAAAACTGGTAGAGCAGCGGAATCAGCAGGTGATTGATACGCTGCTCGGGGGTCGGCAAGAGAGTGGTGGCGATTCAACCAATCGCTACGTCGACAGCAAGCGCACCCGAATCCCTGACTTTTTCAAACGTAAGGTGGGGTAGTCCCCACCGTCCTAACTTCGGAGATTTCAAATGGCAAATGAAAATCGTCCGTCTGGCTTCACTCCCCGGCAGTACCTCAACGGTGCGGCTTGGAACGGTCAGGCGCGACTCTACTCGATTGCGGCCAGCTACGGCACCGCACTCTACATCGGAGACCCGGTCATTTCGAGCGGGACTGCTGATGCCAAGGGCGTCCCGGGCGTGATCCTGGGTGCTGCGACCGGCGCCTTGCGCGGCGTGATCGTTGGCCTGGGGAAGACCCCCGGCGGCCTCTTCAACCCGTCCAACCTCGACATCACTTATAAGCCGGCTTCTGATCCCTCGGTCTGGTACGCCGCCGTGGCGGATGATCCGAATATCTTGTTCGAAATCCAGGAAGAGTCCAACGGGACCGCCCTGGCCGCGACGGAGATCGGGTTGAATACGATCCCTGTGATCGCGGCCGGCAATGGTTACACTTCTGGCTGGCAACTCCGCAGTGCAAGCGGCGCCACCCCGGCCACAACCGCTACCCTGCAGCTCCGGCTGATGGGCCTGCTCCAACGCCCTGGCAACGAGTTTGGCGCCTATGCCAAGCACCTGGTCCAGATCAACGTCCACGAACTCGCTCACGGCACCGGTGCCGCTGGCGTATAACCAAGGAGCACTACCATGGCTGGTGGCGTTATCAACACAGGCTCGCATCCGAAACTGCTCTGGCCCGGGGTCTTTACGACCTGGGGCCAGACCTACGACGAACACGTTGCGGAGTACACAGATCTGTACGACGTGCGTTCGTCCGACAAGGCCTATGAACAGGGTGTCCAGATCACTCCGTTCTCCAACGCGGTGGTCAAGCCGCAGGGCCAAGGCATCACCTACGACGGGGAATCGCAGGGCGTCGTGACGACCTACACCCATATCGCGTATGCCCTGGGCTACATCGTGACGTTCGAGGAGTTGCGGGACAACCTGTACAAGGAAGTCTCGACGCGCCGGGCGAAGGCCAACGCGTTCTCGATGCGGCAGACGACGGAGCTGGTTGCGACCATCCCCTACAACACGGCTTTCGTTACGACCAGTTTCACGACTGGTGATGGCGCCGCGCTGTGCTCGACTGCCCACGTGAATGCGACCGGGGGTACTTACAGCAATGCGCTGTCTCCCGCCGCTGATCTGAGTGAGTCGGCCCTTGAAGACCTGACCATCCAGATCATGGGCGCGCAGAATGACACCGGGCAGCTGATCAACCTGATGCCCCAGTCCCTGCACGTTGCGCGTCAGGAGTGGTACAACGCCAATCGGATTCTGGGCTCGGTGCTCCAGTCCGACACGGCGAACAACAACATCAATGTCCTGAAGGCGACCAACGCTTTCCCCAAGGGCATCAAGATGAACCACTACTTCACCTCCGCCGGCCCCTGGTTCATCCGGACCAACTGCCCGGAAGGGATGACGTTCTTCTGGCGCGATGAGCCGATGTTCGACCAGGACAATGACTTCGATACGAAGAACGCCAAGGCGGCGTCGTATATGCGGTTCAGCCTGGGCTGCACGGACCCCCGTGGCATCTATGGAAGCAATGGTCCGTAAGGGCTGAGGTGTGTTCTTCGCGTGGGTTATGGTGGCATAATCCGCGCGCTTTTGTTTAACTGTTGGAGGGTTAAATCATGTCGAAGAATGGTGTAGGTTTTACTGAGTCGATCGTCCACGCGAGGTCTGGGTCTTACCCTTACCGGGCCGGAATGGGCATGATCGGCAGTGCAGAATTTGTGGTCAAGATGGACGACTTTGTCGATCCTATCACGACGAATCTCCCGGCGAATTGGGATGCCGTGGTGATTGATGTAGGCGCTACGGTGGTAACGGACACGACGGCGGGGAGCCTTGGAGCTACCGGCGTCCTCCTGTTCGACTCCGACGGCGGCAGCGAAGGCGCGTGTTTTTACGGCGAGAAGTGCATTCAGCTCACAACGGGCAAGCAGTTTTTCATGGAAATGCGTTTCCAGACCGAGCTTGCCGCCGACTCAACTGTTCAATTTGGCCTCAGCGCCTTGACTGCGGTGGTTAATCCGGAAGACATCTGGACTACGGTCGCTACCGATGTGGTGGCTTTTGGCACTCTTACGGGCAGTGCCTTGGTCAAGATGCTGAGCGACAAGTCCAATTCTGGCTCGACTGCGGAGACCGGGACGAAGTCGTTGAGTAACGATACCTGGCATGTGCTGGGGATCTTTTTCGATGGTTACGTCCTGCGTGGATACGTGGACGGCGCCTTGGCACTGACCTGGTCTCAGGCTTCCACAACGATCCCGACCGGCGTGGCTCTGGCTCCGTTCGTCGGCTTTCTCAACGGCAGTGCCGCGACGACGGAAGGTCACTGCGACTACGTCCGCTACGTCATCGAACGTTAAGGAGAACCCAATGCGCCCACAGAGAACTTCTCTCAGCGCGGCGGGTTTCTCGCCGTGGCTGAATGTCAATCGCTACCCGAAGGGGAATTTCGGCGTGGCCCTGGGGGTGGAACTGACCTCTGGGGCGAGTCTTACGTACAGTGTCCAGCACACGATGGATGAGCTGTACACGCCTACCCGTGAGTGGTCGGCCGCCCGGACGACTACGACAGGGACCATTACCCGCGTGGGGCACGGACTGTCTGTGGGCGACTGGTGCCAGATGGACGCGGCGGCGCCGTTTAACCAGGCCTACGCCGTGGCGAGCGTCGTGGACGCGGACAACTTCACCGTGACGGTAGCAGATGCCGGCGTGGCCTCAGTGGCCAAGAGTACCTCGAACCTCTGGACCGCTCGGGTGAGTACGAACAGTGGATTGAGCGCCCTGACCGCTCCGGCAGAGGGTAACTACTCCTTCCCCCCGACCGCTTATCGACTGTACATTTCCAGTTACACCAGCGGCACCGCAACGCTGAACGGCATTCAGGTGAGCTGACATGAGCGGGCTTAGTTCGAATCCGGCCGAACTTACGGCCAGCGGCAACGGTTTGCAGACGGGGTCCGCGATCTTCGCTTTGTCGGAGGTTATGCCGTACGTCAATCTGACCGCTACGGGAACAGCATTCAGCGGTGCCTGCGAGTACGGCGGCTATGTTTGCACTGTGGCCGTTGGCAATATCACGATCTATGACAACACCAGTGCCGCCGGAACGGTAATCGTGCCAACGACTGCACTTGCTTTAGGGGCCTTTCCCGCGTTCGGAGCGGGAACGAACGGGAAGATGGCCTTGACAACAGGCTGCCATGTGGTGCTAAGCGGGGCAGGCACCGTTAACGTCCTGGTGGGATCGTGACAACTTATTACTTCGATTCTGTCGGTGGTTCTGACACGACTGGCGATGGGTCGATTGGAAATCCTTGGGCGCAGTTTGACAACAAGGTTGGCAGTACGGTTGCGGGAGATCGCTGCTTGTTCAAGCGAGGTACCGTGCAATCCATCGCGACTCAATTTCGAGCGCCGAAGGATGGGACAAGTGCTGCGATTCCGTTTTACCTGGGAGCCTACGGAGCAGGTGCACGCCCCGTTTTTCGCTACACGGGAACGGTGTGGGGATACATCCTTAACTTCGCTAACCGGCGTTGGGTTACGGTGGAGGATATTGACTTCGACGCGCAGGGTTTGTTGCAGAGTACGGTTTACGTCGCCGCACAAGGGATTGGAACTTGCCAAACAATCCGTTTTAGTCGTTGCGATTTCTACGGTTCCGGCAATACGCAAGGTGTGGCAGTTGCAAAGGAAGCCTCGGCTACAACGGCAACGATTTCTGACGTAATTTTTACAGACTGCAAAGCTTACAACAATGCCGGGCATGGGTTTTATGCTTGTGCTACCTCGGCGGTGAGGTACAAGCGTTGCGTTGCTTTTGCCAATGGCGCTACGGCCAGCGCGGGCGGGCACGGATTCTCTGCCCGCTGGAATAGAACGGACGTTACGACTGGCTGGACTCTGGTCAGTGGGACGATTTACAAGCGGACTTTGTCGGCCGCGGAAGCCGCTGGGTCTGTGGATTACATGCAGTCCACGCCTTACGCGAAGGTTACGAAGAATACTGGAACTCCAACGACCCCTTCTGCGGGACAGTTTGGCGTATCGGCCGGTGAGCTGTACGTCAACCTGAATGCGACTCCGGAAGGCGTTGCAGTTCGCTACGCATGGGGTCGCTGCACGGATGTGGGTTATATCGACTGCATTTCCTACGGTAATGTTGCTAACCTTAGCGCGCCTTATCTCGAGGGGCATGGTTTTGCTTTCGATGACTTTACTGAAAACTCGTTCGCAGATCGTTGCATTTCATTCGAGAATGACGGAGCTGGTTTTTCCATCAACCGTGGAGATGGGAATGCAGTTCGAAATTCTCTGATTTACGCCAATGGAAGTGCAGGCATTGCGTGTAATACTTCCAGCAGTGTTGTACTTCGTGGGCTTACCGTAGCGCGCAATAACGCAGGAAGTGCTTACGCCCCTGCGGGCACCGTGAGTGAGCTAAGTTTTTCCGCTTACGCTAACTCTGGAACGGTGCAGAATTGCTGCATTCTCGCCCGCGATTCGGGCAATACCTATGGCATTAACATTGATCCAGCGGCTACGGGATGGGTCGTATCTTACTGTAATATTACCGGATTTACGACGCCTGTTCGTACAGTAAGTCCTACAAATGCGGTTAGTGGCGTTCCGGTGCTGAGTCCTCGGTATGCCCCTGTGCCGGATAGTTTTTTACTTGCCGCCGGGACGCATCTAGGGTACGGTAGGGACGTGTACGGTCGGCAGCGTCCGCGACCTCCGGCTGTGGGTGCTTGTGACGTTGCAACCTTGAGGACTCCTCTATGACCGCTCCGAACAACAATACGCCGATCAGCATCATCCAGGACGCTTACTTCGACGCGGGCCTCATCGGCGTGGGGCAGACAGTCAACAGCGAGCAGATCGTCCTGGGGATGCGGAAGCTTACGGACATCATTAACCTCTGGCAGACGCAGGGATTGAAGCTCTGGTTGAACGTGGATACGCCCATCGCGCTGGTTTCAGGGACAAGTACCTACACCCTCGGCCCGGCGGGGAGTGTCGTAATGACGAAGCCATTGCGGGTAGTGGAGGCATACTATTCCGACGCGAACGGCATCCATCGGCCGCTGCAGCCACTCGCCTGGGCCGATTACGTTCGCTTGAGCATTCTCACGCAGACTGGGCAGATTAACAGTTATTTCGTCAACAAGCAAGCGACACTGTTGAGCGTATTCTTCTGGCTCACTCCCGACGCCACCGCGGCGTTGGGCACGGCCCACCTCGTCCTGCAGACTCAAGTCACCAATTTCATCTCGGTGGCGGAGACGATGAATTTTCCAGTCGAGTGGCGGATTGCCCTGCGATGGGGCCTCGCGGACGAGCTGGCGACCGGACAGCCCCAGGCCATTATGGACCGGTGCCAGCAGCGTGCCCAAGCTTACCGCGCGATGCTCGAGGACTGGGATGTCGAGGACGCGCCGACACGGTTTGCCGCGAACTCCCAGGGCCAGGGATATAACCAAAGCAGGTTCATCTAATGCCACAAGCTGAATCAGTCGCAATCCCCAAGCGATTTCCGCTCGTCGTAGAGCCGGAGAACCGTGACGCAGACACGGCGAAGGATGCGAAGCTCATCAACGCTTATGTGGAGACAGATTCCTCTTCGCAAGAGTCGTATATCTACAAGCGTCCAGGGTTGTTGCAGACCGGCGCGACGAAGACCGGTGACGGCCTTGGCGTGTATAACTGGTTGGGAGATACGTATGCAATCTTTGGTGCGACGATGTACAAGAATGGTGTGGCCCTTTCCGGCGTCCTCAACACCGCGGGAGGAATGTATCGTTTCTCCCAATCCCGAGGGGAAACACCCCGCCTCCAGTTCGGAAACGGAGCCGCTTCGTACAACTACGACGACGCCGCCGGAATCGTGGCAATCACCACTAGCGCCACAGTGTCCGCTGTGGACTTCGTTGATGGGGTGGAGTACACCATTCTGACAGTGGGTACGACGGACTTTACTTTGATCGGCGCGGCGAGCAATACGGTAGGAGTCGTATTCACTGCGGTGAATCTCGCTCTGACCTACGCCGCCGGCCTTGTCGCGGGCCTGACCTACACTATTGTCAACCCAGGCACGACGAACTGGATTGCCGTCGGCGCTACGTTGAACGTCCCGGGCGAGGTATTTGTCGCGACAGGTGCTGGAGCCGGTACGGGCTCCGCGAGCGTCACTAGCAACGGCACCGGGACCGCGACGACGACAAGCAATTTTCCCGCGACCGTCGTGAAGGGTTGGGCATACCTGGACGGTACCACCTACGTCATGGATTCCAACGCAAGCATTCGTGGCTGCGCCGTTTTGAACGATCCAACCGATTGGAGCGATGTTCTCAACCGCATCACTGCACAGATTGAAGCCGACGGCGGCGTGTTCTTGACGCATCAGTTAGTCTATGTCGTGGCCCTGGGGCAGTGGTCGACGGAGATTTTCTACGATGCCCTCAACGCGACGGCTTCGCCTCTCGGTCCGGTCCAGGGCGCGAAGATAAACTACGGCTGTGCGAACGGGGACTCCGTGCAGGAGATTGATGGGTCACTATTCTGGATCGCGACGAACCGTTCGGCGGCGGCTCAGATCATCATGGTTGATCAGCTCAAGTCACAGATCGTCTCGACGAAGTCGGTAGAGCGGTTGCTCAGCGCGGTTGATCTGACCTCGGTGCGGTCCTTCGGGCTGAAGTACGCCGGCCATCGGTTCTACGGTTTGACCTTCCTCGCGGACAATCTCACCCTTGTCTATGATATGACGGAGAAGCGTTGGGCGCAGTGGGTGGATGAGGACGGAAATTACTGGCCGATTGTCGCCTCGACGTACTTGGCTTCGACGGGCAGTATTCTCCAGCACGAGACGAACGGGAAGTTGTATTACTTCGATTCGGCGTATACCTCCGACGATGGCGCTTACATCACTGTGGACATCTACACGCCGAATTTCGAGGGAGGGACTCGCCGCCGGAAGACCCTCAATGTGATTGAGTTCCTCGGGGACCAGACGCCGGGAAGTGTCCTTCAGGTCCGTTACAACGACAAGGACTACAAATCGACGGAGTGGAGTAACTTCCGCGAGGTGGACCTCAACGTGGAGAAGCCGACGTTGGAGAACAACGGTACCTTCGTCCGCCGGGCCTATCACATTCGGCATCGCTGTAACACTCGCCTCCGTATCAAAGCGGTGGAGATGCAACTCGACGTGGGAACGCTATGAGTGCTTTCCAGCCGCCGCCAACCTATGCCTTGCCTGTTCTGGTGGACGAGAAAACTGGCCGTGCGCAGTTCAACCCGATCTGGCTCAAGTGGTTCGTGGATCTGGGCGGGGCCCTCACAGCCCTCGGTGCAGGGAGTGGCAACGCTGACCACAACATGCTGGCGAATTTGCAGGGCGGCTCTGCGAACGAATACTTCCACCTTACCGCCGCCGACTATTCCCTCCTCACCGGGCGGGAGGCCTACCCTGTCGGGGCAATCTTTATCTCAACCGATTCCGCGAACCCTGTCACTAGCCTTGGTTACGGTACGTGGATCGCCTTCGGTACCGGCCAAATTATGGTCGGCGCTTAACTAGGAGTACCTATGGCAACTGGAACATTCAAGTGGTTCGCGCAGGCCTTGCACGACTTGGGCAACAAGATTCATGATATGGACATCGACGATATCCGCTTTGGGCTGGTGACGACTGCAACAGTCCCCGCGGTTAATACGGCGGCCCCCCACTGGGGAGGTACCGGCACGACGAACTTCGCCTCGACGCAGATCGCTACTGCGACGAGTTACACCGGGCCGATTGCGCTGGCGTCGGAGACCTGGACGCTTGGCGCGACTGGGGCAGTGTTCGATGCTGCCGATCCGAGCGTGATCGCGCAGGACGCTGGCGGCGCGACGAACGTCGGGTATGCAATCTTCTACAACAACACCGACGCGAACAAGCGGGCACTTGGTTACCTCGAGATTAGCAGCGCGGGAACCTGTTCCCTCGTCGCTGGGTCCCTTATCATCAACTTCAACGCAAGCGGCGTGCTGGCGTTGGCACAAGCTTAAGGAGTTTCCATGACCCCCTCACAACTCAGCGCGTTGCACACCGCCATTTTCGCCTCGGTTGATCCAGCCGTAGTAGCTGCGCGTGTCGCAATGGATGACCTGGAAATTGCGCGCTTGTACAACCTGCCTTCCACCTTTTACGCCTGGCGGACGGATGTTACGCGGGCGGAGATTTACCACAGTACCTCCGACGACGGAACGACTTGGAACTGGACTACGTACAAAGGGCAGAGTGTTACCGAGCAGAATGCCTGGGTGCAGATCTTTATGGGCGATGTGGCTAACTTTAGCCTGGACAATCTCCGGGCCGGCGTTGACTCCATTTTCAGCGGAGCGGGTGCACCTGCTACCCAACGAGCGCACATTGCGGCGATTGCAAAACGCTTGGCTACCACGGCGGAGCGCGTGTTCGCAACAGGCACTGGAAGCAAAGCAGTGCCGGGCAAGCTCGGCTGGCAGGGCGAGTTGACCCCCCAGGACGCAAGTGATGCGTTGCGTGCAGCATGACGACTGAAAATATTGCCTATGGCACTTGGACTTCACTGACGGTTACTAGCCTGCAGTCGTTGGCAAACGACGCAACAGACCCGTTTGCCGGCTGGCAGTCCGCGAGGATTGATAATCAAACGTCTGTAAAGGCGGTTGATTTCGAGGTGCAGGTACTGTGTTCGACCGCCGCAACGGCTCCTTCGGGAGATTCGCTGCTGTACGTTTATCTCGTGCCATGGGTGTATGATGGCAGTACCTGGACGCCGGCGGCTAACTTCGGCACGACTACGCGACCGACGGGATCGGAAGGAACGGCTAGTATGAGCGACCCGAACTCGATGAAGCCGGCGTTGGCGGTTCCGTACAAGATTACCAGCCAGCCCCTCGACGGTTGGTTTAGTGTGGCAGCGCTGTGCGGCGGCATTGTGCCAGATGGGTGGAGTCTGGCTATCCGTAACGCAACTGGCGCGGCTCTTGGGACTGGTTGCGTTGTAGCCTACCGCGCTATTACCTTCACTAACGCTTAAGTTAAATGGGCCGTTTCCGCGCGCCGCCGACTGCTCAACCGCAGTACCTTAGTCTCCCAGACGCCAAGTCCGGGGGATCGGTTGCCTTCGCGGTAGCGGCGCCGAACTGGTTTGAGCTGCTTTCGCACAAGCGGTTACAGGCGTTTAATGCGAGTCATTTAAGTAAGCTTGCGCCAGGCCCAGGTGGTGCAGGTTTTCAAAATGGTGGTGGATCTCCGAACGCGTCGGGGCTGAAGTTAACCCTACCAGCTGCTGCTTGTGGTGCACTTCCAAACAACAGTTTGTTGTGGTACGGCGCCATCAGACAAAGTGATGCTACGTATTTTACGATCTGGTCACGGATGCAGACGTCCACCTGGGCGTCAAATAACATTGGGCAGTTTCGCGTCGATGTCAATGCGTCAGGGACTGTTACATTCGCTTTTCATTCGAGTGCTGCACTTGATACGGTCACGACAACGGCGGCTGTGCAATTTAATCGTCCGACTGTTATTGCGATTACAGTACTAGCTACGACGGTCGTTATCAGTATTAACGGGGTTTCCGAAGAACTTACTCCGGCAAACGCTCCCGGTACTGCAATGGGGTCTAATGCAACAGATGTTGTAATTGGCAATGCAGGGTATAACTATCTTGGGCAACGGTACGCTGTAGCTCAACTAGTAGCCGCCACGCGCACGCGGTATAGCCATGCAGCGTTCTACGCCAATCCCTGGGCACTGCTGGCAACCCTGCCGCGAAGGAAGGCTTTAGCACCGGCTGCCGGCGGCGGAACTACGATCTCCGCATTGCTCGGAACCGCGGATGCTTCTGGGTTTACGGCAAGCGTTAACGCGAGTAAGATCGTAGCTGCCGGACTTGGGACTGCCTCCGCAAGTGGTTTCCTTGCAAGCATCAACGCCAGCACAAACATCACCGCGACGCTTGGGACTGCCACTGCCAGCGGATTCGACGCGACGGTTACGTTTAGCTCCTCCGGGACTACGATCAATGCTACGATGGGCACGGCGGCCGCGAGCGGATTTGACGCTTCATTCAACTTCAACACGACAGTCAGCGCTACCCTTGGCACAGCTCAGGCGGTTGGCTTCGACGCCAGCGTGGTCAATGGTTCTCCTTATGTGACAGTTTACTTCTGGAAGAGGACAGCATGAAACTCGTGGAATACAACGCGGAGCAGAATCCGGAATACGCAGACCAGGTGATTGACGCGCTCCTCGCGGAAAGTCCGGAACTCGCCGGTGTGCAGGTGGAACGGGCGATGGTCAAGCTGGTGCTGGAACGCAGCCCTCAGGTGAAATGTTTGATCCACGTGGAAGAAGGCGCGTTGCTCGCTGTAGCGATCTTGCAAGTCGGCCCAGTCTGGTACGCGCCGAAGCGGCGATGTGCCAGGGACCTCCTGATCTGGGTGGCACCGGGCCGTCGAGGTGGGAGTCTCGGGATGCGCCTTATCACCTGGATTGAAGAGTGGGCCGCCGACCACGCCGTGGATGACCTTTATCTCTCCCAGTCCACCGGGATTAACGTGGAGCGGACGGCTAGGTTTTACGAGCGCCGGGGGTACTCACTCGCCGGTTTCATCTCTCACAAAAGGATTGATCATGTGCACAGGATTTGAATTGGTGCTGCCGGAAATCTTTGGCGCAGCTGGGGCGGCGGAAGCGGGAGCGGCAGCGCTCGGAGCGGCAGAATTTGGCGCGGGGGCGGCAGCGCTAGGCGGCGCGGAACTGGGATTGGGCGCGCTTGGCTACGGGGGATTCGCCGGCGCGGAGGCCCTGGGAGCAGGCCTTGGCCTTGGGGAGGCCGCCGGTGCAACCTTTGCGGGCGGGATGGGCGGTTTCGCTGGGGCTGGCTGGGGCGCCGCGGAAGGTCTCGGGCTCGCAGGAGCTTACGGGGACCTCGGAGCGGGGCCCATGGCAGACGGCGGCTGGGGCATGTCGCAAGGTCTTACCGCAGGAGAAGGAAGCTTGGGCGGTGCAGGTCTTGACTGGGGGGCCGGCGATTTCGCGGCGAGTCTTGCGGGTTTCGGCGCCGGAGCGGGTTCGGGCGGCTTTGGGCTTAAGGACGCTTGGGGAGCATTTAAGGAATACGGGCAGCCTGCGATGTCAGTTTACTCTGGCATTACGGGCATGCAGCGCGCGGAGGAGATGCGGCGGATGGCTAAGCTCGCGGCGTTGAAGGGCGATCCTTGGGGAACCTCCGGCGGACGAGGGATGGCTGATGCCCAGTTGCAGCAGTTGATGCGCGACCCCTCGCAGGTAGCTGCTAGTGACCCTGCGTATAAGTTGCGGATTCAAGGCGCCCAGCGCGCGACTGCGCAATCGGGACAGGACTCCGGCGCAATGGCAGTGGCAGGGGCGAATGCTTCAACGGACTGGTTCAACGCGAGGTTGGCGCAGCTCGGCGGCTTGGCCGGAGCAGGCACGACGCCGGGGCAGGGAGCGGGCACTGGCATCCAGGGACTATCCGCCGCCGCCGACCTTCAATCGAGTGCTCTCGGCTCCCTCGGCTACGCGGCGAATGGGGCGGTTGGCAAAGGTGGGCTGACGCCGCAGCAGCAACAACAACTTATGGCACTGGCATTGAGCCGCGGAGGTTAACATGCCACAACTTTTCGGAGCCCCGCTGGGGCTCATGGCCGCGGAGGATCAAGCAAATAAGACCGCCCTCTCGCAGGTACAGGCGCAGAAACTCCTGAGCGAGATGGAGCAGGAGCCAACGAATACGGCACTGAAGCAAGCGCAGGCTCGGCACCTGAATGCGGACTCGGGGAGGATGGAGGGGGCGCAAGCGGACCTGGAGGCGTTGGCTAACTGGGAGGCCGCCGCTCGGCGTGCGAACGCTGTGGTACCTGCTACCAAAGGCCGTGAAGCAACCGTCGATGACGTGGAACTGTTCAAGACCGGATCGAACGCGGACCCGTTGCAGAAACTCTACGACACAATGGTCGGCGGAGGAGCACCCTCGCGGCTGACCGCGCCGTTGGCGGAGAAGATTGCGAAAATTACGCAAGCCGAGGCAACGGGAGCTTACCGCAACGGGCAGGCGACGGTCCAACAGCTTGAGGCCCGGAAGCGCATCAGCGCCGAGATCGGTTCCTACGCTGCCGCCGCGATGGCTTCGCCGGAAGGTTACGCCCAGATGCGTATGTACGTGACGGAGGCCGGAGGGAACTTGCCGCCGAACGTGAAGAAGATTCTGGACAATCTCCCGATGGACTGGCAGGCAGGACGCCGAGCCCTTGAGCCGATCCGGCGGCAGGCCCTGTCCGTGAAGGACGCGGCGGACATCGCATTGAAGGAAGAGGCGGCGAGGCAGAAGAAGCTGTTAGACGCCTCGACCATCGCGCGGAATCAAGCGTCAGCGGGGGCCGCGAGCGTGCGGGCGGGGCTGGTGAGGGAACAGACAGCCTTGCTGCATAAGCTCGGGGGGAAGGACACGCCGGAAGGCGTGGCGCAAAAAGAAGCTTCTACCGCGCTAATCTACGAAAAGCAGCTAACCGAACGGATCAAGAATCATCCGAAGATGCCAGCTAATCCTTCTAATGTACGCGCAGGACAATCCTACACATTACTGGATAGCAGCGTGGGAACTCCAGTTTTCGACACCAATGGAAAGCTCATGGGCTTTAACGAGATTCTTCCGGCACTGCCCAAGCGCACAGCGCCCCGGAGTGCGGAGCAGATTCGCAAGGCCCTGTCAATGACAGGCGTGGATGTGCCTGAAAATGACGAGGAGGACTGACCATGGCGAGATTTATTCCGCTGGAAGAAGCCCTTCGCGGGTCGGCGCCGCCGGCAGAGGAAGGTAAGCCTTCTACCCCCGGACGCTTTATTCCCTTGGCGGAAGCCACCGGGATGCAGCCGACCACAGGTGCCGCCGCCCTTGTTGAAAACGTCCGGGGCTTTCTGACAACTCCTCAGTCGTACAAGGACATGGCAGGTTACGCCGTTGGGGCCGGCGCGCAACTGTCCGACCTGTTCACTGGCCTTGGGAAAAGTCTTCTAGGCAGCACGGCTTACTTGCTCGAACGGGCGGACTCCCGTGGTATGGGGGCTACGCCGCAGCATTCCGCCGCCAAGGCTCAAGCAGCGAAGGATATGTTTCCGGAAGAACTCGCTGCCCCGTGGGGAAAAGTTGCAAAGGCAATGGGGCCGGAGGCGGTCAATGCTTACGAAAACAACGGCATCGGCTGGGTGATGGGGAAGATTGGCGAGCTGATCGAGCATGGGGGGAAGGCCGCGGAGAAGAAGTGGGGCGTACCGGCTAGCGATGTGGCTAACGCGGCGGATCTCTTCATGGGCGTGCTGGGCGCGAAGGCACTGAAGCCGCAGGCGCAGGCGATGCTGAAGACGCGCCTGGGGCAGATGAAGAGCGATATGAAACCTGCACAGCAGCGACCACTGACGCAGGAGGAATTGCTGAAAGCGGACGAGGGGACGGCGGCTTTCCGCCCGAAGGGGCAGCCGACGGCTAAGGCTACGGACTTCGAGGCAACGCAGGAGATTCGGCCGATGGAAGCGGTGGGGGAAAAATCAGCGGCTGCTCTACCGGAAGGGGAACTTGGTCCGCTAGAGTCCGCGCCGAATGCGGTGTCAGCTCTGCCGAATGAGATTAATCCCTATAAGGTCGCCGGTGTTGCCGCCGGAGGAACCGCGGCTGCGTGGGCCTTGCAGGAAGAACTGGACGATGAACAACTGATGGCGATGGGAGTCATCGGCGCGGTTGGCGTTGGGCGCCTGCCTGGCGTTCCCGAACCTCGCCTCATTGACATGCTGAAGCAGGGCGGCGCAGCACGGGAAGCGGCGGCGACGCAAATCTACGCAACGCATGTACCAAAGCTCGCTCGCGGCTTGCGGAAGTACGAGAAGCAGGGCGTGGAAGTTGAGGACATCGTGCAGCGGACGCTGGAAAAGGGCCTTCGTGCGCTGGAGAAGGGACAGTTCTCCGGCGACGCCGCGATTGGGACTTATCTTTATCGCATCGCTGAGAATGAAGTGATGTCCGGGATGCGCTACGAGAAGGTCCGGCCGAAGACCGAGTCGATGGACTTGACTGAAACACCCGGCGCAGGGAAGGGAGATGAATCCCGGCCTTCGCCGCATGAGAATATTGCTGACGAATCCATTACGGGGATGTCTCCTGAGAAGGTCGCGCTGAACAACGCCCTGGGGGTGAAGATGTCGGCGGCGCTGGACAAGTTACCGGAGAACTTCCGGCGGCCGTTTGAGCTGCGGGAACTGGAAGGGATGGAGTACGCGGACATTGCGAAAGAACTGGGGCAACCGATCGGGACGGTGCGGAGCCAGATCAACCGGGCAAAGGAGTACCTGCAGCAATCCCTGCGGGAATACCGCCCGGAGCCGGGGAAGGTGGCGCTGGTCGGCGGCGCGGCGTTGGCGGCTACGCAGATGGATAATGAAGAGCTGGCGGCATTGGGAGCTGCGGGCGCGGCGGTGGGGGCTGTGAAAGCTAAAGGTGGTAGTTGGACACCTTTTGCCAGAAACGCACTTGGCAATAGACTTAAAGCTGCACTAGGCGGGCGGATCGTAGAAGGTTTAACACCCCCTGATATTGCCGCTAAAGTAAAACCCGCTAACGATTGGGCTGATCGTGCAATTGATAACTACTTAAATCGACACATGGGGGCAGAAAGTGACCCACTCAAAGATTTAAGGCTACCTTCAGGCGCGCGATGGGAGGATCTTACTGATGCAGTAATTGAAGCTCGCGGCAACAATGAATGGCACATAGGAAAAGGCGAAGGTTATCCTGCAATAGCAGCTATACAAGGACAGGCCGAACTAAAAAGCTACCTTCAACACGTCGGTGATTACCTCAAGCAAAACGTCCCGGAAGCCAAGCTCCCCCAATACGATCTCGTCCGGGCGGTGAAGGAAACCAAAGCCTGGGACGAGCGCATGGCGAAGGAGGCGGCGAAGGCCGAAGCCCGCGAGGCGAACGTCGCACTCAAGCGGATGGAGTCCATGCAAGTTGTCCAGGACTTCCCGGGGACTGGGATGAAGCTGGTGAAGCTGGACAAGCCGGGGGACTTCGCGCATGAATCGACGATGATGGGGCATAGCGTGAGGGGGTATGAGCCGTTTCAAGGCGAGTTCATGCAGCACCCCTCGAGCTGGTTTCAGAACGAACAGTACGGGCCTGTTGGAAAAAGGATCGGGCGTAATGCGACAGATGCTGAGATCGCCGCGACCCCCGAATATCAAGCGTATTTGAAGAATTCCGGCAGGCATCCGGACTGGGTTCCCGAGTCCGAGAAAGGGATGGACAACGCTAGTTTCAACTCCGGCAATCCCAACTACGGCCTCGGCGGCTGGGACGCGATCAAGCGCGGGGATGCGGAGATTCTGTCACTGCGAGACGCGAAGGGTGGGAGTCATGTGACGATTGAAATTGAAAGCGCTAAGCCTGCATTACCTGGCTACGTTAAGTGGACAGAGCTGCCTGAAGCCTTGCGCGCTGACATGACAGCTCGCGGGCTTAAACCAAATCCAATTGATGAAAAGGGCTTTAGGTACGATCCTGTTACGGGGCGAGCGTCTCTTGACTACAGCCCTGAAATTCGCCAAATCCGTGGCAAGGGCAACGCCCCCGTTCCTGAGCGCTATCAACAGCAGATCGCGGACTTCCTGAACTCGCGAGAGTGGGAGAGAGTTGGAGATCTGGATAATGCAGGGATAATCGACTTACGCAAAGAAGGTGCTGTTTTTGATGCACCTTTTTTGCAGGCTGCGCAAAAACTTTTTCCAAACCGTCGTTACTTAACTGAAACTGATGTACGACAGGTTGATCGGGCAGCTCCAGATCCTTTCGAAAGCCAACGCGGCAGTGCCTCCCCCGAAGCTATGTTCACCACGATGGCGGCGGCAGCAGGTGCAACCCTCGGCGCAGTCGTGTCGGAGGACAATCCGCTTTCGGGTGCAATCTACGGTGCCCTTGCCGGCGGCCTCGGGGCAGGGTTCCTCGGCAACGCGAAGGGCCGCGCCATCCTCAAGCAATCCGCGAAGTCCCCCGACGCCTTTCTCGGGCTGACCTCCACGCGCCTGGGGAAGATTGCGCCGGAACTCAAAGCCAGGTATCGCGAGCACGCGCAACGGGTTCTTATCGGCCTGGACACGGTTAATGATCAGATCCATCCGTTCCTGGAGGCTCTGGACAAACTACCCAAGCCAACCCACGATCTCGTCGCGAGGGGGCTGATGAACAAGGATTTTTCTGCGGTGCGGGCGATCCCGGAGCTGGCGGCTACGTTTCCGAAGGTCGAGAAGACCCTGAAGATGTTTGAAAGTCAGCTGCGGTCTCTGGGTCGGTTCGGTGAAGGGATCGGGGAATACTTCCCGCGGATTGTGAAGGACTACGTAGGGCTGAAGAATGCCCTCGGACGGCTAGACCCCTCGCTGGCGACCGGGCTTGAAAAGGTCCTGGTCGATGCGTCGGCGAAGATGATGCGCGAGAAGGGCCGGGCGCTGACGGAGGTGGAACAGAGTATCATTACGAACCGCTTTCTCTACGCTACGCCGCCGACCTCAGGCCTCCCCGGCTATGCCAAGACCCGGCGGCTGAAGCAGGTTACGGAGGAGCTGCAACCGTTCTACGAACCCCCGACGGAATCGCTCCTTCGCTACGTCTCCGGCGCCGTGAATGACATTGAGACTGCGCGATTCTTCGGACGCGATCTGAAGGTCAACGCACAGGGAAAGCAGAAGTTCACCAACGTGGATGAGTCGATTGGGGCACTGACATCCCGCCTGCTCGAGTCCGGGCGGATTGACGCGGGCCAGGCTATGGAGATCAAGAACATCCTCGACGCCCGCTTCAACGGAGGTGAGCGCGGAATGAATCGGGGACTGGCCTTCGTGCGTGACGCGACGAATACTGCACTCCTTGGCAACGTCGCTTCGGCGGCCACGCAGATCGGCGATTCGCTGATGACGGTGTATCACTTCGGGATGGTGCCGACCTTGCAAGGGGTAGTGCAACAGGTCCTCGGAAAGAGTGTTGTTACGCCGAAGCATCTTGGGCTGGTCAATCACGTTGCGGAGGAACTGTCGAGCAAGAGCCCGGCGGCGAATCTGTTGCAGAAGTCTCTCAAATACTCCGGCTTCATGGCGATTGATCGGTTTGCGAAAGGACTCGGCATCAACGCGGCCTTGGCGAAGGCAGAGGGCATGGCGCGGACAGCGAAGGGGCAGGTGGCACTGACCGAACGGTACGGCTATGCGTTTGAAGGCGCGGAAATGGGGAAACTCATCGACGACCTCAAGGCACGGCGGCTGACCGCCCGGACGGAGCGCCTGGCGTTCGAGGCCCTTTCCGACGCACAGCCAGTATCGAAGGCGGAAATGCCGGAGATGTATCTGAAGCATCCGAACGGGCGGATCTTATACCAGCTGAAGACCTACATGCTGAAGCAAGGGGACATTGTTCGCCGCGATGCCTATGACAACATTGCCAGTGGCGATCCGAGGAAGATCGCACGAGGCGTCAAGAATCTCGCGGCCCTCGCCTCCGTCTACGCCCTGGCCAACGTCCCTGGCGACGTAGTGAAGGACTGGCTTAGCGGACGCGAGGTCGATCCGTTCTCCACTCCCAAGCTTGTTGAGAATGTGTTGCAGACCTTCGGCCTCAACCGCTATGCAACGGATCGACTGATGCAGGGGAAGGTCGTGGAGACTGTCCGCGAGATGGTTACACCGCCGGTGAAGGTTCTGGAAGACATTGGCGCCGGGCGGGGGAAGGCGATCTCTTACATCCCCCTTATCGGGCGGCCCCTGTACGACAGGAAGTTCGACGGCAACGTCAAGCGGGAAATCGCAGAAAAGCGTCTGGCTAACAAAGGCCTGCCCAAGGGAACGGGCGAACCGCTGTCGGAAGACGCAAAAGAGTACCTTAACAGGTTGAAGGAAGAGCGGAAGGCGAAACAATAACCGCGCGCATTATGCGGGCATAATCGGGGCCAATTATGGGACGTGCAGATTTCTACGAGGAAGGTGGCTGGAACGCAGTTTGCTATGAATGCGGGCGGAAGCGAAAGGCGAGTCAGCTCCGCAAGCACTGGCAGGGGTATTTCGTGTGCCCGGAACACTGGGAGCCGCGGCAACCACAGGACTTTGTCAGGGCGCAAGCGGACATTCAGACCCCCCTTTGGGCGCAGCCGATGCCGGCGGATACTTTCCTTCCGAAATGCGACTTCTGGAGTTCTTCCGCGATGGCAGACTACGGGGCCGCTGGCTGCATGACCGTAGGCTCCCCCATCGGTATTCCTTTCCTCATCGACCAGTTTGACCCAACGTGTATCGCCGGCCTAGCAATTGCGGGCCGTTCAATTTCAGGAGTTTATTGATGCCTACCACGAATTTTGCAGATGGAATTACGCCAATTCTCGCAAGTTGGCTGAATGACGTTGACGCTGCGGTGTTTGAGAAACTGCCGAATGTTACGACCATTTCGGCGGCAGCTGCAAGTGTTCTCGAAGAAACAACCGTAGCCGCCATGCTCGCGGCGTTGGGAGGAGCGGAGAGTGGCGATAACACGAACATTACTTCCTTGCGAGAACTTGTCAACGAAGCGCTGATCCCAACGGAAAATACTACGGATGGTAGTGTAGGACTTGGGATACTTAATAGCGAAGTTACGCGTACTGGCGGCTTCGGGCAGTATGGTAATTGGTTGTCACAGTACTTGGTGACGGCGGCTACGCCGGCGGGACAGTTCGACGTTGGTATTACCTCGTGGATAAGTCATACCAATCTGACCGGTGGAGCAATGTTTGGCGGCTGGGATGCATCCAATACTCCTTCGGCAGGTCTAGGGCAGACTTACAGCAGTGGTAGTGTTATTGGTCGCGAGATCAATGCGGGGAACCGATACTCTGATTTCGGTCTGCAGGCTGACGTTGGCGGAACGCGCTATACAGTCGGGTTGCAAGTCGTGCCTGATGTGGGGCCTGCACGCGATGGCCTGGACACCAAGTCCGTCACAATCAGTGTCGCAACACCTGCTGTTGTTACGCTTGCCTCACACGGCGCAACAGCAGGGATGGGCATCAAGTTCCAAGGCGCGGGTACCATTCCAAGCGGACTGTCCAAGGATACTGTTTATTACGTCTCCGCAACGGGGCTAGGCGCGAACAGCTTTCAAATCTCCGCTGCCCCCGGCGGTGCGAGTCTGGATACAACGGGAAGTTTTGCGGCGCCAATCACAGCGATTCTGTCATGGCCCGGGTCCTTCGGCACGGTGCAGGGGCAGTCTGTCTGGGGCCACCGCTGGTGGGTTGGGTATTTGAATCGCTATGACACGATTATGCCTGCGGGATACTTGAATCGTGACTACGGCGGGAGTCTGGCCAATCAAGCTCCCCTTGCACACACGAAGTTCGCCGGATACTGGACCAATGGCATTGACTTTTCCGATGCAAGTTTTGCCAACGCCTGCCTGAAATTCAGCGCAGGACAGGTCTCGGGGACCGCCACAGCGGGCGGCGGCATAGCGGTTCCTGCTACGGTAGCAGGTTTCTTAATCGTGGACGTAGCGGGGACTCTCCGCCGCGTTCCTTACTTCGCAATCTGATCATGCAATACGAAATTTCTGAACACGATCTTCAGGTCATTCAAGCCGGCTTGGGGGAATTGCCGCTCAAGCTTAGCGGACCCGTACTGAGCCGTTTGATGCAGCAGCGAGAAGCACAGTTGCCACAAGCCGCTCCGACGGACCACACGGATAAAAAGTTTTAAGGAGCCAACATGACTACAACTGTTTTTAGCTCCGGCACGATCGTCGAAGCGAGCTGGCTTAACGCACTCGATGCGTTGCGCTATGGTAACGGAGACGAAGCCCGTGGGGCGGAATTACTGCAATTCATGGCAAGTGCGAGCGCGTCGGCGATCACGATGCAGGCCGCGATGAGATCGGCAGTCGTCACGCCGGAGATGTATGGAGCGGTGGGAGACTTCGTTACGGATGATGCCGCGGCGATCAACTTGGCCCTAGCGGCCAACCGCTACGTAAGGCTGACAGGGAATTACCTGATTGGCAGTGCCCTTGTGCCCCAGGACTTCACTTACCTTGACGCGCGGGGGGCGAAGATCAAACTCAAGAACGGCAGCAATGCACATATGTTTCGAGTGCCGAACGGCGTGGATGACTTCACGGTGGAGGGGGGCGATTGGGATGGGAATAAGGCGAATCAATCGAGCGGCGGCTGTGGGTTTACAAGTGCCGGCGCCGGGACTAACCTACGCGGACGGCTGCTCAATCTGACTGTGCACGACTGTTACTCCCACAACATTGGGTGGAACTCGGCGGTACTGAAGTACTTCGTGCAGGTAGGACTGATCTCTTACAACTCCGGCGCAAGCGGCATAGGGTCCATCGAGTCGCAAGACCGCAGTGTCATCGGCCTGTCCGTGGCCTACGATAACGCGACGAGTAACTTCGGCGGCTCGGGCATCACCTCGCGGACAGCCTATGCAGGTATTTTTGGCGAAGGCGCGGGTACGGCGGACAACCTGACGAGCTACGGGGATGGCGCTGACTTCAATACGGTGGCTTCGTTCGTCAGCATTGGCGGGGCAAACCACGGCATGCACTTGTCGGGAGATTACAACGCTTTCGCTGCGATTGCGATCGACTCGCCAACGCAGTATGGCCTGGTTAGCAGAACCGATACAGGCGGCACGGTGACGTATGGTTTGGCTATGGCAGCGATTACGGTGAAGTCCGCTGGAGCTTCCTCTTTCTGGATTGACAATAACGATGGCTTTGCAGGAGCGGCACTGGTAAGCACAAGTCCGGCGGCGCATGGGTTGTACTTGGACACTGCCAACACCAACGGGCATCTGAGTGGAGCACTCAAGTTAGCCGGCGGGGACAATGTTAGACTGCAAACAGCAACTGACATCGTAGTTCACGTTATGTCGGCGGATGCGGTAAGCGATGCAATTCAAGTGACGAACAGCTCGACGAGTGTTATCAGCGGACGCTTTACGGGCAGCGCGCTGGGCCTGAATGAAACGGGTACCAGTGACAATAATCTGTACGTCGCAATTAGCTCAACAGGGAATACAAGCGATACCTCGATCCTTGCCAACGATGGGAGTGCGGTCAGTGCGAACAAGCTCGGCGGCACCTCGGCGATTACGGCGGCCAGTACTCTTGATCTGTGGGATTACACCGACTACTTCGTTCTGTCCGGCGCGACAGCAGTCGATAACATCGAGGCGTCTTGGGCGCGGAGACAGATTACGATCCGCTCGGACGGCGCGACGACGCTGAACGACGGCGGCAACCTACGCCTATCCGGCAACCTGTCCCTCACGGACAATGACTGCGTGATACTACAGTGCGACGGGACTAACTGGTATCAAGCAGCCCCCACTAGCGCCAACTAAACCAAGGGTGCGAGATGCCAGATCGTAACAAGGAACTTACCGATTCTGAGATCGCGGCACTTCGCGCCGAACGAACTGAAAGGGATCACTGGAAATGGCTATGGAAACTAATCAAGCAAGTGGCTTTGTGGATCGCCGCGCTGGTCGCCGGGGTACACGTCTTGATCGGAAACGTAGAGGAATTGTGGAGGTCTCTCCGACCCCCGCCATGATGCTGCATGAAGTGACACGACGCTACCTCTGGATGGCGTATTCCATCCTCGGGCTGTCGGTGTTCTTCTGATGCTTGCGAGGTTGCTTGCCTGGCTCCGGGGGCCGCCGGCTCCGCCAGGGGATCATGACTTCCCGGAGGATCACTTTACCGACCGGATTCCTCTGGAGGCGGAGTGCCCGGACACTCAGCCGACGGAGCCGGGGGCACTGAGTAAAGACGATAGGTGCGCTCGGAACGAGGGTCCTCCACCTTCTCTGTGATGAGCTGGCCGCGACCTTCCATCTCACTCAGCACCGCCGCAGTGTTCGTGCGCGGGAGGCCGAGGATGTCGGCTATGTCTTTGGCGGATTGTCTGGGGGTGTCTCGCAGGTGCTCCCAGACTCTGAGCGCAAGCGGGCCTGTCGGGATGCGAGGATACTTTCCAAGCACATGAGCTTTTGGTCGCATTTGAATTCTCCTTGGTTGAAACGACGGCGGTGGGCCTGGACCGTGCGCTCGGACACCCCGAGGCGGGCGGCAACCAGGTCCGTGGGGATGGCGGCGAAGTGCTTCCAGAACCAGTACTCACAGCAGTAACCGAGACCCTGGGTGACAAGGCTGGTGGTAAGTGATTCGCGCGGATTATGTCGGGATAATGCGCTCATAGAATGGTATCAGGAGTTATCCCCGCGGGGCCGGCGGGAGCAGCAGCGGCTTGCGCCACCTTCGCGTTGAGTGCCTTGGTACTGGCCAGGACGATGCCGGTTGCGGTGTTGAGGATTTGCACCTGTCCCGACCTGACCGCGCCGTTGAGGATGCCTTCGAAGTCCCGGAAGTCCGGGAAGTAGATGTGGATCATGCGGTAGGCCTCTTCATAGGAGACGGTCTTCTTCCGCTCGACGAAGTCGATGAAGCGTTCGGCCTGCATGGAGTCCTCTGTCCGCCCGATGCGGGAGAAGACCTTGTGCATGTCCTTCTCCACATCGAGGAGCATAACGTCGGCGAGTTGCAGGTCGTCAGCGGTGAGGGTGAGGGAGGCCCCGCGGGAGGCGGAGAGGACCATCGCGAGCTTGTGCATGTGGGTCTGCTTCCGAGCGGCGTAGCCCTCGAGCATCTGGTCGTCCATTCGGGAGACTGCGTCTTTCCAGAATGCTTCGTACCAAGCGCGGCCCCACTCGCGGGCGTCCTTGGATAGGGTGAACGGACCGCAGAGCATGGAGATTTGCTCGAGGTCGGAGATGAGGTTGAGGCGGAGTTGCTCGTCATGGTCTCCCACGTGCTCGTCGACGTAGGCAATGTACTTCTCCTTCGTGTTGCCGTAGACGAAGATGCAGCGGGACGAGAGACCGCCGCCGATCATCGCCTGGGGCATGTTATCTGCGATCCAGTGCGGGGTAGTCCCCGCCTGCATGTTGATCCAAGGCGCTTCGATTAGATCGTTGCCGCTCATCTTCGTGACCTTCTCGTAGGACTTCTTCCCGTCCCAGAGCTCGATCAGGAGGTTAATCATGTCGCGATCTTGGAGGTTGAGCAAGGACCCGAGTTCGCTCGCGGAGAGGGTGAGGGGAGACATCGGCACCCATTCTCCGTTGTATTCGAAGGCCTCGCTGGCAGCCGCGAAGGCGGTGACGAGGGCTTGCCAAGTGATGGCGTTCGGGCCGAACTTGATGCCGGGGACTTGCTTTAGGATGTCGGTAGCGATGTCGATGGTAGTGGACTTCGTCACGACGCCGGGCGGGCCGACGTAGATGACGTAGAACGAGGGATACCACTGGAAACGCTTCATGTCGATCCACACCCGGCGGCGAAGGGCACCCGCGACGGCACCCACGCTGGCCCAGAAATGGAACCGGCGAGGGGCTTCGGTGACTGCGGCGTAGTCGAGGTAGGCCGTGATCCAGTCAGGATAGTTGCGGGTCATCTGTTGAAACTCCGTTTTGCGTACGCAACTTCCTCAGGAGGGTAGCCTGCCGTTTCGTCTTTCAGTTGTTTGAGGCGCTGTCTGGCGTAGCGGTTTATAAGGCCGAGTTCCCTGTAGTTTGCAGGTATAACACTACCGTGGACAATCGGGCCTGTGCATATGGTACGGTCATAAGCTTCGCAGTCATCGTAATACGCTTTCACGCGCTGATAGAGTTGTTCATCAATAGGAGTAGGTTCGCAGGAATAGTCATCCATCATGACAAGTTCTGGGCGCGATCCGTATAGTTTAGTCACGCGCAATCCCCCCAGGATTCGATAGAAGTTTTAACGCCGG